>Ga0302314_10015969_pt1 | contig 12722 bp, 12 predicted proteins | sample III_Palsa_N2_3_FD_200533 | JGI IMG/M metagenome (GOLD analysis project Ga0302314, IMG submission 200533) | Peat permafrost microbial communities from Stordalen Mire near Abisko, Sweden - III_Palsa_N2_3 | ecosystem: Environmental > Terrestrial > Soil > Palsa > Peat permafrost | place: Sweden...
GAGACACATGGCCGATCGTAGAAAAGGTTTGCTCACCGGGACCGTCGTGGGTCTCAGCGTCGCCGCCGCCGCGGCGGTGGGCATGGGGGTGAAGTGGCCGTCGGCGATGGCCGCCGAGACGCCGTCCCTGATCCGCGCCTCCACCGCGCCGATCTTCGCGCCGCCGCCGGGCGCGCCGCTCTCCTTCGCCGACATCTTTGAGCGGGTGGCCCCCGCCGTGGTCTCCATCGACGTCACCACCCACCTCAGCCAGGCCGAGATGCGGGAGATGAACCCGTTCCAGCAGGGCGCGCCCCTGCCGTTCGGCCTGACGCCCAAGGGCGGGCAGGGCGGCGGCGACGACGACGACGACAACGCCGACCCGAGCGCCATCCCCACGCCCCACGGCAAGGGCGGCAAGGGCGCCGGCAAGAAGGCGCAGGGGCCTGAAGTGCAGGCCTCCGGCTCCGGCTTCTTCATCTCGTCTGACGGCTACCTCGTCACCAACAACCACGTGGTCGAGAACGCCGACACCATCAAGGTGAAGCTGAACGACAAGCGCGAGCTGACCGCCAAGGTGGTGGGCCGCGACGAGGGCACCGATCTCGCCGTGCTGAAGGTGGACGGCGCGGGCTTCCCGTTCGTCAACTTCGAGGACAGCGCCAAGCCCCGTGTGGGCGACTGGGTGCTGGCCATCGGCAATCCGCTCGGCCTCGGCGGCACGGCCACGGCGGGGATCGTCTCCACCATCGCCCGCCAGCTGCCGGACAAGTCCTCCACCTTCGTCGACTACATCCAGATCGACGCCCCCATCAACCGCGGCAACTCCGGCGGCCCGACCTTCGACGTCTACGGCCGGGTGATCGGGGTCAACACGGCGATCTATTCGCCCAACGGCGGCTCGATCGGCATCGGCTTCGACATTCCGGCTGACGTGGCGGCCTCCATCACCAAGCAGCTGATGTCTGGCGGCAAGATCACCCGCGGGTATCTGGGCGTGACGATCCAGAACGTGGGCTCGGACAACGCCGACAGCCTGGGCCTCAAACCCGACCAGGGCGCCCTGATCACCGACGTGGTCACCGGCGGTCCCGGCGACAAGGGCGGCCTGCATTCGGGCGACATCGTCATGCAGGTGAACGGTCACGACGTGACCTCCAGCTCCGACCTGACCCGTCAGGTGGCCGTGGCCAAGGCCGGTGATCCGCTGCACCTGATCGTGCTGCGCGACGGCAAGCGCATTCCGGTCGAGGTGCGCTCCGGCACGCGCCCGGCGGAAAGCGCCCTCAATGTGAACGACAACCAGAACCCCGGCGATGAGGATCAGAACGCGCCCGCAAGGCCGCATGCGCCCCGTCCGATGGTGCTGGGCCTGGGTCTGGCGCCCTTGAGCGAAGGGGATCGCCGCAAGTACAGCCTGGGCGCATCGGTGCACGGCGTGGTGATCGAGAGCGTGGTGGACGACTCCGAGGGCGGCCAGATCGGCCTGCACCCCGGCGACGTGATCGCCCGCGCCGGCGACCGCGCGGCGACGACGCCCCAGGACGTGATCGCGGCGGTGACGGAAGCCAAGAAGGACGGTCGCAAGGGCGTCTTCTTCCTGATCACCCACGACGGCCGCAACGTGGGCGTGACGGTGAAGTTCGAGACCAAATAACGGACCGCCCGGCTGGAGGCGTTCTCCAGCCGGGCGTCTTCAGCATGTGAGGGGCGTGGGGCCATGCGGATACTGATCATCGAAGACGACCTTGAGGCCGCCGACGCCATGTCGCGCGGGCTGACGGAGAGCGGGTTCGAGACGACCACCGCCGCCGACGGCGAGCTGGGGCTGGCGGCGGCGCGTAAGGGCGGCTTCGACGTGCTGGTGGTGGACCGCATGATGCCGAAACTCGACGGGGTCCAGGTGGTGGAGGCGCTGCGTCGGGAGGGCGACCAGACGCCGGTGCTGTTCCTTTCCGCGCTCGGCGAGGTGGGCGACCGGGTGGATGGGCTGAAGGCGGGCGCGGACGACTATCTCGTCAAGCCCTACGCCTTCGCCGAACTGATCGCGCGGGTGGAGGCGCTGTCGCGGCGGCGCGAGACGGGCTCGGTCTCCACCTCGATCAAGGTCGGCGATCTGGAGATGGACCTGCTCGGCCGCACCGTGCATCGCGCGGGGCAGGAGATCGACCTGCAGCCCCGCGAGTTCCAGCTCCTGGAATACCTGATGCGGCACGCGGGACAGTCGGTCACCCGCACCATGCTGCTGGAGAAGGTGTGGGAATACCACTTCGATCCTCAGACCAATGTGATCGACGTCCACATCTCGCGCCTGCGTGGCAAGATCGACAAGGGCTTCCCCCGCGCCATGCTGCAGACCGTCCGCGGCGCCGGGTATCGGCTGGAGGCTTAGGGGCAGGTGCGGCTAGATTTGCGACAGGTCGCGTCTGCCGTCCACGACCCGCAGGATGAAGACGCCCTCTCCGTTCGGCAGAGCGTCGTAGAGAATCGCCCAAGGCCGGACGGAAAAACTGTGCGGCGCTCCTTCGAGGTCGGCGCGGACGCGGCCGAGGCGGGGCGCGTGCCCCAACAAGACCATGGCCTCCTCGATGCGTCTCAGCACTCCAGCCGCTTGATAAGGTCCGCTGTTTTCCACGATGTAGGCAAATATGTCTTCAAGATCGCGCTGGGCGCGAAGCGATCTGACCGCTCGAGCGCTCACCATGACTAGACGGAGCGGCGGGTCAGGTGCGGGCGGTGCAAAGGGCGATGATCTCTTCCATCGTGAGCGTCGACACGCGCCCTTCCGCCAATTCAGCCCGGGCCTGCTCGATGGATGCGTTCAGCGCGTCGCGATTGCGCGCGATGAAGGCGTCAAAATCCGCCTCCGAAAGCTCGGAAGCCTCAACATCATGAGGTTCGATCTTGGCGTCCATGCAGCACTCATAGCACGAATTGATGCCGCTTTCCACGCGCCCGTAGCCGCCGAAGCATGACGCTCCCCCGGCTGTTCCGCACCACGGCTTTTCGGCTCACCCTGCTGTTCCTCGCCCTGTTCGCGGCGTCGGCGGCGGCGTTTCTGGCCTACATCTATGTCGCCACGGCCGGCGAGGTGACCCGCAGCGCCGACACCGAGGTGACCCGCGAGATGGTCTCGCTGCAGACCGTCTATGCCCGAGGCGGCCTCGACGCCCTGAACCAGGAGCTGATCGAGCGGGCGGTAGGCGACCGGCCCTTCCTCTATCTCCTGATGAAGCCGGACGGCTCGCCCGTCACTGGTAACCTTGCCGCCAGCCCGGTGATCCCCAAGACCTCCGCCGACGCCCGCACCGGCTTTCGCATCACCCAGACCGACCCCGACGGGGCGGTGGTGCGCCACCACGGCTGGGGCCGGCAGGTGCGGCTGCCGTCCGGCGAGCTCTTGTTTGTGGGCGCCGATATCGGCGAGGCGCGGGTCTATGTGCTGCGCCTGATCCACACCATCTGGGGCGCGGGCGTGCTGGTGGTGGTGCTGGGCCTGGCGGGCGGGATCATCGTCAGCCGCAACGTCTCGCGCGGCATGGCCGGCCTCAATCAGGTGGTCAGCGCGGTGGCGGCGGGAGACCTCAACGCCCGTGCGCCGGTGCGCGGCGTCCGCGACGAGTATGACGAGCTGGCGTCCGGCCTGAACGCCATGCTGGACCGGGTGGAGCGGCTGATGGGCTCCATGCGCCACGCCGGAGACGCCATCGCCCACGACCTCCGCTCGCCGCTCACGCGCCTGCGCGCCCGGCTGGAGGTGGCGATGATCGAGGTCGAGGCCGGCAAGGCCGATCCCACCGCCGCCTTGGCTCAGGCGCTGGAGGATTCCGATTACGTGCTGAAGACCTTCAACGCCGTGCTGGCCATCTCGCGGCTGCAGGCCGCGGGGCAGGCGCCGGATGCGGTGGTGTTCGATCCGTCCGAGCTGGCCGAAAGCGTCTCCGAACTCTACGAGCCGCTGTGCGAAGACAAGGGCGTCGCCTTCGAAATGCAGCTCGGCAAGGGGCTGCAGGTGAAGGGCAACCGCGAGTTCATGGCCCAGGCGCTGGCCAACCTCCTCGACAATGCGGTGAAATACACGCCCGAGGGCGGCGCGGTGATGCTGCGCACCCGGCGGCGCTCATCCGGCGAGATCGAGTTCTCCGTCACCGACACCGGCCCGGGCGTGCCGGAGGAGGACCGCGACCGCGTGATCCAGCGCTTCGTCCGCCTGGAGAAGAGCCGCCACCAGCCCGGCGCGGGGCTCGGCCTCTCGCTGGTCGCAGCGGTGGCCGAGGCCCACGGCGGGCGGCTCGAGCTGTCCGAAGGGCCCGGCAGCGTGGGGGATGCCGGCCCAGGGCTCAGGACTGCGCTGGTTTTCCCGGCGGCGGAATAGCGAACCTCAAGGACAAGGGCGGCCACCATGCTGAAAGCGAATCGCTGGCGTTCAGGTGTCTGTGCGATGGTCATCAGCGTGCTCGATGTGGCCCTCTGTTTCGGCGAGGCGGCTTCCGCGAAATCGGCCGAGATCGCGCGGGTGGAGTTGGCGAAGCCCTTCAAGACGGCGGTGGCGTGGCGGCTGATTGCGACTCAAGGTCCCCAGATGCCCGACTATGGGGGAAATCCGGCGCCGGGCCCGCTGCTTCTGTGCTTTGAAAAGGTGCCCGCAGGGGCCTGCCCATCCGATCCGTCGCCGATGCCGCCGACCGGTCGAGAAGGGGCTTCCGATGGGTGGGAGCCTCACTACCTCAAGGTCGGAAAGCCGGTGTATCCGGAAGGCGCCGCGGCAAGCCCTCTGCTGCTGATCGTCACGGGCAGTCTGCACGCCGGCGATGGTGGCCAGATCATCGCGACGCAGCTGTTCCGCTATCGCCGGGCGGTGGACAGGTTCGAGCGGGTCTATGCGCACGCCACCGGAACGAACAACAACCAAGAGGTCCGGTTCATGCCGAGCGGGCGGCTGCGGGGGGACGTGGTGTCCGCCGAGCCGACGAACGACGCGCCTTACGGCTATTGGGTCGAGGTCGACAGGTTTACGCCGGATCACGCCTACAGGCGGGTGCTGCGCTACCGCAGCGCCACACGCTACCAAGACGGCAACGACCTGGCGGTGATCGACGCGGAAATGCCGAACATCCAGCGCCGCCTTGGCCTGTGGACGCCGGGATCGCCGTTGCCGGTGCCGCAGGGCCGGGCGAAACCCTGCCCCAATCCGCATTTGAAAACGGGCGCGCTTTGGTGCTCATGATGGGGCGGCGCCCGGGAGAGGCGCCACTCAACGCGGAGGGCCCGAGATGAAAACGTCAGCCATGGTCAGCCTGATCGTCATGGCGCCTCTGATGGCCGCCGCGGCGGCGTCAGCCGGCCATTCACAGCCGCCCGCCGCTGTCTCCGCCGCCGCCGCCCGCCCGACGCTCGCCGTGAAGAAAACCGAAGAAGGCCAGACGGTGATCTACGACGCCTATACCTGGCGGCGGCGGGAGCTGGCCAAGCGGCTGCCCCTGTTCGAGCCTTGGCCGTCCGAAGGCGTGATCGGGGCGTCGTTCAAGCGCTTCGGTCTCGACGCCGCGCCGATGCCGGAGACGATCCCGATCCCCTCGCGGATCATGGGCGACGTCTATCTGGTCAACACCGAGCCTAACCTGACCTATCTGATCGACGCCGGGTCGGGCCAGCTCGTGCTGATCGATCCCGGGATCGAGCGCAACGTCGAGTCGATCCTGCAAAAGGTGACGGCGCTGGGCTTCTCGCCGAAGGACATCAAGTGGGTGATCAACACCCACGCCCACTACGATCATTCCATGGCGGACGCGCATTTCCAGCGCCTTGGCGCGAAGATCCTGGTCGGGCGGGACGACGTCTACGCGGTGGAGAAGGGCACGGAGGCGACGGCCAAGTTCGCCCTCCCGGCCGCCGAGAACGCCCACTATCCCACCCTGCACGTGGACTGGCCTGTGGACGACGGCGAGCGGCTGGTGCTGGGGAACAAGACCTTCCTGGCCATCCACACGCCCGGCCACACGGACGGCTCGACCTGCTACATGCTGCAGATGGGCGGCAAGACCATCCTGTTCGGCGGCGACACCATCCTGTTCGATTACCGCCTGGGTGCACAGGGCTCGCCGTTCGCCGACGATGTCGCTTATCTCGCTTCGCTGAAGAAGCTTCAGGCCTTCGGCGGCTATTTTCGATGGGACGCGCTCCTGCCGGGGCATGGGACCATGGTGCTCGACCGCGCCTATCTCGACGTCCTGAAGGGCGAGCGCCAGGTGCAGCTCGATGTGGTGGAGGGGGCGCCGGTGCAGGCCCTGCCGTTCGCCACCGACGCCTATCGCAAGCTCATGTTCGGGCGGCCCTGAGGGCGGCGCTCACCACACCAGCAGGCGGAACCACTGGTTCGGCTTGTCCACCTTCAAGGCGTGATCGCCGTCCTTGAAGATGTGCAGGGTGACGGGACCCGGCCCCTTCAGCTTGCCGAACACGCACTGGGCGTTGGGGGAGGGGATGCGGTCGTGGAAGGCGCCGTGGCTGTCGATCACGTAGGTGTTGACGAAGCCCTCCGTGCCGTAATTGGGGCCGCCCACCGCCGCATGGAAGGTGCGGATATGGCACTTGGCGTAATAGGCGGTCTGGGGCGCCGCCTCCACCGAGATCGGCAGTCCGACCGGCGGCGGATGCGGCGGCGCGAGCCACAGGGCGAGCGTGATCAGGCCGATCATGGGCCGCTCTTTTTTCGTATTGGAGTTGGGTTTTAGAGCGGCGGCCCGAGGTCGAATCGGATGCGGATCGTGAAAGGCCGGGGCGTCTGTCGGGCGACAGGATTGCTACTGGCGGCGATGCCGGGCGGCTCCAGCCGGAGCGTCTCTGTATTCGTGGACGGCGCCAGCGCGCAGGGCGGCTCCATCAGCCAGACGCCGCCGACCACCATGAGGGCCATGCTCGACACCGCCACCCCGCCTACCACCCGCCAGGCGAAGCGCCTCGGGCGGCGGGCCAGCATCTCCAGCCGCAGCTCCAGCGGATGGCGCGCCCAGGGCGTGAAGGCGCAGCCGAGCGGCGACACCCGACCGCCGAGTTGGGCCTTCAGCAGCGTCGCGGCATAGGCCTTGCGGCAGCTTGGACCCTCCCGCACCACCGCCTCGTCGCAGGCCAGCTCCTGGTCGATGCGCGCGGCGCCGGCGGCCCAGTGGATCAGGGGATTGAACCAGGACATCACCTGGATCGCCAGGATCAGGAGGTTGGCGAGGGGATCGTCCCGCAGGATGTGCGCCCGCTCGTGGCGACGGACCAGCTCGCGCTCCTCAGGCGTGAACTGCGCCTCATAGCCGTTCGGCGTCACCAGCCGCATCCAGCCGACGCCCACTACCGCAGGACCCGCTTCGCCCCGGCGCGCCATGCCCTGGAAGCGCTGCTCGCTGGCGGTCAGGACGGCGATGAACATAGCGGCGCCCGACAGCCAGACGGTGAGGATCACCGGCGGCGCCGCCTGCCAAAAGTCCTCCATCGCGGCGTCGTGGAAGATCACCCGGAACCCCGGCTCCATCTGGAACACGTCGGCGCAGGTGGGGAACAGGCTGGCGACGGCGGCCAGCGGCGCCAGCGCCCAGAGGATGTAGGCTATCTCCGCGCCCACCAGCCGGCGGGCGAAACCACGAATGCAGAATACGAGCGCCACGGCGGCGCTGGCGGCGACCTGCGCTTTCAGCAGGCTGACGGCGAGGAGGAAGAAGAGGTCACTGGTCATCGTCCAACTCCTCCAGAAGCTTGCGCAGCCGCTTGATCTCTTCGGGCTTCAGGGTGCGGTGCTCGGCGAAGTGGGCCACCAGCGGGGTCAGGGCCCCGCCGAACAGGCGGTCCAGGAGGCCCTGGCTTTCGGCCTGCACATAGGCGGCGCGCTGAAGCACCGGGGTGTAGCGCACCCGCCCGTCGATCCGCTCGGAGCGGATCGCCTTTCGTTTCAGCAGGCGGTGGATCAGCGTCTTCACCGTGGCGTCGCCCCACCCCTGCGCCTCGGCCACGACGGCGAGGATCTCCTCCACCGTGAGCGGGTGACGAGCCCAGAGGGCGTCCATGATCAGGCTTTCGGCAGGAGTGATGGTCATGGTGCTTACATTCGTAATTTTGGCGAGAATTACGAATGTAAGTGGCGTTGTCAACTGGGGTTGTTTTCCCTTCCCTCCGCTCCCACAGCCCTCCCCACCCCATAGCCCGTCATCCTAGGTCTTGTGCCTAGGACCCATGAACTCGGCGTCTGATCGTTCGGGTAGGACGCCAACCCAGCCCATGCTTGATGACGTTGCGCGTATAGGTCCTAGGCACAGGGCCTAGGATGACGGTTGTTGGATCACCCCCGCCGCATCCCCGAACCGCGCGGTCTCTGCATCGTGCAGGGCCTCGGCGATGAAGGCGCAGCCGAAGCGCAGGCGGCCTTCGGGGGTGGCGAGCTCGGCCATCGCGCCGCGGATGTCGCTGAACCGTTCGCGCGTCAGGTCCTCGGCCGTGAGCGTCATCGCCGCACCCTCCGCCTTCGCCGATCCGATCAGCGAGGCGCCGTAGAAGAGGCGGTTGATTTGCCGCATCACCAGGAACCGCGCCATCCGCGCCGCGCCGGGCGCCTCGCCGAAATAGGTGTTCAGGATCAACGCCTCCCCCACCTCGTCCGCCGCGAACCAATTGGTGAGACTGGCGAGGTCGGCGTAGGGATCGCCCGCAAAACCGGTCTCCCAGTCGATGATCCAGGCCCGCCCGCCCGAGAAGATTATGTTGGACGGGTTCAGGTCGTTGTGGCTGGAGACCAGCGCCGGGTCATGGCGCGGATAGGCGGCGGTGAGCGCGGCGTAAAGGGCCAGCGGCGCGGCGAAGGCGCCCGGCGACGCGCCGCCCGACTGGCGAAACTGGGCCATGACGCCGTCCACCGCGTCGAGATAAGGGACGAGCGGCGGGAACAGGGGCGCGGCGTGCAGGCGGCGCACGGCTTCGGCCGCCGCGACCACCTGCGGCGCGCCGAACGGGCCGACCCCTTCCGGCGCGACGAGGGCGGTCAGGCAGACGCCCGCCTCTGCGTCCGCATGCAGGAGGGCCGGGGCCACCCCGGCCTCGGCGGCGATGCGCAGACAGGCGAAGTGGCGCACCGGATCGCGAATAGGGCTCGGCGGCGCCTCGATGCGGAGCACGCAGGGCGCGCCGCCGACCGTCAGCCTGAACACCCCCGCGCCCGACGCACCCCACGCCATGTGCTCGGCGGTCTCGACCGACCCGCCCGGAAAGGCGGCGGCGAGGGCGGCGTCCACCGCACCGCGCTTGTCCGTGGGCACAAGCCTGTCCAGCAGGGAGGGGGCGTGGCCGAAGGCGGGGCGGGCCAGCGTCAGCGCATGGGCGCGGATGTCGGTCGGCCAGGGCGCGGTCAGGGCCTCGAACCGCGCCTCGTCGCCGGCGAACAGCGCGCGGGTCGCCTCCTCGTAGCCCTCGGCGTCCCCGGCCATGGCCGTGATGAAGCGGTAGAGGCTCTCTCGACCCAGCCGCAGGGCGTCGGCGACCTCGGTTCCGCGCCGGGCGTCGTCCACCAGGCGGCGAAGGGTGGCCGATGCGCCGCCGCGCTGCCCCGCCAGCCAGTCCCAGTGCCGGGGCAGGAGCGTCACCTCCCGCGCCGTCACGCCGAGCTTGGGGCGACCGCGACTCCGTGCGGCGTCTTCGGCCTCGGGCGCGGAGAGGCGGGCGCGCACATCCTCCGCCGAGCCGCGGAAATCCACGTCGATGGGGCGGCTGGTGACGGCGTCGAAGATCAGCACCGGGGCGGTCTCCCCGCTCCCCAGCGCGCTCTTGGCAGCGACCGCGACGGCGGCGAGCTCTCCCAAGGCGAGACGGCGCGGGCCGGCGAAGGCGATGACTCGAACGATGTCTGGCGCGGCGGTCATGGCGGGTTCCCCGGGTTGAGGCGCGCCTTCTATCCGGGTATTAATCGCCGTGCAATATCATCCGGGTAAATTATTTCGATCCGCCGCCGGTCCACTGGAACACGGCGTCCAGCCCCACGCCGAACACCTCGGCGATGCGGAAGGCGGCCTCCAGCGAGGGAGAGTATTTGCCGGCCTCCACGGCGGCGACGGTCTGGCGCGTCATGCCGATTCGGGCGGCGAGCTCGGCCTGGGTCATCTCCCCGTGCTCGAAGCGCAGGCGCCGGATGGCGTTGGCGATGGGCGGCGGCGCGGGCATCTAAACCCCTCGCCGATAGCCGCGGATGACGATCAGGTTGCGCGCCAGCTCCGCCAGCACCAGGGCGGCGAACATGGCGTTGGCCAAGAGCCACTTGTCGGCGAAATAGACGCAACCGACCGCCGCGATCCCGAACACCTGCAGCACGTAAAAGGCGCCGGCCCTGGCGCCCGTCTGGATGGCGGCCTCCCGCTCGTCGGCCGGGGCGCCGGCCTCCTGCGGCGCGGTGACGGCGGCGACGATCATCAGCACGACCTGGATCACCACATAGATGAGGACCGCCCCGGTGACGCCCCAGAACAGGTCCGCCGTCCGCCCCATCGCCGCCGCCTTGCCGAACGCGACGAAATAACCGCCATACGCCAGCACCGTCGCCACCAGCGTGATCCAGGCCGTCTTCTCCCGAAACGCCATGTGAGCCTCCCTTGATGTAAAAGATATTTCACATGATGTATCGAATGAATGCTTTCATGTAAAGTATTTCTTACATCAAGCGCGGACTGCATCTCTCCACAGCCGCCGGGATGACTCCCCACCCGCATTCCCCTAGAAACGGACGAGTCGACGACGCGAAGGATGGCTGTGACCGCTGGGCTTTTTCCGATTGGCGGTGGCGAGATGGGGGCCGCGATCCGGGCGCACGACTGGTCCGCCTCCGCGCTGGGCGACCCCGCCCACTGGCCGCTGGCGCTGCGGACAACGGTGGAGGTGATGACCTCGTCCCGCTTCCCGATGTTCTGCGCCTGGGGGCCGGAGTTGTCGGTGCTCTACAACGACGCCTACGCCCCCTTCCTCGGGCTGCGGCACGGGCGGGCGCTGGGGCGGCCGATCCGCGAGGTGTGGGCGGACGTCTGGCCCGACATCGAACCGCTGGCGGCCCAGGCCCTGGCCGGCGAGGCGACCTGGGCGGAGGACACCCATCTGGTGATGACCCGCAACGGGGTCGAGGAGGACACCTGGTGGACCTTCTCCTACAGCCCCCTGCGCGACGACGCCGGCGTGATTCGCGGCTTTCTCGACCTCGTCAGCGACACGACGGCCAAGGTGTTGAACGAGCGCAGGCTCCGGGCGACCATGCGCGACCTGGAGGATTTCACCCGCCTGGCCCTGACGTCGGTGGGCGGCGTCGGCGCCTGGACCTACGATGCGGCGAGCGACTGTTTCGTCTGCGACGCGGCGGTGAGCGCGCTCTACGGCATCGATCCTGTGGCGGGAGCGGCGGGCATCCCGCGCACCGGCTTCCTCGCCAACGTGCATCCCGACGATCGCGCGGCGCTGGCGGCCACCATGTCGGGCGGGCTGAAGCGTTCGGGGGATCTGGAGCTGGAGTACCGCATCCGGCATGCGGACGGCTCGATCCGCTGGGTGCTGTCGCGGGGCCACACCTATCACGAGGACGGCCAGCCCGTCCGCCGCACCGGCGTCGCCATCGACACCACCCGCCAGCACCAGCTGGAGGAGCAGCTGCGCCAGAGCCAGAAGATGGAGGCGGTGGGCCAGCTGACCGGCGGTATCGCCCACGACTTCAACAATCTCCTCACCGGCATCACCGGCAGCCTGGAGATGATCCAGAACCGGGTGGCGCAGGGGCGGATCGAGGCGATCGACCGCTATATCGCGGCGGCCCAGGGCGCGGCGAAGCGGGCGGCGGCCCTGACCCATCGCCTGCTCGCCTTCTCCCGTCGCCAGACGCTGGACCCCAAGGCCACGGACGTGAACGGCCTGATCGCCGGCATCGAGGAGCTGGTGCGGCGCAGCGTCGGGCGGGAGGTGAGCATCACGGTGGCGGGCGCCGCGGGCCTCTGGTCCACCCTGGTCGATCCGAACCAGCTGGAGAACGCCCTCCTCAACCTCTGCATCAACGCCCGCGACGCCATGCCGGGCGGCGGCGCGATCACCATCACCACCGCCAACCGCACGCTGGATGAGCCGGGCGCGTCGGAACGCGACCTGCCGCCCGGCCAGTATGTGACTCTTTCGGTGGCCGACACCGGCACGGGCATGACGCCGGAGGTGATCGCGCGGGCGTTCGATCCCTTCTTCACCACCAAGCCGATCGGGGCGGGGACCGGGCTCGGCCTTTCGATGATCTACGGCTTCGCTCGCCAGTCGGGCGGGCAGGTGCGGATCGCCTCGGCGGTGGGGGAGGGGACGACCATCACCCTCTACCTGCCCCGCAACCACGCCGAGCCCCAGGCGGGCGAGGACGAGACGGCGGCAGACCCTGACCAGATCGCCGGCGAAGGGGAGGTGGTGCTGGTCATCGAGGACGAGCCTACCATCCGCATGCTGATCGCCGAGGTGCTGGAGGAGTTCGGCTACGCCTGCATCGAGGCCAGCGACGGAGCGCTGGGCCTCGGCATCCTGCAGTCGGGCGCGCGCATCGACCTCCTGATCACCGACGTGGGCCTGCCCGGCGGCCTTAACGGTCGCCAGATCGCCGACGCCGCCCGCGCGCTCCGCCCCGACCTGAAGGTGCTGTTCATCACCGGCTACGCGGAGAACGCGGCGGTCGGCGGCGAGGACCTCGACCCCGGCATGCAGGTGATGAC
>Ga0302314_10015970_pt1 | contig 12722 bp, 12 predicted proteins | sample III_Palsa_N2_3_FD_200533 | JGI IMG/M metagenome (GOLD analysis project Ga0302314, IMG submission 200533) | Peat permafrost microbial communities from Stordalen Mire near Abisko, Sweden - III_Palsa_N2_3 | ecosystem: Environmental > Terrestrial > Soil > Palsa > Peat permafrost | place: Sweden...
TTCGGCCGCGCCGCAGCACACCGCGCCGCCGAGTTCGTCAAGCCCGGCGGCGCTCAGCCGCCGTTGCCCGCCAGCGCCGGCGAACAAGCGCTCGACCGCTTCGACCGCATCCGCTTCGCAGACGGTGGCACCAAGGTGTCGGTGTTGCGCGACCAGTTGCAGCGCACGATGCAGGCCCACGCCGCGGTGTTCCGCACCAGCGCGAGCCTGACCCAGGGTGTGGGCAAGATCGCGGGCATCTGGGACGGTCTCGCCGATTTGCAGCTGTCGGACCGCTCGCTGATCTGGAACAGCGACCTGATGGAGGCGCTGGAGCTGGAAAACCTGCTGCCCAACGCCACCGCGACCATGGTCGGCGCTGAAGCGCGCCACGAAAGCCGGGGCGCGCAGGCGCACGACGATTATCCCGAACGCGATGATGTGAACTGGATGAAGCACACGCTGGCGTGGGTGCAGAACGACGGCACCACCACGCTGGGCTACCGGCCGGTGAAAATGCAGACTCTGACCAACGAAGTTTCGGTCATCCCACCCGCCAAGCGCGTGTACTGAGGAAGGAATTTTAAGATGGTCGAATTATCCCTTCCCGCGAACAGCAAAGTCGGCACCGGCAAAATTTTCAAGGCCGCGCCGGGCGCGAAAAGGACCAAGAGCTTCAAAATCTACCGCTGGAGCCCCGATGACGGCGCCAACCCACGGATGGACACCTACGAGGTCGATCTCGACAAATTCGGCCCGATGGTGCTCGACGCGCTGATCTACATCAAGAACGAGATCGACCCGACGCTGACTTTCCGGCGCTCGTGCCGCGAGGGCATCTGCGGCTCGTGCGCGATGAACATCGACGGCAGCAACACGCTCGCGTGCCTGAAGCCGACCGACGAGGTCAAAGGCGCGGTCGCGATCAACCCGCTGCCGCACATGGCGGTGGTGAAGGATCTGGTGCCAGACCTGACCCAGGCCTACGCGCAGCTGCGCTCGATCGAACCCTGGCTCAAGGCCGATAGCCCGGCGCCCGACAAGGAACGGCTGCAGAGCAAGGAAGAGCGCGCCCGCCTCGACGGCATGTGGGAATGCATCCTCTGCTTCTGCTGCACCACCTCGTGCCCGAGCTATTGGTGGAACGGCGATCGCTACCTGGGACCGGCGGTGCTGCTCGCGGCCTATCGCTGGATCGCCGACAGCCGCGACGAACACACCGGCAACCGGCTCGACGATCTCGAAGACCCCTTCAAACTCTACCGTTGCCACACCATCATGAATTGCACCCAGACCTGTCCCAAGGGTCTGAACCCGGCCAAGGCGATCGCCGAGATCAAGAAGCTGCAGTTCGAGCGCAAAGGATAGAGCACTGTTCAAAGGGACCATCAACGGACCAGCCGACCGCGCCCGCGCCTGGTCGGACAGTCTGTTCGTGGACCATGCGATCTTCCGGCTCGCCTGGCGCAATTGGGTCGAGGTCATTCCCGGCCGGGTCTATCGCTGCAACCACCCCACCCCTGGCGCGTTGGCGCGAGCGGTCAAGCGGTTCGGGTTCAGGACCCTGGTGAATTTACGCGGTCACCGCGCCTGCGGGTCGGACGCGCTGTCGCGCGAGGCCGCGCAGAAACTCGGCCTCGCCCACCTCGACATGGCATTCGAAAGCCGCGGCGCGCCGCATAAGGAGCGGATTTTGCGGTTCTACGAAATGTATCGGCAGCTGCAATTCCCGGTGCTGATGCACTGCAAGTCGGGCGCCGATCGTGCCGGACTTGCCGCCGGATTGGCGCTGCTGTTCGAGGGCGGCAAAGCTGCGGACGCGCTGAAGCATCTCTCCTGGCGCTATCTACACTCGAGCAAAGCCCGCACCGGAATTCTGGATGCGTTTTTCCTGCGCTATCAGCGCGACGCCGAGGGCCGCGTCGGCTTCGTCGATTGGGTGCGCGAAGAATACGACGAAGCCAAGCTGATGCGGGATTTCAAGGCCGATGGATTGGCGAGTTTTATTACCGATCAGGTGCTACGGCGGGAATGATCGGCGGCAATCAGCCGCCTGGTCCTTGGCCCGCCGGCGGTTTGAATCCCGGCGGTGGCCCCTTGATGTTCACGTCGCCGGCCGGCCCGCCATCCCAATGGTCGGTGATCTTGCCGTCGTGGACGCGGAAAATATCGATGCCTTCGCCGTACATGGTGACGATCTCGCCGTCCACCGCCGCCTGCATCGGCAGCTCGATATCGCCCGCCGGCGCCGACGAGCGCATATTGTGAAAATCCCTGAGCGCCTCGGCGTAGGTGCCGCAGGCGCGCGTTCCGTGGGTGATCAGATGGGTGTGGTCGCAGAAGCTGGGATCGACATAGGTCTTGAACGCATCCTCGGGATCGTGATCGACGAAGATTTCGCAGTTCCAGGCGAAGATGACGCGCTTGTTGGCCGCCTCCGCCGCGTTCTCGCCGGTGGGGCTGGGAAGGCCGGTGTTGACCGTCGGATGACACATTTTTTCCGCCTCGGCCATTGTCATGTGGCGGGCGGCGGCGGTCTGGCCGGCGGCGAGCACCAGCGCCGCGCCGGCGAGGACGGTCAGTGCGAGCTTGGACATGGTTCCCTCGAATTTTTTCTATCCGCTGAACAGTTAAGCCGAAGGGCGGTCAGTGGAAGCGAAGCAGGGAGCATCTTTTTTGAAAAAAAGAAGCAAAAAACTTTTACTTGATCGAGTCGAAACACACCGTGCAACGCATTCTAATTGACAAAGTTTTTTTGCTTCTTTTTGTTCACAAAAAGAAGACTCCCCTGCTTCGATCCTAAAACATCGTATTATTATTCGCGTGTGTTGCCGGCACCGCCTGCACCACATCCCAGTGCTCCACGATCTTGCCATTTTCGAGCCGAAAAATATCGATGATCGCATTGCCGCGATCGCCCGGCTTGTCGGTGGTGAGATTGTGGTCGACCACCAGGTCGCCCTCGGCGATGGTGCGCTTGATATAGATATGCATCTTCGGATTTCGCGCCACCAAGCCGCCAAGTCCCTTGACGCCGCCCGCGATCCCGTCCGGCACATACGGATTGTGCTGGGTATAGGTCGGGCCGACGTAATCGGCGAACGCCTGCGCCACCTTGTGCTGGTTGAACACCATGTCGAGAAACGCCCGCACCACCACCGTATTCTCCTCGGGCGTCTGCGCCCGTGCGGCGGTCGCCGCGATCAACGCGAGCGCCGCCAGTCCCACTCCCCAAGACTTCATCGGATATTCCCCTTGATTGAAATTCTACTATACCAGGCCCGCGCGGTTGCGAAAGCCGCCGATGCGTTTAACCCATACCGGAAAGCCCGACCGCCAGCAGCCCAGTCAGGATCAGCCCGAATCCGACCACCGACCCCGTAAAGAGCAGTCCCATCCGGATCAGCGTGCCGACCACGCCGGTGCCGTAAACGCCGCGCATGTGCCGGAACAGATGGATCGGCGCCGCCAGCAGCAGCCAGCTCGCCGGGCTGCCGATGATGCGCTCGAGCACGAACACCAGGCTCAGCAGCAGCCCCAGAGCCGACAATGAGTGGAGCGAAAAGATTGCGTGATCGAACACGAAAAATTGCCGCTTGGTGATAAACAGCAGGCCCAGCAGCAGCGTTGCCATCGGTAGCGAGAGAAACGCGAAGCGCTCGCCCCAGTTCTCCAGGATCAGGAGAAATCTCTCCGGGTCGTCCAGCACCGACTTCACCCGAGCGGCAATCCAGGTCTCGCTTGCATCGTAGATTTTCGCGATTTCCGGCGACAGCTCCGCTTCGACCTGCCGATTGGCCTCGGCGATCTGCGCGTCGGCGAGGCTCCGCGCCGCCTGATCGGAAATCTGGTGGCCGTGGCCATCCGTTATAGACACCACTTGTCCGGTGCGCGGGACCGATCCGGTAACGAACACCAGCAGCAGTACCACCAGAAATAGCCGGAGCGGCGGTATTTGCGGCATGCGATGGCCGGCGAGGTAATTCTTGGTCAGCCGTTCCGGCCTTAGTGTCAGATCCGGCAGGGTTCGCCACAACCGTCCGTCGAAGTGAAAAAAACTCTCGAACGTTTCGCCCACCAGCAGCCGGATCGAGCGGTGGAACTCCTCACCGGATTGTCCGCAGGCGTGGCACCAGGGTCCGACCAGTATTTCACCGCAATTAGCGCAGGGCGAGCCCACCGGCGTATGGTGTCGTTTGCGCCGGAGCCTCAGCCAGCCCCCCAGCGAATCCACCGCCGCCGCCTCAAGTTCTTCCATTTTGAGAGAATAAAACCGCGCCGCCTCCGAAAGCGACAACGATCAAAAGTTTTTTGCTGCTTTTTTTCAAAAAAGCAGCCTTGCCTTGTTTCAGCTTGGCCGCCAGCCCAACCGGTTCGCCAGCCACTGATGCAGTTCCAACTGGGCCGGGGCGGGTGCCGTGATCGACGCCATGATCATCGCCGCGGTCGGTTGGGTGGCGAGTCGCAATGACTCGGCCGCCGCCGCGGCCTGGACGCTGAGTGAGGCGATGCTCGCAGCGCAGGCCAGTCGCCATTGCGCGACCCGGCTGGCGGGGGTGAGTTGCGGCAGCACCAGCCCGAGCGAGAGTTGCTTGGCCGATGCGATTGCGCGCCAGGCGGTGGGAAGCGGGCGGGTGGGATCGACCCCTTTGGCCGCGAGCAGATCTTCCAGCGTCGGCGTCGCCGGGAACTTGGGATCGGGACCGAGCGTACCGTCTTCGCCGATCGTGCCAAGGGTGAAGAGCGGCACCAGTCCGGACGACTGCCACCGCGGCGCTTCACTCACCGCCGCATTCGACAGGGTGGCGACATCGATTTTGCCGCTCAGCAGGGCGTCGCTCGGATTGGCCGCCAGCGCTTCGGGCGTCACTGGCGTCACATTATAGCCAAGCAAACTGAGGCCCAGCAAAGTCGGCAGATCGACGCCTCCGGGATCGGCCGCCAGTACCACCAGCGGCTTGCTGGTGGGAAGCTGGGTCAGCGGCAGCCGGCCCATCACGATGGTCGAGGAGACACCGGCGAAGCCCGCCACCCAGGCGCCGACATCGAAACGCGCGCGCGGATCGCCGACCAGCTGGGCGAGCGCGGCGGTGCCGGGCAGCAGCATCGCGGTGTCGCCGTCGGGCGAGACTTCGGCGTCGAACTGGTTGGCAGCCGTCACTCCGTCCGCCGCTCCCACCGAGGTCCAGCTCAGGGTCCCGCCGGCCGCGAGCGCCGGCCCGATCAGCGGGCAGAGCAACCCGGCCCATTGCGCGAGCCGGCCGGTGGCGGGGCCCGCGACCAGGAGCAATTCGCTGTTGCCCGCGACTTCGGCGGCCAAGGCCTGGGTCATGGCGCGGGCGCGGCGCCAAGGCATCATCGCCCACGGCGCTACTGCGAGCGCAGCCAGACCTTTGATCAGGCGCCGACGACCGACCTTACCGTTGGCAGGCTTTGGCGCCGTGTCAGCTTCAGGCAATTGGTTCCTCCGAGTGCCGCTTGCCGCGGCTGGGCGGCAGCAAAGCGATGTTACCGGATTGTGTCAATCGTTACGTTTGGCGTATGCTAACCGGACTAGATCCGCGAGCAATTTCAAGGGCAAGATTTCAGACCCCAGCTCGAAACCAGCCTATTCGTCGTACTGAATCACCGAGCCGAACGGTACATCGAGCTTCTCGCGGCCGGCGAGAAAGGTAAGTTCGATCAGTGCCGCCGCCCCTGGGACCTCGGCCCCGACCTGGCGCAGCAGTGAAATTCCCGCCGCCATGGTCCCACCGGTAGCGAGCAGATCGTCGATGATCACTACCCGTTCACCGGGCGTTACCGCGTCGGCCTGGATCTCGATGCGGTCACTGCCGTATTCCAACCCATAGTCGAGACCGATGGTCGCACCGGGCAGCTTGCCGGGTTTTCGCAGCATGCTGAACCCACAGCCAAGCTGCTGCGCCAGCGGTGCCGCGAACAGGAAACCGCGGCTTTCGATCCCGGCCAGCATATCCGGCTGCCAAGCCCGCACGATCCGCGCCATCCGCCCGAGCGCCACCGCCCAGGCATCGGGATGACGCAGCAGAGTGGAGACATCGTAGAACAGAATGCCCGGCTTGGGGAAATCCGGTATGCCTCGAATGTGGTCCTTGAGGTCCATCTGCGGGTCCAGGTGATGCGCGACCGATCTCTATCTTGGGCGGTGCGAGCGGGGAAGCCTTCTTTTTGTTCACAATACGGCAATCCGGGCTGGCAATCCCCAAGCGTGCCGGCCGGACCTTTACTTGGCCGCCAGCACCATCACCATCTGGCGGTTTTCCAGCCTGGGCGACTGCTCCATCTTGGTCTCGGTCTCGAGATCGACGCGGATGCGATCGAGCAGCTTAACCCCGAGATCCTGATGAGCCATTTCGCGGCCGCGGAAGCGCAGCGTGACCTTGACCTTGTCGCCTTCCTCGATGAACGACTTCATCTGGCGCATCTTCACCTGATAATCGTTCTCGTCGATGTTGGGACGAACCTTGACTTCCTTGATTTCGATGACTTTTTGCTTCTTCTTGGCTTCGTTCTTCTTTTTCTGAAGCTCGTATTTGTATTTGCCGTAATCGAGTATCTTCACCACCGGCGGCTCGGCATTGGGGCTGATCTCGAGCAGGTCGAGGCCGACGGCGAAGGCCCGGGCGACGGCATCGCGGGCGCTCATTACGCCTTGCATTTCGCCGTCTTGATCGATCAAACGTACTTGCGGGGCTCTAATTTCCTCATTCACGCGTGGCCCGTCGTTCTTTGGCGGGGCGGGCATTGGTCCTCTGGCTATGGGAAACTCTCCTGTGGCAGTTGAAAACATTCGTGCAGCAGCCTTTTGCCGCATGCAGGGGCCAAAGATCAAGCAATCTCGTGCCTCGTCAGCCCTGCTCTACTCGCCTGCCGCCCGCAGTCCGGCGCCGGCGGCGATCGGGCAGACCGCGGCGCAAAACGCCAAGAACGCTGCTTCCAACAGCAATGCTTGGGTTCGACCGGCGGGAGTTTGGGCCGGCGCCGCACCCGCCGCGCCGAAAATCACCACCGGGGTGGCGAGCGGAAGGACCAAAATCGGCAGCAGCACCGCTGCTCGTCGCGCCCCCAGAACGATCGCCGCACCCGCGGTGCCGAGCAGCGACATCGTAAGCGAGCCGAGCAACAGCCCGGCCAGCAGCGGGACCAGCGAAGTTGCGGGCAGGCGCAGCATGATCGCGACTGGCGCTGCCATCAGCAACAGCGGCAGGCCGGTGGTGAGCCAATGTGCCGTGGCCTTGGCGACCCCGATCAAGGCGGGGGCCAATCCGGAGAGCAAAAGCAGATCGAGCGACCCATCCTCGTAGTCGGCGCCGAATAATCGTTCGAGCGGAAGCAGGGCGGCGAGGAGCGCTGCGACCCAAACGATTCCCGGCGCCATCCGGCCGAGCGCCACAGGCTCCGGCCCCACCGCGAGCGGAAACAGCGCGGTCACCACCAGAAAAAACAGCAACGCCGCCACGGTATCCGCGCCGTGGCGAAGCGCCAGACGCAGTTCGCGGCCGATCAGCGCCAGGAAAGCAGTCATTCCGGTCCCAATCGCAGAACCGCGGCGCAGGGCAGCGCGAGACGCTGATGGGTGGCAGCGATCACCATGCCGCCTTGGGCGCGATGCGTCGCCAGCGTCGCGGTGAGGCGTTCGACCGAGACAGCGTCGAGTCCGTTGGTGGGCTCGTCGAGCAGCCACAGCGGCCGGCCGCCGAGCATCACACGCGCCAGCGCCAGGCGGCGCTTCTGCCCGGCGGAGAACATCCGCACCGGCAGATCGGCGAGATCGGCAAGACCCATCCGTTCCAGCACGGAAAGGATTTTTCCGCCTTGGATGCACGCGGCAAACGCGAGATTTTCGCGCGCGGTCAGCCCGGGCTTCATCGCATCAAGGTGCGACAGCCACGCCAGGCGCTCCGTGTGCGCGACCGGATCGGCAAAAATCTCCTCGCCATCCCAGGTCACGCGTCCGCCATCGGGACGGCGCATGCCGGCGAGCACGCGCAGCAGTGTTGATTTTCCGGCACCGTTGCGCCCGAGCAACAACAGCGCCGCGCCGGGCGCGAGCGAAAACCCGACGCGGTCGAAAATGATCCGATCGTCGCGGACGACAAACAGGTTTTCAGCCAAGAACATGGGCGTCTAGATACTAGCGGAATCGGGGCAAGGCCAGGGGCGGCCCCGGCGCGCCCACCAACATGTTAGACAAAGAGAAGAATCTTCTTTTTGTGAACAAAAAGAAGCAAAAAAACTTTATCAATTGCGAATCTTCTCCGGAAAAGCATGGAACCAATCGAATAGAAGTTTTTTGCTGCTTTTTTTTAAAAAGAAGACTCTTCGACTTCACCCACTCGGACACTCAGCGATTGTCGAGTTCGGCCACGGTTCGCGCTACTGCCCGGCCGAGCGGCGGGATGTGGCCGGCCAAACCGATCACGGCATTGCGCAGCGCACGCGCCATCGGCGAACGCAGAGTCGCCATCTGGGTCATCCGGTCGGTCATGACGACGACGTCCTGGGCGATCTTGTGCCGCTCGGACGCCCAGGCATCGAGTGCTGCATCCTGGCCGCCATCCGCGAGCACCGCGGCAAGCGCCACCGCGTCCTGGATCCCGGTGTTCATGCCTTGGCCGCCGGCCGGACTATGAACGTGGGCCGCGTCGCCGCAAAGCAGAACCCGACCCTTGCGCGGGCTTTCGGCGATCCGGTGATGCACCCGAAAGCGGGAACTCCAGACGCTGTCGTGGATCCGCGCCTTCGAGGCCCGCGGCCCGCGAGCATCGAGCAGCGCCTGCACCAAGGGCACCGATGGCTGCGCCGAGGCATCATCCAGCGTCGCCACGATCCGGTAATGGTCTGCGGAAATCGGCACGACCAGCAGCAGCCCCTCTGGCGACAGAAAAATCCAGCCTTCGTCATGCGCTAGCGGCCAATCCATATGGACATCGGCGAGTACGAATCCCTGCTCGTAGGCAGCACCGGCGAACGGGATTCCGGCCGCCTCGCGCACCCGGCTGTGCATGCCGTCGCATCCGACCAAGAATTGCGCCGCAATGGTCCGGCTTTCGCCGCCGCATGCAATGCTCGCGTGCACGCCATCCGCGCTGATCTCCAAGCCGGTGAGTGCCGCCGGCCGGATGACGGCGCCCCCAAGCGACTGCAACCGCGCGAGCAGCACTGCTTCGGTGCGATTCTGGGGATACACCAGCGCGAAAGGATAGGCGCTCGGAATCCCCGAGAAATCGACGCTGAACAAAACCCGATCGCGATCGCACGCCCTGAAAAACCGGACCTTCAGGCCTTCTTCAAGCATTTGCGGCACCACGCCCAAGGGTTCCAGCACCTCCAGGGTACGCGCGTGCACCGCCAGCGCGCGCGAGGTATTGGCGCCTGCCGCGAGACTATCGATCGTCACCGCCGCAATGCCGCGGCGCCGCAGCTCGGCGGCAAGTGCGAGACCGGTGGGGCCGGCGCCGACGATCAGAATCCCGGTTTCGGCGGGGATGTCCGACAATGGTGCGGCATCGGAGGTGCTGGTCGTGTCCATCACGGCGCTCCTGACTTTATATGCGAAGGCGGCTATCGTCCGAGGCTGCGGACCGGATCAGCGAGACCATACTAGTCCAAAACGCCAATCCGGGCGAGCAGTTACCGGCAACTGAAATCGGCCCGCAGCCAAATCAGTTCGCATTTGTTCGTTCGGACAAAAGTTTTTTGGTGCTTTTTTTCAAAAAAGCACACTTCTTCCTCACGTATCCGAAACTGCGCTGAAATTTTACCTTTCCAGTCCCTCGCCACGCCTCTGCGATGCGTCGTTCCGGCATTGTCGCCGCACTGCAACCATGATTAAACCGAGGCCTTCCAGGCGCCATTTTCGGAGGCGAAATCCCATGACCGCAATCGGGCACGACAGTTTGAAGACCCGCCGCACGCTCACCGCGGCGGGCAAATCTTACGAGTACTTCTCCATCCCCGAGGCGGCCAAGACGATCGGCGACGTGTCGCGCCTGCCGGTCAGCCTCAAGGTGCTGTTGGAGAATGTGCTGCGGTTCGAAAACGGCGGCACCTATAAGGTCGCCGACGCTCAGGCGATCTCGGATTGGCTGGTCGAGGGCAGGAGCACCAAGGAGGTTCCCTTCAAGCCGGCCCGCATTCTGATGCAGGATTTCACCGGTGTGCCCGCGGTGGTCGACCTCGCCGCGATGCGCGACGGAATTCTGGCGCTGGGTGGCAATCCGCAGAAGGTGAATCCGCTGGTGCCGGTCGATCTGGTGATCGACCACTCGGTGATGGTGGACAAGTTCGGCACCATGGCCGCGTTCGAGCAGAACGTGGAGATCGAATTCGAGCGCAACGGCGAGCGCTATCAGTTCCTGCGTTGGGGCCAGGGCGCGTTCGAGAATTTCCGCGTCGTCCCGCCCGGCGCCGGCATCTGCCACCAGGTCAACCTCGAGTTCCTTGCCCAGGCGGTATGGACCGGTGAGGTTGACGGCACCACTTTCGCCTATCCCGACACGCTCTATGGCACCGACAGCCACACCACGATGGTAAACGGCATGGGCGTGCTGGGCTGGGGCGTCGGCGGGATCGAGGCCGAGGCGGCGATGCTCGGACAGCCGATCGCCATGCTGATCCCCGACGTGATCGGCTTCAAACTCACCGGCAAGATGCCCGAAGGCGCCACCGCGACCGATCTGGTGCTGACGGTGACCCAGATGCTGCGCAAGAAGAGTGTGGTGGGCAAATTCGTCGAGTTCTATGGCCCCGCGCTCGACACCCTGCCGCTCGCCGATCGCGCCACCATCGCCAACATGGCGCCGGAATACGGCGCGACCTGCGGCTTCTTCCCGGTCGACGCGGTCGCGATCGCCTATCTGCGCCAGACCGGCCGCAATGAAGACCGCATTGCCCTGGTCGAAGCCTACCTCAAAGCCCAGGGCATGTTCCGCGAAACCACCACGCCCGATCCGGTGTTCACCGACACGCTGGAGCTCGATCTTGCCACCGTCGCGCCCTCGCTCGCAGGTCCCAAGCGCCCGCAGGACAAGGTGCTGCTGAAGGACGCTTCAACCGCGCTCTACACCGAACTCACCAAGAACAACGGCTTCAGCGACGCCCAGATCACCCACAAATTCCCAGTCGCCGGCAAGAATTACGAGATCGGCAATGGCGATGTAGTGATCGCGGCGATTACCTCCTGCACCAACACTTCCAACCCCTACGTGATGGTCGCCGCCGGCCTGGTGGCGCGCAAAGCCCGCGCCAAGGGTCTGCACCCCAAGCCGTGGGTGAAGACCTCGCTCGCCCCCGGCAGCCAGGTGGTCACCGAATATTTGGATAACGCCAATCTTTCCGCCGATCTCGATGCAATGGGGTTCAACCTGGTCGGCTACGGCTGCACCACTTGCATCGGCAACTCCGGACCGCTCGACGAGGCGCTGGCGGATACGATCGAGAGCAACAAGCTGGTCGCGGTCTCGGTACTGTCCGGCAACCGCAACTTCGAAGGCCGGGTTCACCCCAATGTGCGTGCCAATTACCTAGCCTCGCCGCCGCTGGTGGTGGCCTATGCGCTGCTCGGCACCATGAACGAGGACATCACCACTGCCTCGCTTGGAACCGGATCGGACGGCAAACCGGTCTATCTCCGCGATGTCTGGCCGAGCAATCACGAGATCGCCGAGCTGGTCGCAAGCTCGGTCAAACGCGACCAGTTCATCAAACGCTATGGCGAGGTGTTCCTCGGCACCAAGGAATGGCGGGCGATCGACGTCGACACCAGCAGCGAGACCTACCAATGGTCGGGCAGCTCGACCTACGTGAAGAATCCGCCCTATTTCGACGGCATCACCCCAACCCCGGCGCCGCGCGGCGACATTACCGGCGCTCGCATCCTGGCGGTGCTGGGCGACAATATCACCACTGACCACATCAGCCCGGCCGGCTCGATCAAGAAATCCGGCCCCGCCGGCGTCTACCTCAGCGAGCACCAAGTTGCCCAAGCCGATTTCAACAGCTTCGGGTCGCGCCGCGGCAACGACGAGGTGATGGTGCGCGGCACCTTCGCCAACATCCGAATCAAGAACGAAATGGCCCCCGGCACCGAAGGCGGAGTCACGACGCACTACCCTTCGGGGGACGTGATCTCGATCTACGACGCCTCTGCCCGCTACAAGGCCGAGAACATCCCGCTGGTCGTATTCGGCGGCAAGGAATACGGCATGGGCAGTTCGCGCGACTGGGCCGCCAAAGGCACCATGCTGCTCGGCGTGAAAGCGGTGGTGGTGGAAAGCTTCGAGCGCATCCATCGCTCCAACCTGGTCGGCATGGGCGTGCTGCCGCTGCTGTTCCCCGAAGGCGTGGACCGCAAGACCCTGAAACTCAAAGGAGACGAGACCATCGATATCCTGGGTCTGACCGAAATGTCCCCGCGCCAAACCCTGAAACTGCTGATCCACCGCGCCGACGGCACCACCGACGCGGTCGACCTGCTGTCACGGGTCGATACCTTGGACGAAGTCGAATATTATCGTCACGGCGGCATTTTGCAGTACGTGCTCCGGGGGATGGCCAAGTCGGCGTGAGGGCGCGTGGCGTAATACCTCAGCGTGGGTATCAGAAAGTAAGTAAGGCCATGGGCTCTGCCTCTGGACCCCGCCAGGAGCCAAGGGGCCCCTGGACCCCCGGGGACTTTGTGGCGGGGAGGGTGGTGCGCCTGCGATCCGGCCGGCGGTGCG
>Ga0302314_10015972_pt1 | contig 12722 bp, 9 predicted proteins | sample III_Palsa_N2_3_FD_200533 | JGI IMG/M metagenome (GOLD analysis project Ga0302314, IMG submission 200533) | Peat permafrost microbial communities from Stordalen Mire near Abisko, Sweden - III_Palsa_N2_3 | ecosystem: Environmental > Terrestrial > Soil > Palsa > Peat permafrost | place: Sweden...
CAGGCCCGCCTGCGGCCGTACGGCACGACCCGTCGGATCACGGCCGACGAGATCTTGTACTCGCCCGCCAGCGAAAGCAACGACCTGCTGGTGGTGCTGAGCGGCGAAGTCGTCGTGAGCAACGACGCACTGGTTCCGAGCGTGGAACTTGCCCGCCATGGGCCGGGCCACTTCGCGGGCGAGCTGAACATGCTGACCGGCCAGCGGCCGTTCCTCACCGCGCGGGCCGCGACCGACGGCCGGGTCCTTGCACTGACGCCGGCCCAGCTCCGCGAGGTCCTGGCCCGCGAGACCGATGTCGCCGACATCCTGCTGCGGGCGCTGATCGCCCGGCGGCGCCGACACGTCTCCGGCGCCACTCCCGGTGCCGCCATCGAGGTCATCGGCACCAGTCATTCCAGGGCGGCGCTGCTGCTGCGCAGATTCCTGAACCGCAACACGGTCGCCTACGAGTGGGTGGACGTCGACCAGACGGAACAGGCGGCCGGCATCCTCGGCGGCGTCGGCGCGACCAGCGATGACCTGCCGGTAGTGATCACGCCCACCCGCGTGCTGATGAACGCGGACCCGGCCGCCCTGGCGGCGGCGCTCGGCCTTGGGCGCCACCCGGGCCATCCGGGCCGCTATGACGTCGTGGTCGTCGGCGCCGGGCCCGCCGGGCTGGCGGCGGCGGTGTACGGGGCCTCGGAGGGCCTCGACGTCGCCGTCCTGGACGCCTTCGCGCCCGGCGGCCAGGCGGGCTCGAGCTCGCGCATCGAGAACTACCTCGGGTTCACCGACGGGATATCCGGTACCGAGCTGACCACCCGCGCCACCATCCAGGCCCAGCGCTTCGGCGCGCTGCTGGCCAGCCCGTGCCGCGTCGCCAGCGTCGCCGCGGCGGCGGACGGGAGCTTCACCGTGGGCCTGGCCGACGGAACCTCGGTCGCCGCCCGGACGGTGGTGGCCGCGAGCGGGGCGCTGGTCCGCCGCCTGCCGCTGGCCAACTGGGAGCGGCTGGAGGGGGCCGGGATCTACTATGCCGCCACCGATCTGGAGGCGGGATCGTCACCCAGCAGCCATGTGTTCGTGCTCGGCGGCGGGAACTCGGCCGGGCAGGCGGCGCTGTACCTGGCCCGTCGCTGCCCGCGGGTCACCATCGTGGTCAATCAGGACTCGCTGGCCGCGTCCATGTCGCAGTACCTCGTCAGCCGGGTGCTGGCCAGCGACCGGATCGACGTCAGCACCTCGAGCGAGGTCGTGGGGGTCGAGGGCGGCGAACACCTGGAGTCCATCGCCGTGCGGAACATAGGCACCGGCGCGGTCACGCAGATGGCAGCCAGCGGGCTCTACTTCTTCATCGGCGCGCAGCCCGCGAGCGGCTGGCTGCCCGAACAGGTCGCGCGCGACGAGGAGGGATTCGTGCTGACCGACGTCGCGGTGCCGGCCAGCCCGGCGACCGCGCGCACGCGCCTGCCCTACGAGACCGCCGTGGACGGAGTGTTCGCCGCGGGCGACGTCAGGGCCGGGTCGATGAAGCGGGTCGCCGCGGCCGTCGGCGAGGGCTCATCGGTGATCCAGTCCGTCCACCAGTACCTCACCAGCTAGTCGTCCTACCACGAGGCGGCGGGCCATCTCATCGGCGCCTCCTCCGGCCGGCCGGCCGCCGCTGTTCTCGACCGGCGGGGCCTGCGAACAAGATTGCGCGGCGTTGCGGCCGTCCGCATCACGGCCAGCGGCCGTCGCCCGGTGGCGCTGGCAGCGGCGCGCGGGTTCCCGCTAGCCGGTAGGAGGCAATTTCCTGCTAGCCGCAATGCGGCGGCGCTGTGTCCCGGGCAATCTGATCACATGCCGCTCCGGTGCATGCTCGTTGACGACAGCGAGGGCTTCCTTGAGGCCGCGAGCCTTCTCCTCGAGCGAGAGGGCGTGACGGTCGTGGGTGTGGCCTTGAGCATCGCCGAGGCGCTGCGGGGGGTCCGGGCACTGCGACCGGACGCCATCCTCGTCGACATCGGGCTCGGGGAGGAGAGCGGCTTCGATCTAGCCCGTCTCCTCGCCCGGGACGGTGGAAGCGGCGCCGCAGTGATCATGATTTCAACCGCGGCCGAAGCGGACTACGGAGAGCTAATCGACGAAAGTCCGGCCGTTGGTTTCTTGGCGAAGTCGACGCTGTCGGCGCGAGGCATCAGCCGCATCCTCGATCACTCGATGTAAAGAACCGGTGGGGTTGCTGGCGTTGCTGCGCTGCCAGGGACGGGGCTAGTGTCACCATATGAACGCGGTAGGTGACGGCACCGACTGCGCCGACTCCCACGACGGGGGGGTTGGCCGTGATCCACCCGATCGGGCGCGGCTGACCCGGCTAGCTGACGAGCAGGCCGCGCTGCGGCGAGTGGCCACCCTGGTAACCCGGGCGACTCCTCCCGAGGAGGTCTTCGCTGCGGTCGCCGAGGAAGTAGGGCAGCTGTTTCACGTCGAGCTGGCGACCTTGTGCCGTTACGAGCCCGACCGTACGGCGACCCCCATCACGACCTGGGGACCGGCAGGCAAAGACTTCCCGCTTGGCATCCGGTTGCCCCTCGAAGGGCGCAACCTCACCACGCTCGTATTCGAGACCGGCCGCCCGGCCCGGATCGACCGCTATGCCGAGATTTCCTCGGGCCCGCTTAGTGGGGCCCCGCGAGAGACGGGCATCCGCTCCGCGGTCGGGACACCGGTCGTCGTCGAAGGGCGCCTGTGGGGGGTGATCTTCGCCGGTTCAACTCAGGAGCAGCCCCTGCCGTCGGACACCGAGACGCGCCTGGCCTCGTTCACCGAGCTGGTGGCGACGGCGATCGCGAACACCGAGAGCCGTGCCTCTCTCGCCCTGCTGGCCGAGGAGCAGACGGCCCTGCGGCGAGTGGCGACGCTGGTGGCGCGGGGCGTGCCGCCGGTCGAGATCTTCTCGGCCGTCAGCGACGAGGTCACTCGTCTGTTCGGATCGCAGGCGGGGGTTGTCAGGTTCGATCATGAGGGTCCGGCGGTCGTCTTTGTCGGCATCTCGAAGGCGATTGACCTCCCCGTCGGGACGCGATGGGATTTCCAGCCGGGAATGGCGTCGGCGGAGGTCTATCGCACCGGGCGCTCCGCCCGTGCCGACGCGAGGGACTGGTCGGCGGAGAGCGGGCCGGTCGCGGGAGCCGCGCGTCGCCTGGGGATCGTCTCGAATGTGGCGAGCCCGATCGTTGTCGAGGGTCATCTGTGGGGCGCGATGATCGTTGTGTCCACCGACGAACTGCTGCCACTCGGCTTGGAGGGCCGTCTGGCGAAGTTCACCGAGCTGCTCGCGGCCGCGATCGCGAATGCGGAGAGCAGGTCGGAGCTGGCCGCCTCGCGCAGGCGGATCGTCGCCGCGTCGGACCAGGCCCGCCGCCGGATCGAGCGCGATCTGCACGACGGTACCCAGCAGCGACTGGTCTCGCTCTGTCTGGCGGCGCGAGCCGCCGAGGCCACTGTTCCTGCCGATCAGGGCGACCTGCGGGCCGAGTTGTCCCGCATCGCGGCGGGATTGGCCGACGCGGTGGAGGAACTGCAGGAGTTCTCGCGGGGGATCCACCCGGCGATGATTTCGACCCGGGGGCTGGGCCCGGCTCTGCGCACGCTCGCCCGTCGTTCCCCGGTACCGGTCGACCTCGATGTCACGACGGGTGCGCGGTTCCTCGAGCCGATCGAGATCGCGGCGTACTACGTCGCATCCGAGGCGCTGGCCAATGCGATGAAGCACGCGCAGGCCTCACGGATCGAGATTTCGCTCACCACCCGCGATGACAGCCTGCTGCTGTCGATTCGTGACGACGGCGTCGGCGGGGCCGATGCCGCGCGCGGGTCAGGCTTGGCCGGCCTCACCGACCGCGTGGAGGCCCTGGGCGGCTCGATCCAGCTCCACAGCCCCGCCGGGGCAGGCACGCTGATCACGGTGGATCTTCCACTCGAGTGCGAGTCGGCTCAGGGCGCCGGTTAACGCGTGCGGGGCCAGATCCGCGATCTCGATCCCTAGGAATCACCGCCAGGGTCAGGTGCCCTGAGCGGGTGGCCGATCGCCGGCCGGGCCGGCGGGATGGCCGGATCGCCGGTCCGGCGGGGGCCGGACCATAGTGCCGGGACGGCGTCGACCTCGGCCGCCACCGCGTACGCCACCTGCTCGTAGGTGACCCGCCAGCCGACGAAGTCGGGCCAGGCCGCTTCCGGATCACGCTCGATCGGGAAGTTCACCTCCCGCAGCCGTTCAACGGCGTCGAGGAATTCCTGATAGGTCAGGGCGATCTGCCCGCCCGGCTCAGGCTCGTCGGGCACCGCGAAGCCCATCGCCTGCGCCACCTCCCGGAAGCAGACGAACCCGCTGCGCAGGCACAGCCGGGCCGGCACCGCCGGGGCGGCCTCCGGCGACAGCGCCAGGTACAGCGCGGCCGAGTCCAGCACCGCCAGCAGCGCGGTCACCCACGAGGACAGCGGCCGGGGTGACCTGAACCGCACCAACGGGATGTAGACATCCGATGCTGTTTAGTTGTCAAGTAGCTGGCGGGTATTTCTGCGTCAGGCTGGTGCCCGCTTGTCAGGCTGCTGCCGGCACGGCTTCCCGGACGGGGAACGCGGTTGCCTCGTCGTAGTGCCGGCCGGCCTGGAGGCAGTGCCATAGGCAGCCGAGGAGGCGGTTGAAGAGGTTGCGCTGGGCGGCGGTGTGCCGCTCGCCTTTGTCGCGGCGGCGGTCGTAGTGGGCGCGGGCGCCGGGTGAGGCGGTGAGGGCGGCGAAGGCCCAGGTGTAGCCGGCGGCGGCGAGCCTGTTGTTCTTGACCTTGCGCTGGGTGACGGACCTGGACTTGCCGGACGCCCGGGTGATCGGGGCGGCGCCGGCGTAGGCCTTGAGTCCTCTGGCATCCTTGAAGCGGGACCGGTCGTCTCCGATCTCGGCGAGCACCCGGGCGCCGGTGAGCGCGCCTATGCCTGGGAAGCTGGTGATGATCCCGGCGTCCGGGTGCTGGTTAAAAGACTCCTCCGCGGCGGCCTGCAGGTCGTCCGCGGACTGGCAGGCGGCCTCCAGCTGGCGCGCCAGCGCCAGGGCCTGGCGGCCCATGGCCTGCTCGACCAGGGGGAGCTGGCGCATCTGCTCGTGCTGGAAGACGGCGTGCAGGCGGGCGGCCTCGGCTTCGATGCCGCGCTGCCGGCCGGCCTTGCGCAGCAGGCTGGCGAGCCTGGCCCTGGTGAGGCGGGCCGCGTCCGCCGGGGTCGGGGCGGCAGCCAGGATCGCGCGGGCCTCCGGCCGGGTGATGCCCCCGCGGGCGCTGCCGAAGGCGGCCAGGAAGCCGGGGAAGTACTCGCGCAGGTGCGAGCGGAGCTTGTTCTGCGCGTGCACGCGTTCCCAGACCGCGTCCTGCTGGGCGCGGGCCAGGACCGCGACGGCCTGGGCGAGCTCGCTGTCGGCGGGCAGCGGCCGGTGCGCGTGCAGGTCGGTGCGCAGCACGTTCGCCAGGACGGTGGCGTCGCCCTTGTCGGACTTGCGGCCCGCGACCGAGTGCCGGTCCCGGTATCGGGCCACCGCCATCGGGTTGACGGGGTATACCGGGCGGCCCGTCGCGCGCAGGCAGGCCACCAGCAGCCCGCGCGGCGTCTCGATCGCCGCCGGCACCGGGTCCTGCGCGCTGTCGCCGTGCTGCGCGAGCAGTTCCAGCAGGGCTGCCAGGCCGGCCGCGTCATCGGTAATCCGCAGCCGGGCGAGCAGCTGCCCGCCGGCGTCCACGAGGGCGGCGTCGTGGTGGTCCTCCGCCCAGTCGATCCCGCAGAAAACGTCCAATCCTCTCCTCCTTGTCGGTAACCATGCGTTATCCGGGCTGGTCCCGGCCACGCGGGGCACGCGCGCTCCCTAATGGAAGGGCTCTGGGGCACCGCCATCCGATTAGCCGTTCGCGACCCCAGCACCCCGCAGGCCCCGCTCTTCGCCAGGGCTCGGCGGCACCCGGCACGGTTAAGGGGTAGCTCCCGCAGGCGGCTCAGGACACGACTACCTTCACCCTGATGGCATCGCGCCGCACGGATATCGCACGGCGTGTCGCGAATGTGCCCGTTACGGCACGCCGGCGCCGGGACCCGGGTCTCGTCCGGAGGGATCAGGTCCCCTGGAGTACCAAACGGGTTCCCGGCCCCGGCCCGTGCCCCGCGGTCTGCAACCAGGACTCGGCGGTCCGTGCGTTGGTCAGCGGTAGCCACGTGCCGCGAGGCAAGCCCGCGATCTACATCGACGGCTAGAAGCCCCGGTGGCACTGCAGTGGTGCTTGCCATGTGCCCATTAGGTGGCGTGCCGGTCAAGGCTGGTGCGGGCTCGGTCGTAGCGCATGGTGGTGCGCGGGTCGGCGTGCGAGGCGGCTTCCTGAACGTCGCGGAGCGGGACGCCGGCATCGAGGGCGGCGGTGATGAACGCGTGCCGCAGGGTGTGCGGGCTGACCTGCTTGCTGATCCCGGCGCGGCGGGTGACCCGGCGGACGATCCGTGCGGCGCCGTGACGGTCCAGCCGCTTGCCGTCCGCGGCGAGGAACAGCGGCCCGCCGGTGCGCTCGCCGATGGCCAGGTCGATGGCGCGGGCGGTGCGCGGGGCGAGCGGGATCGTGACGACCTTGCCGCCCTTGCGGGTAATGACCAGGGTGCGGTGCCCGCGCTCGAGACCCAGGTGCTCGATGTCGGCACCGGTCGCCTCGGAGACTCTCAGCCCGTTGAGGGCGAGCAGGGAGATCAGGGCGTGCTCGGCGGCCGCGCCGAGCCCGGCGGCGACCAGAAGGGCCCCGACTTCGTTGCGGTCCAGGGCGGTGGCGTGAGACTCGTAGTCCAGCCGCGGCCGCCGGACGTGCGCGGCGGGCGAGTGGTCGAGGAGCTCCTCCTCCACGGCATACCGGTAGAACCCCGCGATCGTGGACAGCCGCCGGGTAACAGTGGCGCGGGCCCGGCCGCGGGCTTCGAGCTCTCGGGCGAAGGTCTCGATGTCGGCGCGGCGGACCGAGAACAGCGACAGGGACCGTGTCCGGCACCACCCGGTGAACTGACGCAGGTCGAGGGTGTAGGCCTCGCGGGTCAGGCCGCGGTACCCGGCCAGGTAACCGGCGAGCGCGAATCGCTCCGCATCGGTGAACGCCGGCTGGATGGGGACGAGGGAAGTCGAGGCAGTTGCGGCGGCCATCATGGCACCTCCAGGGACGGCCGGGACCCGGGAGGCTGGGCCGTCGCGGGTCCCAGCGATGAATGATGCCCGCAACGTACGCCGCCAGCGCAGGGCTGGCTACACCACAATCGGCCATCGCGACCGCAAGCACGGCTCGCTCCATACCGCCGATTCCGCGCGTGACGTGATCGGCTTGTTCGTGGCGTGGACGTGCGCACGGATCGTCCAATTCAGCGCGCACGCTAGCTGGGTGGCAGACAAGCCTTATGGACCAGGATGACGGCCAAGCGTAACCAGTAGATCAGCCCATGCGTGCACTTTCGACGCAGCGGAAGTCTCCAGGCTGATGGTCTTTTGGCGGGTTAGCGCTGCTTCTCACCTTTCAATTCTGTCGCCTTGAAATCACGGGCCGCCTGTTCAAGGCTTATGTAGAAGTCCTCATCTCCCGTGTCTCTCCTGCGCCGGTCGATTAGCGGCTTGTAGTTCTCGAAGACCCTGACTAGTCGGTCCCCGTACAGCTCGTCTACCGTGTGGGCGTCGTATATCCCTAGCTGGACCCCTATGCACAGGGTCTCGAACAGCCCCAGGTACCCGTAGGCGCTCTCTAGGTCATGGGCGCCGCCCCCGGATTGGCACCTGTCGATGAAGCCCAGAACTTCCTCCTTACTGAACTCATCAGGCAACTCAGGCCAGTCGCGGTGACGGGTGTCCAGAGTCTGCCGGGCAAACTCCAGCGTCGCCTGCCGACACATCCGCAGGTTCTCGCGGCGTCGCTGCATGTCACCGCTTCTTATCTGATACACGACGGCCAGGAATCCTATGGCCGCGATGACGGCGCTTGCTAGCTGTACACCATTCGAGAAAGTCATGTCCACCGAACCTCTCTGCGGGAATCCTCCTTCACTACCCGGGAGCCGACCAAACGTTCGCGAACATCATGCCAATCCTGCGCGGGCAGCGGGCAGATGCAGGATGGGCAGGTACCGCGTCTACCGGCGGAAAGAAGGCTGGCATAGATGACCATCTTCACGTCGCCGTGCGAAGTCCACGCTTCGATGCGCCAAGGTAGCCGGGACAATCACATTGCCCCGTCGGCAGGTGCCCCAGTTTTGATGTGGACGGGTCTGGGCGTTTGTAGGGTGGCCTGTAGTCGCAGCGTCACTGCGACGTGTGGTCCGAGTCTGCTGTCCTAGGGGTGGGGCATGGATGTGACGGCGGTATCAGAGGCGGTGGCCGGTCTGCTGGCTTCGGGCGCGGCCCGGGAGTTGGGCCAAGAGGCAGGCGGCGGCCTGGTAGCCGGGATAGCGGCCAAGGTGCGGGCGGTGTTTGGATCGGATATCCGGTCGGTGGACGCGCTGGAGCATGTCCAGGACGGGACACGGGCGGCGGTGGCCGAGCTGGCGGCGGCGCTGGCCTGGTATGCGCGGCGGGACCAGCAGTTCGCCCAAGAACTGTTTGGGTGGGCCCGGACCGGTACCGGGAGCGTGACTCAGCGAGTGGACGCGGGACGGGACGCGTACGTCGCGGGCCGGGATCAGAACGTAGTCAACTACAACCCTGCTCGCGACTTTGTTATCCATCACCACTATCCGCAGGGCGCGGTCGACGCGAAGATCCGCGAGGCGCTGGGCCAACTGAAGAGCGAGCAGGTATCGATTCATGCAGGCGCGCTGGGAATGCTCGAGCAAGCGGCCCAGGCAGATCCGAAGCTCCGCCAGTATGTGGTTGACGTGCTATGTGCATACCTCCGTGAATCGGCACCGCCTGCCGGATCGGCACAGGCCAGCAACTGGCAGCGGGCCCGCGAGATCTGTCAGCGGACGCTGGCGTCGCACTTGAGGCCAACGGCGGCTGATCTCAAGAAGAAGCGCCCGCGTACTTCAAGCACGTTCTGGCATGATATCGATCTGCCCTTGATGGAAGCTATGCTGCACAACCTGGACCTGAGCGGCTGCTGCGTCCGTAGCGCTAGGTTCGATGGTGCTATATTCACCGGGCATGCGCAGTTCCACCGCACCCTGTTTCAGGGTCCAGCCGTCTTCGCGAATTCCGTCTTTCACGGTCCCGCCGAATTCATGGGCAGTGAGTTCACCGATCACGCATGGTTCACCGATGCACGCTTCGGCCAGGACGCCGTCTTCGGGGCCATGTCCACAGGCGCACAGGTACTGTCAGCGGCGGTCTTCCATGGCAACGCGTGGTTCCGCGGCGCCAGGTTTTCCAGTAGTGCTCTCTTCAACAGCACGCAGTTCAGCGGTGAGTGGAACGCAGCATTCGAGGATGCAGACTTCGCTGGTGACGCCCTTTTCATGGGCACCTCAATGAAATACGGCACGTTCAGCGGTTCCGTGTTCAGGAAGAGCGCGAGTTTCTACCATTCCCGGTTCGGAGAGCTCTGGCTTCGGGGCACCGTCTTCTGCGCTGATCTCAGATTTGATGGGGTAACCAGCGGTGATGCGATTTACTTGCACGAAGCTCGGTTGTGCCCGCAGGGACCGGAAGCTCCCGAGTGCGTGCTACCTCCAGGCTGGGCACTCCGGCCCGGATCGCAGCCGGGATGTTACGCGTTCTCCGCACGGTGGCCTGACAATCCGAACCATCTCGGCCTGATTATCAGTCCTGTGCCACACATCTGACCGGAAAGCGGTACCTGCCTGCAAGCGAAAGCGATTGTTGGCCATCGAAAGCGTCTGGTCAATGTCGGCGATCCTTCAAAGCCACCTCCCTCACGGCTCGATGCTCATCCTCCAGAACGGCCTGTTCTGTACGCGCCAACTGACGAATGCCGAATGTGTCGCAGGAACGCGGAACGGCGGCTACGCGCGCCGCCTCTCGGCCCGGCGGCCACTATTCGTGACGTTGGGCTCGGTTGTCATGCGCCGATTGGAGCCACCATGGCGAGCATCCCGCCTCCAGCGCGCGCACGGCGGACGTCGCGCGACAGCACCGTCCCGCGCGGACCGTCTCCTGTGCGTGCCGACGGCGCGCCGCTGGGGTCAGGGGTGTCGGTCATGACACGGTCGTACCCGCGGCGGGCGCGGGCGCCCCGGGGCGCTGGCCCCGTAGCGGGTGAGCATCTGCGGGGAGACCCAGCCGTTCAGTTGGCGGGACCGTTCCGGTCCTCGCCTTGCTTCACACCCGACCTCAAGGCTTGCAAGGACGCACTGAGCAGAGGATGTGCCGGACTGGGTGAGGTCAGCCGGGCGGGTAAGCCAACCTCGCCCGGCGCAAGCCGTGCGTGTGCGGCGCGGCGGACGTGCACCCGGCGAGGGCGATCGCGGCGGCCGCGAGCACGGCCGCCGCCATGGGCGCGGCCACGCCGCGACGCCGCGGGCGGCTAGCTCGGTGTGCACATCCACGTCCAGCCAGACCTGCACGGGTCACCGCCATTGCGGCTAAGACGCGCAGGTGTCGCTTCCTCTCGCTTATCCAGACGAAGCCGGCCCGGGTGGCGAGCATCAGCGTCCGCGCAGGCGGGTAGGTATCGGCTGCTGGAACCCCCTGCCGCTGCCGTGGCCGTCCCGGGCGGGCGCGGCCCTGCCGCGCGGGGAATCATGGCCGCCGTTCCCGGGCTTCTGCCGCTGATCGAGCCGATGCTCGCCACCCCGGCTCGTCACGTGCCCGGCGACGAGACCGAGTGGGGCGCCGAGGCCAAGTGGGACGGCGCGAGGGTTCTCGCCTACGTCAGCGGTGGGACGGTGGTGCTGCGTTGGCGCAGCGGCGGGGATGTCACCGGCAGCTATCCCGAGGTCGCCGCGTCCCTGGGCCGGGCGGCCGGGAGGCGGACGGTGATCCTAGACGGGGAGATCACCGTCTTCGACGGCGACCGCCCGAGCTTCGCGATGCTGCAGCGGCGGACGCACGTCGCCCGGCCCGCGCCGAGCCTGGTCGCGGCCGTCCCCGTCACCTACGTGGCGTTCGACCTGCTGCGGCAGGACCGCTCGCTGCTGCGCAGGCCCTACGCCCAGCGCCGCGCCCTGCTCGAGGGCCTCGCCCTGGCCGCCGACAACGTCAGCGTGCCGCCCGCGTTCCCCGGCCAGGCCCGCGCTCTGGTCGACGCGAGCCGCGACCTCGGGCTGGAGGGCGTCGTCCTTATCTATAGGTCGTTACGAGTTGCTGCAGGTCAAGCAGACAATCTAGCAGTGAGTCACCTTAGGCACGTCTGATCGGCCGACCGAAACTGGTCCCCAGACCCCGCCAGGAATCCCTGACGCTCTTATTGCTGTCAACCTCACCGGCGGGCGTGGCGAGGGCAGCTTCGGCGACGACGATCGAACCAGCGATGCAACTGCCTCGGGCGACCTTGCCTTATGCTGTCGTCACTCTCGGGGAGTCCAGCCGAAGCACAAGGAGCGCGCGTAACATCCCAGAGTTCGAGATAACAATGGGCGGCTACGATCGCGAAGAAGTCGATCATCTGGTCACGACAGTTGAGGCTGCCCGCGACGGCTCTGGTCCTGAGACCAGGCAATACGCACTTGAGGCTGTGCAGATGCGCAAGAGCGAGAGCTTCCGCCGCAAGTTCCGGGGATACTCCAAAATTCAGGTACGCAACTACGTCGAAGACCGGCTCCGCGAAATATCACGCAGCGCCTGACGCCGTTCAGCTCTGCGGCCCTGCCGACTCTGTCTCTACCGGCAGTCGTGTTGGCTACTAGCGCTCCGCGCACAGAACGTCCAGTTCCGGCTCACGCCGTTGCCGGCGCGCTGCGCCCTCATCGCGGCTGAAGTGCGCATTCCGATGCGCTGCTCCTCCCTCTCCGGGGAGGCGCAGCGCCACACACTTCAGCCCGAGCGCCCATCAGGTCGCGTCGACGCAGTATCAAAGAGTCAATGAAAGTCACCCGGTTCGCGGTCTCGCCGCTCACGGAGAAGACCGACGCATGGCGCTCCTTGATGCCCGGCCCCGGGGGCCTACCACCTGACCTGGCAGCGGCAGGTCAGGCTGCGGTTGCCGGGCCTGCGCCTAGAGCCCCTCCTGGCCCATTTATCGTGGTCCGGCTACCAGCCGGATTTTCTCGCCCCGGCCCCGGACAGCCCGTTCTCCGAGGTCGAACTGAACCGGGTGGGGCGACGCCGCCAGCCCGGGTGGCGACCGAACTTCCACCATCCGGCACCGAGGACCGCGAGACACGCTCACGCTGGGAATGACCAGCCAACTGTTCGCGACGAAGGTCGTGCGCGTGCTTCCAGTTTGGCTTATGCGGCGAGGCGTTTCGCCCCTGGATCCCGCCCGCAATTCTGCGGGGCGTGGCCATGAAGTTCCGAGGACAGAGCTGGCGAGCGGTTGGCGTATCCCCCGCGAATAGAGGGATCTTCCCTGGGTAGCCAGACGCCAGACGCCAGACGCCAGAGATAGGTGAACGCCGTGCCTGCTACACCGCAATGGGCGAGCCACTTACGCCGCGTGAGGGAAGAGTCGTGCAGACCGTGGCGACTACCCGAGCCATAGCAGTTGCGGCCACGCTGCTAGCGCTGCCGTCGCTCGCGCTCGTGCTGATTTTCGCGCGAAACCGGCCTGACGCCATCTTTACCTCCGTGGTTACCGCCGTTGTCGTAG
>Ga0302314_10015977_pt1 | contig 12719 bp, 9 predicted proteins | sample III_Palsa_N2_3_FD_200533 | JGI IMG/M metagenome (GOLD analysis project Ga0302314, IMG submission 200533) | Peat permafrost microbial communities from Stordalen Mire near Abisko, Sweden - III_Palsa_N2_3 | ecosystem: Environmental > Terrestrial > Soil > Palsa > Peat permafrost | place: Sweden...
TCGTACTCACGATCGGCGTTCCGGGCCGTCCGGCGCCCGAGATGAGCGGCCAGCCGTTCTGCCGCTGCACACATACGGCGCTGTCGCCCGATGGCGACATCTATGTCGCCGACGGCTACGGCAACGCGCGCGTGCATAAATATGCGCCTGACGGCAAGCTGCTGTTCTCCTGGGGCGAGTCCGGGACCGACCCCGGGTGCTTCAACATCGTCCACAACATCTGCTGCGATTGCGACGGGCTGGTCTATGTCGCGGATCGCGAGAACCACCGTGTCCAGATCTTCAATGGCTCGGGGCGATACGAAGGCCAGTGGAACAACCTGCACCGGCCGTGTGGCCTGTTCATGGATCCGAAGCCCGGCGCCCTGTGCTATATCGGCGAGATCGGTCCGTTCATGGCGCTCAATCGCGATCACGCCAATCTCGGCCCGCGCATCAGCGTGTTGTCGCATGAGGGAACGCTGCTGGCGCGGTTCGGCGACAACGGGCCCGGCCGCCGGCCCGCTCAGTTCATTGCGCCGCACGGTCTGGCTGTCGATTCGCGCGGCGATCTGTACGTGGGCGAGGTTGCCAACACCGCCTGGCCGCTGATCTTCCCCGAAGAACCGCGACCCGAGGGGCTGCGCGTGCTGCGCAAGCTGCTGCACGTGCGCGATGAGCTCTGATCCCCGTCGGCCGGTCTCAAGCGAGCATCAAGCCCCGCGACGTGGGGTGCTGGCATCGGTTACGTCTGGCCGATTCTTCCGCGTCATAACGTACAGCGTGTTTTGCTTGGCGGCGCGGCGCACGAGGCTTGCCGCGGGGGACACGGATGCTGGGGCCGCGCCGGTGAGCGACAAACGGGTTGGGCTAAACCGCTCCCCCCGGCAAGGCCATGGGTGTTGAACGCGGCCGGCGGCCTCGACAGTGCCGCCCGGGCACTTTCTGGACGGCGGTTTGGAGCCTCGCGTAGCGCCGATCAGGACCCTGCCTCCTTATCGCGGGCAGGCGCCGGGCATTTGGTGGCTGCCTGGGCGCGCCCTGGAACGCCGAGGAAGCCGTCACGGCCATGATGTCCCGCCGCTGATCCGGTGGATTGTTCGGCGCCACAGGTCTGGATCGCCAGTCCGGGTGTAAAAGTCGCTATTTGATCTGACGACTGTTGTACGCAGGGGCGTCCACCTCATCAGCGCCACTCCGTTCAGGCCGGCATGCCGAATCCGCCGGTCTCGTCGAGGAACTGCACGTAAGCCGCGAACGCCGCCGCAAGGTCATGCCAGGGTGGCGTGCCGAACTCGGCGCGGAAGCGTTCCCCACCGAGCAGGGCGCCTTCCTGGTCAGCATAGAGTTCGATCGGTTCGCCCTCGCCGCCGACCGACCAGTGGAAGGCCGGATAACGCTCCGCCAGCAGCGCACACCACTGGTTCAGCGCCCAGATATGACCAGGGCCGAGATTGTAGGCGCGGTGCCGCAGTGCCGGCGCATCGAGCAGCGTCACCAGCCCGTGCACCGCGTCGCGGACGAAATGCCAGTTCCGCCGCGCCGGCCGCGGCAGCGAGACCGCGCGGCCGGCGCGGGCCGCCGCGGTCAACTGGTGCACCGCGTTCAGCGTATCTCGCAGGCCCGTCGCGTACTCATACGGCCCGAACACCCAGCCGAGGCGGCCGACGACCCAATCGAAGCCGTGCAACTCGCCGAGTCTGGCGACCACCGTTTCCGCCCCCGACTTGCCGAGCGCATACAGCGTGCGCGGCGCGTGGGGTGTTTCGTCATCGAACGTCGCGGCGCCGGGATGGCCGGAGCCGAACGCCGAGATCGAGCCGATCAGGACAAACCGCCGCACCCCGGCGACGGCGGCGGCATGGGCGACGTTGGCGGTGCCGACGAGGTTGACGCCGACAACAGCCGCCGGGTCCGTCGCCTCGCGCGACGCGGCGGACGTGATCGCGGTGGCATGGATCACATGGGTGACCTGGTGCGCCCGCAACGCCGCGGCGACCGCGGCGGCGTCCATGACATCGCCTTGCATCGGCGTCAGCGTCCCGGGCAAGGCGCCGAAGCGTGGCAACAACGTAGCCGGGAGCGGGCGCCGGTCAAACGCGATCACGGTCCGTCCGTCGCCGAGCAGGCGCTCCAGCAGCGCCAGTCCGACGAACCCCGCGGCTCCGGTGAGCAAGACTGTCATGGTTCCCTCCACGGCCGCCGACCATGTCGCTTATCGTCGGATCAGCCAAAAAGACGCAAGATCGGTGCAGCCCGGGGTGCCGAGCGGTTGGATCATTTCAAGGCCCCGGCCCCCATGCCGGAGATCAGGTAGCGTTGCAGCCAGACGAAAACGATCGCGATCGGCACTGTCGCCACCAGCACCGCGGCCATCGTGTGGTGCCACTCGACCTCGTACAGGCTGGAGGCGAGCGTGAAGACTTTTAGCTGCAGCGTGTAGTTCGCCGAACTCCGCAGCAGGGTCAGCGCGATGACGAACTCGTTCCAGACGTTGACCAGGATGACGATCGCCGTCACCGCCACCGCGGGCCTCGCCAGCGGCAGGAAGATGCTGAAGATCGTGCGCAGGCGCGACGCGCCGTCGATCCAGGCGGCCTCCTCCAGTTCGAGCGGAATGGTGGAGAAGTAGCTCTGCAGCATCACCACGGTGAAGGCGGCGTTGAAGGCCGCATAGGTGATGATCAGCGGCGATTCGGTGTCGATCCAGCCGAGCTGGACGAAGACGCGGAACAAGCCGAGCACGAGCACGATCGGCGAGACCATCTGCGTGATCAGCAGATAGATCCGGAACGCACCGCGCCCGCGGAACTGGAAGCGGAACAGCGCATACGCGGCCGGCGTGCCGATCAGGAGCGTCAGCAATACCGAAAGCACGCTGACATAGACCGTGTTGGCGAGCGCCGTGCCGAAATCGGACTGTGTCCACATCTCGGAGAAATTCTGCCAGGCGAGATGGCTCGGCAGCCAGCGCGGCGGGAAGGCGAAGATCTCATCGCGCGGCTTGAGCGCTGTCGAGAGCATGACCGCGAACGGAAACAGCGTGATCACGATCAGCGGCAGCAGCGCGATCCAGTAGAGCAAACTGCGCCGGTAGTACGCCCTCATGCGGCGGGTCATGCGATGCCTCCGGCCGCGTCCTGCGTGTTGCGGTTTTGCAGGCTCACGTAGAGTGCCGTGAAACCGAGCAACGCCACGAACATCAGCAGCGAAATCACCGATGCCTTGCCAAGCTGGCCGAAGCGGAACGCCAGCTTGTACAAGTAGGTGACGAGGATGTCGGTGCCGTTGGCTGGGCCGCCCTCGGTCATCACCCAGATGATCGGGAACGAGTTGAACACGTAGATCACGTTGAGCACGACGGCGATGTTCACGAACGGGCGCAGCAGCGGCAGCGTGATGTGACGGAACAACTGCCAGGCCGAACCGCCGTCCATGCGGCCGGCTTCGTGAAGCGAGCGCGGGATCGAGGCCAGCCCGCCGAGCAGCATGGTGGTGGTGAACGGGATCGACACCAGGATGCCGATCAGGATCTCGATCGGAAACGCCATCGTCGCCGTGCCGAGCCATTCGATCGGCTCGTGCATCAGCCCAAGTTCCATCAGCGTCGCGTTGAACAGTCCGGCCCGCCCGTTGAGCGCCCAGCGCCACGCCACCGCCGTCATGGTCAGGGAAACCGACCACGGCAGCAGCACGATCGCGCGGGCCAGGCCGCGCCCGACGAAATTGTCGTTCAGCATCAGCGCCAGTGGCAGCGAGCAGACGATCGTCGGCACCGTGACGCCGATCGTCCAGACGAGGGTACGCTCCAGCGACGACAGAAACACCGGGTCCGCCAGCACCTCCAGGTAGTTGGCGAGCCCGTTGAACGACAGCAATTGCCCGAACTTGCTGACCCGGTGGAAAGAGGTCCAGCCGAGCACCACGATCGGAAAGCCGATGATGACGGCGGTCAGCAGCAGGCTCGGCAGGATCATCAGCAGCGGCAGGCTCGCGGTCATGCGGCGCGACCTCGCCAGGCCCTGGCGCCTGAGCACTGGTCGCGCCGCGATGCCTGCATCGCCGGCACCCGATGTCACGGCCTGGGTTTGCGCCTGCTGTGGCATCGTCGACGGCCCTGCGTTCAACTCATTTCTGCTCGATGATCTGGTCGATCTGCTGGGCGGCGTCCTTCATGCCCACCGCTGCCGGCGCCTGGTCTAGATAGACGCGCTGCAGGTTGCGCACGATCGAATCCGCCATCTCCTCCCAGTTCGGCACGGTCGGCGCGAACTTCGCGTGCGGCAGTCCGGACGCGAATGCCTTCATGTCCGGGTTCTTCTGATAGTAGTCGAGCGCCGCGACGTTCTTCGTGACCGGCAGGAAACCCTCGCCCTCGTCGAACTTCTCGCGGTATTTGTCCTGATAGGTGAACTCGATGAACTTCCACGCCTCCTGCTTCACCTTCGAGGCGCTGAACAGCATCAGCGTGTCGGTGACGCCGTAGGTGGCTTCGGTCTTCTCCTTCGGCATCGGCAGCACCGCGTAGTGCATGTTCGGCGCCTCCGCCTTCACCTGCGGAATCAGCATCGGGTAGGTGAACACCATGCCGACATGGCCCTGCTTGAAGAGATTGAACGTGTCGTTCTGGGCGTAGTTGGTCGGCGTCGGCTGGGTGAGCTTCTCGTCGATCATCTTCCGGTAGAAGTCGGCCGCCTCGATTGCGCTCGGCTGATCGAGCGCGCTTTTGCCGTCGGGCGTGAAGATGTCGCCGCCGAAGTTCCACAAGGCATAGTAGTAGTACGCGTCGGTCTCGTTGCCCTTGCCTTGCAGACCGAGTCCGAAATAGCCGGGCATGGCGGAGATCTTCTTCGCCGTGTCGTGCACCTCGTCCCATGTGGTCGGCGGCTTGACGCCGGCTTTGTCGAACACGTCGAGATTGACCATCATCGCGCGCACCGAGGCGGCGACCGGCAGCCCCATGATCTTGCCCTTGATGGTCGAGGGCGCGAAGAACGTATCAATGAACGTCGATTTGAATTCCGGCGTCATGTAACCGTCGATCGGCTCGGCCACGTCCTGCGCCGCGAAGTCGTAAAGCCAGCGCGTGCCGATGATCGACATGTCGGGCGGCGTGCCGGCAGCGATGTCGGTGGTCAGCTTCTGGTACAGCGTCTCCCAGGACACCACTTCGATCTTGATGTGGATGTCCGGATGCAGCGCCTCGTAATCCTTCGCCACCGCCTGAAAGAACGGGCCGGTGTGCTCCGAATAGGCCGAGACGGTGAAGCGGATATCGGTGGCATGCGCGCCGGCCCCCGCCGCAGCGAGCGACAGCGCGAGCGTTGCCGCGAATGGCAACGCACGGCCGATGGACCAAGACCCGACTTTCATTTTGAATCTCCCTGTTTTGATGGTCGTAATCGTCAGCAAAAGCATTCGCGCGCGCTTTGCCCACCACACGGCCGATCAGGGGCCGCCGGGCTGTTGCGCTCGTGAAGCAGTACTCGGTCACTTGCCGATACAATTCCCCTGGCCGCAGCACGGCGGATGGGTAGGAGGGCTGGTTCGGCGCATCGGGGAAGCGGATCGGCTCCAGGCAGAAACCCGCGAACGGGCCGTACGGCGTGCCGCCGTGGCCGGGGGCGCCGGGCACGGTGAAGCAGCCGTCGTAAAAGATCAGGCAGGGTTCGGTGGTGTGCAGGTCGAGGCGCAGGCGCTGATCTGGCGCGACCACCGTCGCCGCGTGCCGTGGCGCTTCCTCGACGGCACCGAACACGAACACCATGCCGTATAGGTGCGTGCCCGCGTCCATCGCGCGGAGCGCGGCGAAATCCGCGGGTGTGCCCGCGACCGCGCGGATTTCGCTGCTCGGCAGCGTCTCCGCGTCGAACGGAACGTCGAGCCGCGCGGCAGTCTGGAACAGATGCTGTCGGATCGTCCGGCCCGGCAGCAGCGAGAAATACGAATGATGCGCGAGACTGACGGCGGTCGGAGCGTCCGTTGTCGCCGTCATCACGATCCGTAGCGTGGCCGGCGCCTGCAGCCGATAGAGGCAGCGCACTTCCACGGTGCCCGGATAGCCCTGGTCGCCGTCCGGCAAGGTCAATGCCAGCAGGACGGAGGTTTCGTCCACGGCGAAAATCCGCCATGGCCGCGCGGAAAAGCCCACCGGGCCGCCATGCAGGTGGATGCCGGCAGCGTTGAGCGCGGGCTGATAAGTGTGCCCGTCGATGCGCAGCCGCCCGCCGGTCAGCCGCGATGCGTAGCGGCCGACGGTGACGCCGATGTAGTTCCTGTCGGCGAGATACCCCACGAGTGCCGGAAAGCCGAGCACCACGCGGCGGTGCCCGCCTTCCGCCAGCGGCACGAGGAAGTCCTGCACTGCCGCACCGAGCGTGAGGATGCTGCACCGCGCGCCGGCCTCGTTCGCCAGCGGGATCTCGAAGACCTCGGTTTCGTCCGGCAGCGTTCCGAAGCGTTGCACCGACACCCGCGCGCCCTCGTCAAGCCGCGGTCAGCGGTCGTTCGGCGCAGCGCCGATACGTATCCTGCCATGGGCGATGGCGTTCGATCGCCGCGCTTGCCGCCAGCACGTCGGCGTCGGCATAGCGCTGGCCGACGACCTGCAGCCCGACCGGCAGCCCGTCCACGCTCAACCCGGCGGGCACCGACGCGGCCGGATGGCCGGTGAAGTTGATCAGGTAGGTCATGCACCAGCCGATCAGCGGGTCGATCGCCTCGCCGTTGATCTCACGCGGGCCGACGGTGTTGCCGTCAGTGGCGTTGTTCACCGGCAAACAGGCGAGCGTCGGTGAGACCAGCAGCCGGTACTCGTCCATCACCGCCCGAATCGCGTCGAACACCTCGCTGCGCACGACCTGATCGCGGAAATAGTCGTATGCGCTGCGTGGCTGCACGATGCCCAGCCAGTGATGCACCTCCGGCGGCAGGTCCTCCGGATGGTCGCGCATCAGGTCAATGCCTTCGCTGCGGAAACGGTCAAGCGCGATCAGGGTGTTCTGTGCCGTGATCCGGCACCAGATGTCGCTGAGTTCCTGCTGCGAATGGCGGATGTCCAGCGTCACCTCCTCGACATGCGCCCCCGCTGCCTGCAGTGCCTTCACCGCCTCGTCGGTCACCCGGATCACCTCGGGATCGACGGGGAAGATGCCGTAGTCCCGCGTGTAGGCGATCTTCCAGCCCTTGATCGAGGTGTCGAGCGCGGCGAGCGGATCGATCGGCGCGTCGATGCTGTACGGGTCGCGCGAATCGTAGCCGGCGAGGGCGGAGAGCGCCAACGCCGCGTCCTCGACGGTGCGCGTCATCGGGCCTTCGAACAGGAACGGCGCGGTGCCGCCGAACGCGTTCGGCCGACCGGTATACGGCACCCGGCCGAACGACGCCTTGTAGCCATAGACGCCGCACCAGGACGCGGGAATGCGGATCGAGCCGCCGCCGTCGGTGCCTTCCGCCAGCGGCAACAGCCCGTCCGCCACGATCGCGCCACTGCCGCCCGAGGATCCGCCGGTGTTCTTCGCCAGATTGAACGGATTGCGCGACGGGCCGAACAGGTAGTTGTCGCAGGTTCCGCGGAAGCCGAAGATCGGGCTATTGGTCTTGCCGATTACGATGGCGCCCGCGGCCTCCGTGCGCCGGACGAAGGTGCAGGCGGTCTTGGCGATGTAGTTCCGCATGGCACGGATGCCGCCGAAACTTGTGACCCAGCCCGGCTTGAAGTCGAAGCAGTCCTTCATCGCCACCGGCAGGCCGTGCAACGGCCCCAGCTCCGCCCCGGACATCACTGCCTGCTCGGCGCGTTTGGCCTGCTCCCGCGCATCGTCGAAGCCGAAGATCACCATGCCGTTGATGCTGGGGTTGCGCCGCTCGATCTGCTGGATCACGCCCTCCAGCAACTCGACGGGCGAGATTTCGCGGCGGCGGATGCGGCCGGTGAGTGCCGCGGCGCTGACACCAATCAATTCCTCAGACAACGCTACTCCCTTTCATCGTAGAGGTGGCGCGCCCCAATCTCAGACCAGGCCGCGATCTTTCGCCGTTTCCTCGATCGCCTGGGCGCAGACGGCGACCGCGCGGGCGAGATCGGCGCGGGTGACGATCAGCGGCGGCGCCATCTCCAGCGCGCTGCCCATCACGCCCGCTATCACGCCGAGTTCGGCCATGCGGCGCACCACGGCTTTCACCGTATCGTCGGCGAACGGCGCACGCGTCCGCTTGTCGGCGGTGAAGTCGACCGCATGCCAGTGGCCGATGCCGCGCACGTCGCCGACGATCGGATGCCCGGCGACCGCGTCCTTGAGCGCGGCGAGAAAATACTCGCCGTTCGCCTTGGCGCGCGGCACCAGCCCTTCGCGCTCCTTGATCGCGATCACCGCGTTGGCGGCGGCGCAGCCCGTCGCATGGCCGCTGAAGGTGTGCACGTGACGAAAGAGCGGGATCGCGTCGGCGATTTCGTCGCGGGTGATCACGGCACCCATCGGTGCGTAGCCGCCGGTGATCGCCTTCGCCATCGTCATGATATCGGGCTCGATGCCGAAATACTCCGAGGCGAACCAGTGGCCGGTGCGGCCGAACCCGGTGATCACCTCGTCGACGATCATCATCACGCCGTATTTCGTGCAGATCTCGCGCACCCGCTGCCAGTACGCCTTGGGCGGGATCTGCACGCCGTTCGCCTGCATGATCGGCTCGCCGATGAACGCCGCGACCAGATCCGGCCCCTCGAACTGGATCTGCCGTTCCAGATGCTTGGCGCAGAGTTCGGCGTATTCCTCGTCATCCTCCATGCCGTACGGGTTGCGGTAGCGGGACGGATTGGCGACGAAGCTGTGGCCGGGCAGCCGCGGGTCGAACACATCGCGCACGGCGAGCCAGTCGGTCACCGAGAGCGCGCCCATCGTCGCGCCGTGATAGGCGTTCCAGCGCGAAATGATCTTGTAGGCGCGCGGCTTGGGCCCGTTCTGCTGATACTGCTTGGCGATCTTCAGCGCGGTCTCCACCGCCTCCGAGCCGCCGCTGACGAACACGACCTTGGATAGACGCCCCGGCGCAAGCTCGGCAACCTTGGTGGCGAGGCGCACCATCGGTTCGCTGAGGTAGTTCGCGGTGCCGACATAGTGCAGCCGGCGCGCCTGCTCATACATGGCGCGGGCGACCTCGTCGTTGCCGTAACCGAGCGAGTTGGCGCGCGTGTGCGACCCCATCATGTCAAGGAACGACTTGCCGTTGATGTCGACGATGGTGACGCCTGTGCCTTCGGCGAACACGGTCGGGCCGTCGCGGTACACGTCGGCCGTCGCGACCAGGGGAAAGATGCAGTGCGCGAAGGCATCGCGCAGCAGTTCCGGCGTGTTCGGCGGGATGGCGTGTTCGGCAGTGCTCATCGTTCATTCCTCGGGCATGGAATGCGCGGCGGATCTAATGTCCAGCACTGCTCGCCCAGAGATCAACCCCCGCTCCGCCCCTCCGGCGCAAAGCCGGCGGAGTGGCACGAGACCCCGTGCTGCGTGCATTTTCGCGCGTTGCGTGGATGACGGGCCGTGTTGACTGGCAAGGCATGCTATTGGGCAGAGTGGATCACCGCATAGTGCCAGTTCGATGAAACCCGAAGGTGCCAGTTTTCGTTCCGCCGACTTTCCGCTCGATGTGCTGGAACTCCACCGGGGCGTCGCCACGCCGCTGCACCGGCAGCTCTACGAGCATTTCCGCAAGCTGATCCTGCAACGCGTGTTGCGCCCGCGAACCCGGCTTCCGGCCACGCGCGCGCTGGCGGCTGACCTTGACGTCTCCCGCAACACGGTCATGGCCGCCTACGCGCAGTTGGAGAGCGAGGGTTTCATCAGCACCCGCCAGGGCGCACGTCCGAGCGTGGCCGATCTCCAGGTGACGGAGGCGGCGGATACGCCAGCCGGCGCGGCGCGCGCCACCGGTCCGGCGGAACCGACGTCCAGGCGCGGCGAACTGATGCTGCGCCAGGGCTTCCAGGCGAGCGCCCCGGGCCAGCATGCGTTCCATCCGGGCATGCCCGACATTCGGCAATTCCCGTTCGCCACCTGGCGCCGCCTGTTGACCCGGCGGCTGCGCTCGGCGGGGCAGGATCTGTTTGGCTACCACTCGATCGCCGGATATCCGCCGCTGCGCCTGGCCATCGCCCGCTATCTGGCGGCCTCGCGCGGCGTGCACTGCGACCCCGAACACGTTGTCGTGACCACCGGCGCGCAGGCCGCACTCGACCTGCTGGCGCGCGTCCTGCTGGACCCCGGCGACACGGCGTGGATCGAGGAACCTGGCTACACGGGCGCGCAGAGCGTCTGCCTCGCCGCAGGCGCCCGGCTGGCGGCGGTACCGGTCGACGAGAAGGGCTGGCACATCAGCCAGGTCGCTGCGGGTCAGGCGCCACGGCTGATCTTCCTGACGCCCTCATGCCAGTCGCCGCTCGGCATCACGATGCGCATGGAAGAGCGGTTGCAGATCATCGAGATCGCGCGGCAGGCCAATGCCTGGATCATCGAGGACGATTTCGACAGCGAATACCGTTTCGGCGGCCAGCCGTTCCCGGCGATGCAGGGGATCGACCGCACCGGCCGCACGATCTATGTCGGCACCTTCGCCAAGACGATGTTTCCGGCACTGCGCATCGGCTTCATCGTGTTGCCGCCGCCGCTCAGCGTCGGCTTCGACCGCGCGGTGTTCCATACCGGCGCCTATGCCCCGCTGATCCTGCAAGGCGCATTGGCCGACTTCATCGACGAAGGGCATTTCGCGCGGCACCTGCGGCGCACGCGGCGACTGTACGCAGGGCGGCGCGCGCTGTTCCAGAATCTGTGCCGCGACTATCTTGGCGAATGGCTCGAACCGCTGGGCGGCGATGCCGGAATGCAGACCGTCTGGTGGCTCAAGCCACCATGGATCGACCAGATGGTCGCGCAGGAAGCGAAGCGCCGGGCGATCCTGGTCGCGCCCCTCTCCAGCCACTACCGGCACGGCAACCCAAGCAACGGATTGACCTTCGGCTATGCGGCACTAACCGCGCCGGAGATGCACCGCGGCTTGGCCACGCTGCAGGCGATCTTCCGGGGCGAGTAAGAGATCCGGCGCCAGTTCTCGGCGTCGGGTTGGTCGATGCGAGCTCTCAGTTAGAGCCAAGTCATTCGTCGCGCCCGAGATGGCCGAGACAGTCGCCGGCCTCGGCCAGCCCGAAGGTGCGGATGCACAGGGCGACGCCGGCGGATGCGAAGGTCACCGGCGTCGGGTCCTTCCACGGCTGCACCGGGTCGTAGATCAACCCAGCCAGTTGCCCCGCTGCGATCTCGTCGCCGAGCCGGAACGCCGGCTCGAACATGCCGTTGCACGGCGCAAAGGCGTAGTGCCCTGGCCCATCCATCACGAGGCGCCGCGACGGCGGGCAGGCGCGCAGCGGCGCCGCGGGCGACAGCACGCCGATCGCGTCCAGCATGCCGGCGATGCCGCGCTCCACTGCCGCCAGCCCGTCCAGATTGACACTGGCGCCGCCGCCGAACTCGCCGGTCAGGAAGAACACGTCGTTGCGCCGCGCCGCCGCGCCGATCACCCGGTCTTCGCCGCTCATCGCCCGGCCGCCGTCGATGAACAGCGTGCGCGGTGCGGCGAACGCAGCGACGATGCGGTCGAGCTTCTCGCGCTCGGCCGGATCGTCCGAGCGTGGTGCGAACAGCGTCGGCAGGTAGTTCAGCGAGCCGCCGCCGGCATGAAAATCGACTGCGTAGTCCGCCATCGGCAGCAGCACCGTCTCCACGTAGTGCGCGATCATCTCGGTCACGGTGCCGTTGCGCTTGCCGGGAAAGGTGCGGTTGAGGTTGATGTTGTCGATCGGTGAGACACGCCGCGCCGCCAGGAACGCCGGATAGTTCAGTGCCGGCACCACGATCAGCCGGCCGCGCAACCGCGAAATGTCCAGCCCGCGGATCAGCTTCAGCAGGCCGATCGGGCCTTCGTATTCGTCGCCGTGGTTGGCCCCGGTCAGCAGTACGGTGGGGCCGTCGCCGCGCTTGGCCACCGCGACCGGGATCGGAATATGGCCATACGCCGAGCGGTCGTACGAATGCGGCACACGCAGCGAGCCGAAATGCAAACCGTCCCGCTCGAAATCGACCGTCGGCGTGATCATCGAGATCTCGTCCGGTGTTGGACCGCTCACGCTATGCCCTCCTGCTGGTACGCCCGCGATACAATCGCTGTCACCACACCATAGCCGGCCGCGGCAGCAGCACCACGCTTCAGCGAACGTCCCGACCCCCGATCCAGACGTTTTGCGCCGCAAGCGTACCATCCAATTGGCCAAATGCCATACCTAGGGAGGATCACTTTTCGGCGGCAGGTCAGGGCGCCAGGCTGCTTGCGCGCTCCGCGGACTTCTTCCTCGCCACGTTGGTCGCGGAGCACCTCGTCGATCGGCGGTCGCTCGCCGGCTTCGGCATCGCGCGGCTCGACAGCGGGCAGGCGGTTCTGCTTTGAGGTTGACCGCGAGGCCGGCACTTGCCATCCCGGACGGCCCCCGGAGGCTAGGGCCTGTTCGCATTTCGTGACTTGTGGCGGCCACGAAGGGACTGATTGGGTTGGGGTTTGCGGAGGAGAGGATGATGCAAGTCCTGACCGATATCCAGTGGGCGAAGTTTGAAGCGGCGATCGCGGCGGTAAAGATCCGTGGGGCGCGGCCACGGGTCGAGGACCGGCGGACGATCGAGGCGATCATCTGGCGGCTC
>Ga0302314_10015978_pt1 | contig 12719 bp, 11 predicted proteins | sample III_Palsa_N2_3_FD_200533 | JGI IMG/M metagenome (GOLD analysis project Ga0302314, IMG submission 200533) | Peat permafrost microbial communities from Stordalen Mire near Abisko, Sweden - III_Palsa_N2_3 | ecosystem: Environmental > Terrestrial > Soil > Palsa > Peat permafrost | place: Sweden...
CCGCCGCCGATCCCTCGCGCGCGAGCACCGGCAGTTAGGATGGCGGAAGGTGCCGGCGACGGGCGCATCGATCGGCCGCCACAGGGTTCCGACCAAATCGACCTGCCGGCCACGCTCGGCCGTCGCTACCTCGTCTTCTGCGATACCGAGGAGGAGTTCGACTGGACGCAGCCGCGGCGCCGCGACGCCACCGCCACCACCGCGATCGCGGCGCTTCCGGAGGTGCACCACCATCTGGCGCGCTTCGGCGTCCGGCCGACCTATCTGATCGATTATCCGGTCGCGTCCGATCCTGCCGCCGTCGCCGTGTTGCGACCATGGCTCGAGGCGGGCGAATGCGCGATCGGTACGCAGCTCCACCCCTGGGTCAATCCGCCGCACGACGAGGAACTGACCGTTGCCAACAGCTTCGTCGGCAATCTTCCCGAAGCGATCGAGCACGCCAAGCTGATCGCGCTGACCGATCGCATCGAAGCGATGTTCGGCGTGCGGCCGACGATCTATCGTGCCGGTCGCTACGGGATCGGTGCCAACAGCGCGCACCTGCTCGAGCAGGCGGGCTACCGGCTCGATGTCTCGGTGCGAGCGATGTTCGATTATTCGGGCGAGGATGGCCCCGATTTCTCGCGGCATGACGTCGTACCGAGCTGGGCGGGGCCCGAGCGCGCGCTGATCGAGGTGCCGCTCACCTGCGTCTATATCGGCGCCGCGCGCCGCCAGGGCGGTTGGCTCTATCCGATGACGGGCCGGATCGCCCGGTCACGCGGGCTGCTGGCGCGGCTGGGGCTGCTCAATCGTGTCGCGCTGACCCCCGAAGGAACGCCGCTGCCCGAGGCGCGGCGCGCGATCCGCACGCTGCTCGACGATGGCGGCAGGCTGCTGTCGATCTCCTTCCATTCGCCGTCGGTGGTGCCCGGCCACACCCCCTATGTCCGCGACGCCGCCGATCTGCGCACCTTCTACGCGTGGTGGGACGGCGTTCTCGGTATGCTCGCGCGCGAGGGCGTCGAGCCGATCGCCGCCGACGATCTCGTCGCCGCGATCGACCGTGCGCGGTCCGCCCGTCGGTGACTTGCCACGCACGGCGAGGTCGCGCTATCGCCTGCCTCCGCTGGGGGCCTGTAGCTCAATTGGTTAGAGCTGACCGCTCATAACGGTTAGGTTGCGGGTTCAAGTCCTGCCGGGCCCACCAGCGTCTCCTCCATTCCCCGCGATTGACGCGCGTCGCCGCTTGCGCCTTGATGCGCCTCGCAAAGGGGCGGCGGGGGACGGCGATGCGGCAGGCGCTGACGCAGGAGAATGTGCTCGGCTCGCCGTGGCGCAACGTCGGCTCGATCCTGGTCTTCATGACGGTCGTGATCGTCGGCGCGACGATCGCCTATATGGGCGCGGGCTGGAGCTTCGCCGACGCGATCTACATGGTGCTGCTCACCGTCTACACCGTCGGCTACGGCGAGGTGCGGCCGATCGATACGCCCTATCTGCACGAGGTGACGATCGCGACGATGGTGCTCGGCTGCACCGGCATGATATTGCTGACCTCCGCCCTCGTGCAGCTGTTCACCGTGATCCAGCTGCGCCAATTGTTGAGCCCGAACCGCATGCAGTCCAAGGTCGACAAGCTTTCGCGGCACGTCATCGTTTGCGGCTATGGCCGGATCGGGATGATGCTCGCGCGCGATCTCGCGGCGGGCGGCATCCCGCTTGTCGTGCTCGAGCGCGACACGCGGCGGCTCGACGAGGCGGAGGCGGCGGGGCACCTCGCGCTGCCCGGCGATGCGACCGAGGAGCAGGCGCTGCTCGCGGTCGGCATCGCGCGCGCCAGGGCGCTGGCGACGGTGCTGCCCGACGATGCCGCCAACGTCTTCATCACACTGTCCGCGCGCAACCTCGCGCCCGACATCGAGATCATCGCGCGCGGCGAAGCGCCCGCCACCGAGAACAAGCTGCGCCATGCGGGCGCCGACCATGTCGTGCTGCCGACGCATATCGGCGCCGAGCGGATCGCGCGGATGCTGCTCTACCCCGAAAGCCACGTGGCGCGCGACGAGGATCATGTCCGCGCCGGCGTGGCGCTCGACGATCTGGGGCTGGGGCTCGAGACGCTGGTGATCGGCGCGCGCAGCGCCGCGGCGAACGGCACCGTGCACGAGGCCGAGCGGCGCGGCGGCAGCGCCTTCCTGATCGCGCGGATCGAACGCGGCGGCGAGGTGCTCGCGCGCCCGTCGCCCACCGAGCGCATTCGCGTCGACGACCGGCTGACGATCGTCACGCGCGACCCCGCCGCCGCCGCGCGCATCCTCGTCGCGGCGCGTGGCGAGATCAGGATCGGGCGGAACAGTTTTTGAGCAAGGCGGCAGTGTTTGTTGTCAACCCGATTCCTGATGCCGCACACCGAAATGTTTCGGGATCGATAAGCGAGCGTCCAGGCTAGCCGCCGCCGACCGCTTCGGGTGGCGATCGCGCGAGCGAAAGCCGACGAAGCATCGCGCGCATCGGCGCATCATATGCATATTCCACGAGCGTGGCGACGAGGATCACGCCCGCGACGATCGGCGCGACGTGGGTTCGCGCTGTTTCGATCGTCAGAAGCCGCGATCCGAGCATGAGGAGAGGGTAATGGATGGCGTATAACGGGTATGAGATCGTCCCCAGAAACGCATAGAGCCAACGCAGCGTGACGGGCGGCCTGGCCGTAACCGCCAAGAGGATGATGACCGGTAGGCCGACAAACAAGCAAATCGGCGAATATATGACCGACGGGAGGATCTTGGGCGAGGCCAGAAGATAGGCGGTCAGGCCGATCGGAATGCCGATATGCACCTTCGGGATACGATGCCCATAAAGAGGCCTGAGCCGATAGATCAGCAGCCCCAGTCCATAACCCCACCCCACGCGCAAGAAACCGCGAAGCAGCGTGTCGGGGTGCGTGCCGAATTCGGTGGTACGTGCGAGACCGATTGCCACAGCGTACAATATCCCGGTGAATCCCACGAACCATATCAGTCTCGTCGTCGACAGACATCTTGCCGACAGGGCATGCGCGAGATTGATGTATATCTCGTAGAAAAGAGACCAGAACGGCTGATTCAGGGGGAAGATGAGCGTCCCGAACCCCGGCAGGAGCAGAAGCGACATCACCGTCAATCGGATGGGAATGGGGCCATGCGTATAGAATTGATAAACGACGAGCCCGATCGCCGTGCCCAACCAGATGGCGGGGCCGAGACGAGCGACGCGGATCGTCATGAATGATCTCGCGCCAAGGCCCGATTCCAGCTTTCGTTCGTAAACCGAGCCGATGACGTAGCCGCTCATCAGAAAGAAAAGGTCCACCGCAAAGAAACCGAACGGGGCCAGATAGGGCGCGCCGTACAGCTCGCCGCTGTGCAGTATGACGACGACGATCGCGGCAACGCCTCTCAGCGCGTCGAAGGAATAGAGCCGGCCTTCGTCGATCTGTGGGTTGTTCAGCGGACGCATGGAATCAGCCGATTCGTCACAACGCGATCACGATCTGGCCCGCCATCTCGATTTGGATCGGCACGATGAAGCAGGTTGATCCGAAGGATGCAAGCATAGCGACACGGTTCGCAGCCGATATGGTGGCAAGCCCAACAGCTCGCGAGCACGCCGGGCCTTCGCCCCTTGGAGCCGCCACCGCGGTGAAGCGTCGTCACCCGCGGCAGCGTCGACCGTCACGCCGGATAGCCGATCGCCACCACCTCATAGTCCTTGCTCCCGCCGGGCAGCGTGACGCGGCGCAGGTTGCCGACCGCGGCACCGCGGAGCGCCCGCGCGAGCGGGGAATGCCAGCTGATCCGTCCCGCGGCCGCTTCCGCCTCGTCCTCGCCGACCAGCGTCACGACGCGCTCGGTTCCGTCCTCGTCGGCGACGGTGACGGTCGCGCCGAAAAAGGCGCGGCTGCGATCGGGCTGCTTTGCCGGATCGACGACCTGGATCTTGGCGAGCTTCTTGGACAGCCGATCGAGCGTGCGGTCGATCTCGCGCAGCCGCTTGCGGCCGTAGATATAGTCGCCATTCTCCGAGCGGTCGCCATTGCCCGCCGCCCAGCTGATCGTCTCGACCAGCGCGGGGCGCTCGACCTCGTACAGGCGCTGGTATTCGGCGCGCATCCGGCCATAGCCGGCGGGCGTGATGTAGAGGGGCGCGTCCACCTCAGCCCGGCGTGCGCTTGCCGAGATAGAAGGACAGGCGGTCGGTTCCGGTCTGGCCCGAGCGTGCGGGGTTGATCGTGTCGTAGACGACGACGTTCTCAAGCACGTTCTGCACGTAGCCGCGCGTCTCGGAAAAGGGGATCTGCTCGATCCAGTCGATCGGATCGACGCCGCCCGAACGCGGATCGCCATATTGCGCGATCCACTTGCGGACATTGCCGGGCCCGGCATTGTAGGCGGCGATCGCGAGCACGTAATTGCCCGCGAACATGTCCATGATCCGCCCGAAATAGGCGGTGCCGAGCTGCATGTTGTAGCCCGGGTCCGACGTCAGCCGCGTATAGTCGTAGGACAGGCCAAGCTTGTCCGCCTGCTCGCGCGCGGTGCCGGGCATCAGCTGCATCATCCCGCGCGCGCCCGAACCCGAAACTGCCTGGCGATCGAACTGGCTTTCCTGGCGCATGATGCCGTGGATGAAGGAGAAATTGTTGGCGATGTCGGCGGGCACGGGGAGCACCGGAAAACCCGAGCGGACATAGTCGCTGGCGCTTTCGGGCTTGGCCGCGCGTTCGGCCATTACGCCGAGGTCGGGGCGCTGGAGCTCGCGCGAAAGCTGCGCGGCGAGCAGATGATCGGCGTCCGACAGGCTCGCAGAATTGCCGATCGTGCGCAGGAACTGCGTCTGGTCGCTCCAGTCGCCGAGCTGGCCCAGGATCCGCGCGGCGCGGACGACGTCGCGCGAATCGAAGGCGTCGCGATCGGGCTGCGTGATCAACGCATAATCGGGCTCGATCGGGGCGGGGACGGGACGACCGAGCCGTTCGAGCGCGAGCTGGCCGTAGAAATGATCGGGAAAGGCGGCGGCATTGGCGAAATAATCCTGTGCGCCCGCGGCATCCCCCGACGCGAGCGAGGCGCGGCCCGCCCAATAGTAGCCTTTCGCGCGCGAGGTCGGGCTTTGCGAGGCGTCGGCATAGGCGCGGAACATCGCGATCGCGTCCTGCGGCCGGCCGAGATGCTGGAGGGCTGCGGTGCCGGCGAGCCAGGCGAGGCTGGTGAACTGGTCGCGCGACGCGAAGGGCAGGCTTCGGACGCTGGTGCCGACCGGGAAGATGTCGGTCAATTGGCTGGCGATGCCATAGGCGAGTGGCCATTGCCCGTCCGCCGCCGCCGACTTCGCGACGCCGAGGATCACCTCCATATAGCGTATCGGATCATAGGCCGGCGCGTCGAGCCGCTGCGGCTTGGCGAGTTCGTATCGCGCCTGCGGTTCCTGCGCGGTCTCGCGCAGCCATGTGGTGCGATCGACGCGATAGCCCGCGTCGCCATTCGCGCTCGCGCCCAGCGCTGTCGCCTGCGCCGCGGCATCGGGCGATTTGAGCTGATAGGCCAGCCGTGCCGTATCGATCGCGCGGCGTGCGGGGCTGACCAGCGCGATCTGTCGCTGCGCCGAGACGAACGCGCGGTTCCACAACAGCGCCTCCATCCGCCGGTCCTGATCGGCCTGCGTCAGTGCGCCGTTGAACTTCCCCACCAGCCGGGTCTCGTCGGTGGTGTTGAGCTGCCCCGAGGTCCATGCCGCGCGCGCCGCCGCCTGCGCCTCGGCAGGGCGGCCCCGCGCGAACAGCGCCTCGGCGAGGCGAAGTTGCGCGGTGCCCGTCTGCGGCGGGTAGCGCGTGAGGAAGGCGATGATGGCGTCGGGCGGGGTGACGTCGGGCTGGATCGCGGCTTCTGCCATCTTGCGCATCGCAGTTTCGCCGGGCCAGCCGGGGTGCGCGAGCAGGAAATTGGCATATTCCTGGAAGGTCAGGCTGCTCGACTGGCGCAGCCGCCGCCACTGGACCAGCCCCTCGCCGGTAGGATCGCTCGTCACCCCCGCGCTCGTCGCATAGGGCGAGGCATAGGCGGCCGCGGAGCCCGAAAGCCCGAGCTGCGAACGATACCACGCGACCTGTTGCGGGGAGAGGGTCGCGACGGCGGCGGTCGCGGCGAGGAGGAACGCTGGAACGGGAAGCATCAGCCGGCGATGGAGCATGCTGGACATTATGCCAAGCGGCTCCTTATCAGGCGCTGGATGTCCATGGCGCTCGTCATGGTGTGACTATGCGCTCGTGTCCGATGCGCGTGAAGGAGAGATGGATGTTCTCGGGGTCGATTCCCGCGCTGGTGACGCCTTTTCGCGACGGTCGGTTCGACGAGCCGACGTTCCGCGACTTCGTCGACTGGCAGATTGCGCAAGGATCGAGCGGGCTGGTGCCGTGCGGCACGACGGGCGAATCGGCGACGATGTCGATCGTCGAGCATGATCGCGTCGTCGCGGTGTGCGTCGAGCAGGCGGCGGGGCGCGTTCCGGTGATCGCCGGCTGCGGATCGAACGACACGCTGGTGGCACTTGATCACATGCGCTCGGCCAAGGCGGCGGGCGCGGACGCGGCGCTCGTGGTGCTGCCTTATTACAATCGCCCCAACCAGGACGGCATCTACGCTCATTTCGCCTATCTGGCGGATCATTGCGACCTGCCGATCATCGTCTACAACGTGCCCGCGCGCACCGTCACCGACATCGCCACCGAGACGCTGGGACGGCTCGCCGAAATCCCGACGATCGTCGGCATCAAGGACGCGTCGGGCAATATCGCGCGGGTCAGCGCGCAGCGGCTCGCCTGTGGGCCGGACTTCTGCCAGCTGTCGGGCAATGACGACATGACGCTGGGGTTCATGGCGATGGGGGGTAGCGGATGCATCTCGGTCACCGCGAACGTCGCGCCCCGGCTGTGCGCGGATTTCCAGGCGGCGTGCCTGGAGAATAGATGGCCCGACGCGCTGGCGCTGCAGGACAGGCTGTTCCCGCTCCACACCGCGCTGTTCACCGACGCGTCGCCAGGGCCCGCCAAATATGCGCTGACCAAGGTGCGTGCCGATTTTCCGGGCGAGCTGCGACTGCCGATGATGCCGGCGGGCGAGTCGAGCCGCGTCGCGGTCGACGCCGCATTGCGCGTGGCGGGGCTGCTATCGTGAGCGTTCCATCTCGCGGTTCGATCATTCGGCGTCGGGCAAGCGGATCATTGCTGCTTTCGGGCGTTGACGCCTGATGGCCCGTCCCCGACCGCTCGAATTCGAGAAGACCAAGATCGTCGCCGAGAACCGGCGTGCGCGCTACGAATATTTTCTCGAGCAGTTTTTCGAAGCCGGTATCGCGCTGACCGGGACCGAGGTGAAATCGCTCCGCTTCGGCGAGGGATCGATCGCGGAGAGCTATGCCGAGATCAAGGACGACCAGGTCAATCTGATCAACGCCAACATCCCCGAATATAATTTCGGCAACCGCTTCAATCACGAGCCCAAACGCCCGCGCAAGCTGCTGCTTCACTTGCGCGAGATCGAGAAGCTGCGCCACGGCGTCTCGCGCGAGGGGATGACGCTGATCCCGATGGCGATCTATTTCAACAGCCGCGGCCGCGCCAAGATCGAGCTCGCGCTCGCCAAGGGCAAGAAGATCCACGACAAGCGCGAGACGATCAAGGAGCGCGACTGGAAGCGCGAACAGGGCCGGATCATGCGCGATCGGGGGTAGGGCGGCGGCTCGGAAAGCGCCCGTCATTGCGAGCCGCGCAGCCGCGCGGCCATACATGGCGCCGGCTGGGACCGTGGATTGCTTCGCTGCGCTCGCAATGACGGCGGCGGGCTGTGTGTCGCTATGCCAGCTGCGACGACACGAACCAGATCCGCGTCGCCTGCGTCCGCAGGATCGGCTGCCGGCAATAGCGGCAGACGTCGCGACGGATAGGCAGTTCGCTGCTCTCCGACGGCGATGTCGGCGTGTGCTTGCCCAATGCGCATTTGGCGCGTCCGACGGGTCGTTTGGCCATCATTGCCTCCTTTCATGTGGAGGCGGATTGGCCCGAAAATGGTTCGCGGGAATGTCACGATGTTGCGGCGATTGACGCAGGCGCAGCCTCAGGCGGCGATACGCCCCGCATCATGCGCGAGCGGCAGGCGCAGCTCGGCGGAGAAACCCTCGGCCGAACGCAGGAGCCTGACGTCGCCGCCATGCGCGCGCGCGATCGATCGGCACACGGCGAGGCCCAGCCCCGTGCCGCTCTTGCCCGAGCTGGTCGCGTTGGAGGCGCGATAGAAAGGTTCGAATGCGCGTTCGAGTTCGTCGTCGGGGACGCCGGGGCCGTCGTCGATGATCTCGGCGATCGCGGCATTGTCGTCGACGCCCAGGCGAATGCGCGCGCGCTCGCCATATTTGACGGCGTTCTCGACGAGGTTGGCAAGCAGCCGCCGCATCCCCAGCACGTCGACCTCGACCGGTGCCGACGCCGTCTGCTCGATCGTCACGTCGCTGCCGATCATCGCGGCGTCCTGTGCGACATCCTCCATCAACAGGCCGAGATCGAGCCGCTCGCGCGCATTGGGTGTCGATGCGTCGCGGATGAAGGAGAGCACCGAGGTGATCATCGCCTCCATCTCGGCGACCTCGTCGTTCATCCCTTCGCGGATATGATCGTCCTCGACCTCTTCGATACGGAAACGAAGTCGGGTGAGCGGGGTGCGCAGATCGTGGCTGATCGCGCCCACCATCGCGGTGCGATCATCGACGAAGCTGCGCAGCCGATTCTGCATGACGTTGAACGCGCGCGCGGCGCGGCCGATCTCGGCAGGGCCTTCGAGCGCGACCAGCGCCGCCGACGGATCGCGGCCGAGCTGTTCGGCCGCGGCGGTGAAGCGCGCGAGCGGGCGGACGATGTGGCGCGCGAACAGCCAGCCGACGGGGGCGACGAGCGCGAAGGCGATCGCGAACCACAGGATGACGCGGCGCTGCCACGCGTTGGGGAAGGCCTGCGGCGCGGGCTGGACGACGATCCAGCGACCGTCTGCCAGACGGAGCGCGGCGACGAAATCGCCCTCGACGAATGGCGCGGGCGCGAGGCCGAACAATGCGCGCGACGGCGATGTGATCGGAAGCGCATGCGGTGTCGATGCGCGCGGGGTGGCCCGTGCGGCGGGGATGGCCTGCGCCATCGTACGCTGCGGAGCCGGCGCGGTGGCGAGGGGCGTGGGTGCCGCCGGATGATCGGCGGCGTGCGGCGTGATGCGCGGCGGGGCCGGCGACGAAGCGCCAGGGCCGCTATCGGGCGCCACCGGCTGCACGGCGAGGGGCGTGGGCTGCGGCGCGACCGGCTGCTGGCCGGTGTCCATGCTTCCCAGCGGGAGGCGCTGCGCGTCGAGCCCAGCGCGGCCTTCGCCGTCCTCGTCGTGCGCATAGGGGCCGATCGGCTGGTGATCGAGATCGGACGGGCCGCCCGGACGGCCCGAACCACCCTGGCCCTGCTGACCGCCGCCCGCGCCGCGGTTGCCGCCTTGTCCGCCGCGGCCACCATTTCCGCCGCGTCCGGTGCCGTTGCCGGGAAAGCCACCATGATCGCCGATCCCGCCGCCCGAAAACCCGCCCGGGCTGCTCCCACCGAACCCGCCGCCGCCCGGCGGGCCGTCGGCTCCGACGAGCAGGCTCGCCGGGATGAGCCTCGGCCCCATCGGCCCCGTCGGTAGTGCCTGCATCGATCGCAGCGGCTCGGGCCAGACCTGCCAGGCGATCGGCTGCAACGGCGCCACAGGAGTGCGCGGGAGCGAAGGCGGCGCGGTGATCCCCGCGAAGGGCAGGGGCGCGTAGAAGGCAAGCCGTACGTCTTCGTCGCGCGCGCCGAGCATGACCGCGAGATCGTGCTGCGACTGCGCCGAGGTGAACCAGCCCGGCCCGCCGATATCCGGCGGTCCCGCCTGCTCGACACGCGTCAGCCGGCCCTCATTCTCCTGGCCCTTCAAGGCCGAGACGACGTCGCCGAAGCTGTGCTGGGTCGGCGGCGCGGGCGGCAGCACGAGCGTCAGCAGCAGCGTCACCAACTGCGCGACGACGAGCCCCGCGAGCAACAGCACGAGGATCTGGAAGACGATCGGTGGCTCGCGCCAGGGCAGGGAGCGGCGAAACAGGCTCATGGCAGTCGATATGCCACGTCCATGGCCCCGCCGCCATTGCGCCGCGGATGACGCTTCGGCGCGGTTGCGATCCGCATCGCGATCAAGGCGTGACCGCGATCGCCGTCCAGGCCCCGTCGATCACGAGGTCGCCGCCGAGCAATGCGCAGCCGCCGACGATCGCGATCGCACCAAGCCGCCAGTTGATCCGTCCGCTCAGCATCAGCGCCGCGCCGCCGAGCAGCAGGATTGCTGCCAGGATGATCGCGATCGACGTCCCGTGCGCCCAATCGGGCGTGCCGCCGAGCGGATGGCCGTATCCGGCAGCGGGCATCGTCTCGGCGACGACGATCGCCGGTACCGTCGCAGCCAGCGAGGCCAGCAGGAAAGCGGGGCGGTTCACGGCCATCGTCATCGTCTCCGCCCCCTCCATCCCCTCGTCGCCTTCTTCGTAACGCTTTGCGCTTGCCGGCGGATGTCGTCCGCGCCGCGCGATGTTGCGCTTTGTGTCGGGCTGTGGCGTTTCGCGACGTGGTTGTGATTTAAGCGCAAACTGGGGCTGGCAATGCTGCTCGATGAACGCCATCCTGCTCCAAATGGACCTCGCGACGCACATCCTGATCGTCGACGACGATGCGGGCATTCGCTCGCTGATATCGTCCTTCCTCGACAAGCACGGCTATCGGACGGATACCGCCGCCGATCCGCACGAGATGCGCGAGATGCTCGAGCGGCGACGCTACGACCTGATCGTGCTCGATGTCATGATGCCGCGCGAGGACGGGCTGACCGCGCTACGCCAACTGCAGCGCGACGACGCACCGCCGGTGATCATGCTGTCCGCGGTGGGAAGCGACGTCGATCGGATCGTCGGGCTGGAAATGGGCGCGGAGGATTATCTCGCCAAGCCGTGCAACCCGCGCGAACTGCTGGCGCGGATCCGCACCGTCCTGCGGCGGCGCGAAAGCAAGTCGGCGGCGCACGAGGCGCCTGTCGCCGAACCCAATGAACTGCCCGAGGGCTTCTCGCATTTCGCGGGCTGGGCGCTCGATATCATCGGGCGAACGCTGCTCGATCCGCAGCAGGCGATGGTGCCGCTGTCGGATAGCGAATTCCGGTTGATGCGCGCCTTCGTCGAACATCCGCGCCGCGTGCTCAGCCGCGATCAGCTGCTTGATTATGCGACCGGTCAGGAGAGCGAGCATTATGATCGCGCGATCGACGTGCAGGTCAGCCGCCTGCGCCGCAAGCTGGCGGGCCACGAGGGCGGTGCCGAACTGATCCGCACCGTCCGCAACGAGGGCTATATGTTCGTTCCGGTCGTCACCAAGCGGTGACGACCGGACGATAGGGCCGTCGATCGGGCGTTACAGATTGCCGGTGACGGCCAGGATAATCACGATGATCACGATCAGGCCCAGGCCGCCCGAAGGTCCGTAACCCCAGCTGCGCGAATGCCCCCAGGTCGGCAGCGCGCCGAGCAGGGCGAGGATCAGAAGAATGATGAGGATCGTGCCGAGCATGGTCTCTTCCCGCTGTTTGTTCTGGGATAGTAATGACCGGGGCTGGCTCTGGTTCCGAACAGTAGAAACGCGGGGCGGGCGATTTCTCGCCCGCCGCCGTCTTCAGGCGAGCGTGCGTATCTTGGGCTCGCGATCGTAGAAGCGCGTCGCCGCCGCCTTGACGAACGCCGCGCCGAGATCGGTGACGCCCTCGTCGGGCTCGACGCCCGCCTTGTCGAGCAGCGGCTTGGCCGCCGCCGATGCGCCGATCGCCTTGAGATGGCCGAACGCGTCCATCGCGAACTGGATCGCCGCCGCTTCCTTGAGCAGTGCCGCGCAGCCCTCCTTGGACAGGACGATCGCCACCGCATCGAAGATCTGCGACGGCGATCCGGCGAGCTGCCCGTCGGCCTTCATGCGGCTGCCGTCGGCGAGCTTGGCGCCGCCCACCTTGGGCGCGACGATCACTGCCTTGCCGCCCGCCTTGGTGACCGCATCGACAACCGTCTTGATCTCGGCGCCGTCCGATCCGTCCGCGATCAGGATGCCGACGGCGCGACCCTCGATGGTCGCCTTCATATTCTTCTGGATCGAAAGCGCGGGGCTTGGCTCCATGTCGACCGGCGCACGGGCCGCTTCGGCTTTCTTGGGCAGATCGATGCCAAGCCCGTCGGCGACGCGCTGCGCGAGCCCCTCGTCGACGTTGCGCAGATTGGCGACCAGCCGCGGCTGGACGAGCTCGAGCCCCGTCTTCGACAGTTCGAACACGAAGGACGAGGCGATATGCGCGCGCTCGCTGTCGGTCTGCGAAAGCCAGAACAGCCGTGCTTGGCTATAATGGTCGGCGAACAATTCGCCGCGCACGCGCAGCTTCTCGCCCTGCTCGTCGTCGCCGGTCGGCGCGGACGAGGTCTTGAACCCCGTCATCGGGCATTCGCGCGGCCCTCCATCCTCGCCATGTTCGGCGAGGCTGTTGGGCTCGTAATTGGCGCGGCCCTTGGGGACGTTCATCTGCATCTGCCCGTCGCGCTGGAAATTCATCACCGGGCATTTGGCGGCA
>Ga0302314_10015979_pt1 | contig 12719 bp, 10 predicted proteins | sample III_Palsa_N2_3_FD_200533 | JGI IMG/M metagenome (GOLD analysis project Ga0302314, IMG submission 200533) | Peat permafrost microbial communities from Stordalen Mire near Abisko, Sweden - III_Palsa_N2_3 | ecosystem: Environmental > Terrestrial > Soil > Palsa > Peat permafrost | place: Sweden...
CGACGCGTATGCGCGCAGCGTGGCGCTCGAGGCTCACCGCGAGCTGATGCCCTACTGGGTACGTCCTCAGCGCGAGCTGGCCCCGGAGGAGGCTTATACCGTCTTCAGCGTCTTCAGTCCGGTCGCCGACACCGGCATCTGGATGGGCGAGCATCGCCGCGAGGTCGCGGCGCTCCTGACCCAGGAGAGCGACCCGCGCCAGCTGTCGCGCCAGGAGATGGACAAATCGACCCAGCGCATGCTCAGCTACTACCGCCACGATGTGACGGTCGTGGACTGGGACGCGGCGCTGCTCATCGACCTGCCGCAGGCCATGGAGGAGACCTGGGAGATCATCGAGCTGGCCAACATCGAGCTCGCCGAGCTCGAGGCATATGACGTGGTGCTCGATGCGGCCATGGAGCGCGCCTATGCCGACATCAAGGGTCCGCTGCGCTGGCGGCGTGGCGGGGTGCTGCGTGAACTATGCGAGCTGCGCATCGACATCGCGCGCACCAATGACGCCCTGGGCAATATCACCAAGTTCTTCGGCGACTGGCACCTGGCCCGGGTCTATGCCGCGCTCGGCGAGCGCTTCCACCTGGCCGACTGGCAGCGCACCATCGATTCCAAGCTGCGCACCCTCGACGACCGCTACCAGCTGCTCAAGCAGGATCAGACCAACCGCCTGATGCTGCTGCTGGAGGTGCTGGTCGTGATGCTGTTCGTCGCCGACCTGGTGCTGTTGATGCTGCGCTGACGCGAAACGGTTCGCGGCCGCCCGAGAGCTCCCAGAGCGACTGTCCCCGTACTGCTGCTGAGCGCCTACACCCCAGTTGCAACGACTCCGCCCGTATCGGCATCCCAGCCGAGGCTTCCCGTAGTGGCGTCGCTCGTCGACACCGTTCGGGACGGGAGCGGTCCGCCGTCTTGGGGATCGAGGCGCAGTGGACCCTCGGGATGCACCTCGGGCTTGCCGTCGGTTGCGCTGGCCGGCCGGCCTTCGGCCTTGGCCTCGGAGCTCTTCATCAGCAGATCGGCAAGGTCCAGGTAGCCGGGCCACGCTGTCGGCTTGACCAGGAAGCTCTCCTTCGACACGCGCACCGTCTGGGATGCGGTGCGGTAGTCCGCCCGATTGGCGAAGACGTAGACCGGGGTGTCGTTGTAGCTGTCGGCGGCGCGGATGAAGTCCAGCAGCTGCATGCCGGTGATGATCGGCACGTGGCTGTCGAGCAGAATGCAATGCGGCGGCGGGATGTCCCGCACGCGGGCCTTGATCTGGAAGTAATGCAGGGCCTTCGCCCCGTCCTCGATCACCACCAGGGAGACCTCCGGAGCGCGCTCCCGCAGCGCCTCCTGGAGGATGGCGTCGCCCTGGTTGTCTTCGACGTAGATGATGATGGGACGGAGTGCGGCATGCGTGATGTGGGACATCCTCTGATGGTAGGAGAACCGGACGCGGAAGGCCCAGGCCTCTTGGCAACATGCGACATGGCATTGCCCAGCCGGGTCGCGGCGCGCTTGCCCTGGGGGCAAGCTTCTCAACAACATGCAGTAGGCGAGGGTGTGGAAGGCTGTGATGCATATAATCACCGGCATGCTTCCCAAGATCCTCCTCGCTGACGACAACCCCCACAATGGCGTGCTGCTGCAGGAGGCGTTCCTCGAAGCAGGGATCGCGGTCGAATTCAGCTTCGCTCGCAACGGCATGGAAGCCCTGGCCATGCTCGGGCCCGAGCAGGCCCAGCCCAACCTGCTGATTCTCGATCTGCATATGCCGCGCATGAGCGGCGACCAGGTCCTGGCCGAGGTCAGGAGCCGTCCGGAGCTGCAGGCGCTGCCGACCGTGATGCTCACCTCCTCGAGCACGGCCTCGGACCGCAGGCGCTGCTGCGCCGCGAACGGCTATTTCATCAAGTGCATACGCTGGGAATGCTACGTGGAGCTGGCGCACTCCCTCGCCAGCCAGATGCGCAAGCTCTGTCCGCCATTCAACCCTCCCGTGCGCATCGCACCGGCCTAGGCCGAGCTGGCGGCAGGGCGCGTGCGGCGCGGCTCTTCGCACGCGACGCCGATCGCCATCGCCGCCCTATCGCCCAACGCGCCACCACCATCCGCATCCTGGCCGCTCAGCTGGCGCAGGGGAGCTCATCCTCGAGCAGGGCCCCCTGGAGGCGCAGCGGCTCAGCGCCATGCGCGCCAGCCCGTGCATTGGCGAGCGGAGCGCGCGCCTTCGCCCTGTGCACCCTGGCGGGGCGACGCTCCCGCCTGCCGACCTCGGCTTGGCCGGCGCTGGGCCACCGCGATGCCCTCCGCATGCAGGTCCAGGCCGAAGGCTGGTGTCCGCTTCGTGCCACTGCTGCCGTGCACCTGCGGAGAGGCCTGGATCGCGACTCGAGTCCCGGCACAACGGCCATGCCCGGTCGGCGCCGATCATTCCACCGACCCGTCATAGCCCGTGGCCGGCGCCAGTTCGGCGAGGAAACCGATCACCGCCCGCCGCCACGGCATCCAGGTGATGGTGTCGAGATGCTCACCATGGGCCATGACCAGGGTGCGGGCGCGCGGCGCGCGGGCCGCGACGCTCGCGCTTTCGGCCGAGGGGATGGTCCGGTCGTCATCGATCCAGCCGATCAGAAGCGGTGGACCGGCATGCAGGACCGGCGCCGCCACCGGCACGACCCGGGCCAGCGCTAGGCCGGCGAGCCGACCGAGAGTCCGACCGCCCCAGGCGATCGGGGCGGCGAGCTGGCGGCGCATCAAACGGGCGAGATCGCCGAACGGGCTCTCGATCACCAGGCCGGCGCAGCCCGGCAGCCGGTCGCCGGCCAGGGTCACCACCGCCGCGCCCATGCTCACCCCATAGGCGACCAGCGGCGCACCGGCGGCAAGACGCTTCGCCTCGCCCCACAGCGCCACCAGATCATCCTGCTCGCGGCCGCCGAAGGAGACCACTGCCGGCTGCGAGATGCCATGGCCGCGCAGATCGTAGGCCAGGACCGCCCAGCCGGAGCGCGTGCAGAGCGTGAGGTGGTTGAGGAATCCCTCCTTCCACCCGCCGAAACCGTGCGTGAAGACCACCAGGCCGTGCGGCACCGCGACGCAGCGTGGCCGGTAATAGCGCGCGTTCAGACGGACGCCGTCATAGCCGTGCAGAACAAGGTCGCTGGTGGTGGCATGCGCCAGGACCTTGGGCGCATCGGCGGCGGTGATCTGCTGAACGTAGAGGTTGGAGAGCGGCGGCAGCACCAGGACCAGCGCCGCCGCCTGCGCCGCCAGACAGGGCAGCGCATGCGGCCAGGGGTGCACCAGGACGGGCGACAGGCGCTCCAGCAGGAGGTAGGACGCCGGGCAGGCCAGCACGACGCCGCTGCAGCACCAGCCGCGCAAGGCCACCGACCAGGACACCGCATGCCCGCGGTAGCGTCGCGCCAGGGCGCGACCCTGCAGCCAGGGCAGCGCCAGGCCCAGCGCGGCGCCGCACGCGAGCACCGTCAGTGCCGTCGCGATGCCCAGCCCATGGACGATCACCGCCATGGCCAGGAGCGGCCCTGCCAGCAATGCCACCGAGAGGGGCTGCGAACCGACCACCACCGCGCTCACCGCCACGACGATGCCGCCATTGAGCAGGATGGCGGCGGGGCTCATCATGACTTGGCGGTGAAGCGGTAGTGGCTGACCAGCCATTCGCGACCGTGATTGAAGCCGAACAGCTCCTCACAGGCCATGAAGAACATGCGCCAGCGCTCGACTAGGGTGCGCGGCTCGCAGGAGCCCGGATGCGCGGCGAACACCGTGAGCGCGTCGGCGCGGCGCCGATCGAGGTTGTTCAGCCAGGCCCGGGCGGTGCGGGCGTAGTGCGTGCCGTTGACGCGCCAATGCTCCTCGATCGCCAGATGCTCCTGGAAGTACAGGAAGAGCTGGTCGGCGGGCATGATGCCGCCGCTGAAGAAGTGGCGTCCCATCCAGTCGTCGTCGCCATCGGCGCTGAAGGGATAGGCGAAGGCGCGGTGCGAGAAGATGTGCACGAACAGCTTGCCGCCCGGAGTCAGCCAGCCACTGATGCGGCGGAACAGCTCGTGGTAGTTGCGCAGATGCTCGAAGCACTCGACCGAGACCACGCGCTCGCAACGCTCATCGAGCCGGAACTCGCGCAGGTCGGCGGTGATGACCGTGATGTTGGCAAGGCCCCGCAGGCGGGCCTGGTCCAGGATATACATGCGTTGCGAGTGCGAGTTCGAGACTGCGACGATGGTGGCGTTGGGATAGCGGCTCCCCATCCACAAGGTCAGGCTGCCCCAGCCGCAGCCCAACTCGAGGATGCGCTGGCCATCGAGCAGCTGCGCCCGCGCGCAGGTCAGCACCAGCATGTCGTGTTCGGCCCGGTCGAGGGTCCCGCCCTGCGCCGGCCACAGCGCGGAGCTGTACTTGAGGTGACCGCCCAGCACCAGCTGGTAGAAGGCGGCCGGCACCTCGTAGTGCTGCTCGTTGGCCTTGTCGGTCTCGACTGCCAGTGGTGATTCGCGCAGGACCTTGACCAGCGCCACCAGGCGCTCCTGCTGCGCCGCGGGATCGCCGGCGCCCTCGTCGCGCAGGCGCTTGCGCAGCAGCGAGCGGATGCCCAGGCGGGTGATGCGGTCGGGGACCAGGCCGCGTTCGACGAGGTCGATGGTGCTGGAGATCATGGGGAGCCTCGCTGGTCCGGATCGCGGACAGCAGATGCGGATGGGGAGGAACGGGCAGAAGACGTGGATGGAGTCGACGACGCCGGCAGCGGATCGCGGGCGCGTTTCGGGAACCACGGGATGAAAGGGCTGGTCGCGGCCTGGTAGCGGCGGTAATCGTCGCCGCGCGACGCCAGGGCGCGGGCCTCGGTATAGGGGATGCCGGTGACGAAGACCAGCAGCAGCAGGAGCAGGATCGGCACCGGCGGCACCAGCCACCACCACAGCCCGCTCAGGCCGAGCAGGATGTAGCTGCACCACACCAGCCACTCGCAGAAGTAGTTGGGATGTCGCGAGTAGCGCCACGGCCCGGCCCGGCAGGTCAGGCCGTGGTGGGCGGGATCGCCGCGCCAGCGTGCCAGGGTGTAGTCGGCGTAGGCCACGCCCAGGAAGGAGCCCAGCCACAGCACCGCGCCGCACCAGTCGCCGGGTGCACCGAAGGGGGTCGGATCCCGGGCGATGGCCAGGAAGGGCAGCGTGAAGATCGCGACCAGCAGCGCCTGGGCCTGGAAGAAGAGGAAGAAGTAGGGCTGGGCGCGCGCACCCCACTTCGCACGCAGCATCTGGTAGCGGCCATCCTCCGGCTTGCCGATCACCCGGTCGCGCACCAGGTGGGAGGTCAGGCGCAGCGACCAGGCCCCGACCAGCGCCGCCACGATCAGCCTGCGCCCCGGATCGCCCGCACCGAGCGCGAGCGCCAGCACCCCGCCCACCCCGATGCCGAACGCCCAGCCGGCATCGACCAGGCTCGCATCCCTGCGCCGCCACTGCACCACCCACAACACCGCCATCAGCGCGCAGGCCATCAGCTGCACCGCGGCCAGGATCAGGACGGGGTCATGCGGCATGGCGCACCAGGGGACGGGATGTCGCCGCGGTGAGCCGCCGGGCCTGCCAGGCCAACAGCGGCGTCGCCAGCGACCATTCGCAGCCCACCATGGCCAGGAAGGGCCACGGGCCATGCGGTCCGCCCAGCGCACCGAGACGCCAGCCGGAAAAATAGGCCAGCGGTCCGCCCAGCGCGCCGAGCACGGCAGCGAGCCGCAGCCGGTGCTGCAGGAACGACAGGCTCAGGCGCAGCGAGGCGGCGAAGGACGGCCAGAGCGCGGCCATCCATAGCGGCGGCAGCATGCCCTGGTGGGCGCCCCCGCTGAAGCTCACAGCGCCGCTCAGGCCGCAGAGGCTTTCGCCTGCGATCCCGAGCACGGTGGCAGCTACCAGCAACACCAGCTCGCGAGCGACGCCATGGATGCAGAAGAAGTGGATGAGCATGCAGCCCGCGACCACCACTGGTCCAAACAGCAGCTGGCCATGCGCGGCGCCCAGCACGCACGACCACCAGCCGAGCTGGTAGAGACCGAGCTGGAGGTAGGGGTAGGCGGTAAAGCGGGCGGCGGCGGAGGACATCAGGTGAATCCGGGCTGCTGCCAGCCGGGCTTGGTGAGGAGCATCTGCACGGTGCCGATGGCGCGCTCACGGAAGCCGCCTTCGCAGTAGCAGAGGTAGAACTCCCACAAGCGGATGAACTCCTCCGGATAGCCGAGGCGGCGCACCTGCTCGACGTTCTCGAGGAAGCGGCCGCGCCATGCCGCGAGGGTCCTGGCATAGTGCGGTGTGATGTCGTCGAGGGCGGTCAGGCGCAGGTCGCTGGCGCCGGTCATGGCCTGGGTCAGCGCGGTCACCGAGGGGATGCAGCTGCCCGGGAAGATCCGCACCTGGATGAAGTCCACGGCGGCGAGGGCCTCGTGGTAGATCTGGTCGGCGATGGTGATGCTCTGCAGGAGCATCGCCCCTGCCGGCTTCAGCAGGCGGCCGCAGGTCTGGAAGTAGCGGCCGTAGAAGCGGTGGCCCACCGCCTCGATCATCTCGATCGAGACGAGCTTGTCGTAGGTCCCGGTCAGGTCGCGGTAGTCGGCGAGCAGCACGGTGATGCGCGCCGACATTCCGGCCGCGGCGATGCGTTCGGTCGCCAGCCGGTGCTGCTCGGCCGAGATGGTGGTGGTGGTCACGCGGCAGCCGCGGGTCGCGGCGGCATGGATGGCGAAGCCGCCCCAGCCGGTGCCGATCTCGAGCAGGTGGTCGGTGGCGGTGAGGGCCAGGGCGGCGCAGATGCGTTCGTTCTTGGCGGTGGCCGCCTCGTCGAGCGTTGCGGCGGGGTGCGGATACCAGGCGCTGGAATACATCATCGAACGGTCCAGGAACAGCGCGAAGAGCTCATTGCCGAGATCGTAGTGGGCCGCGATGTTGCGCCGGCTGCCGAGCCTCGAATTGCGCTTCAGCCAATGCGCCAGCTGGCGCAGCGGGCGCACGACGGTGTTCACGCCGCCCTCCATCTCGCTCATCGCCTGGCGGTTGCGCGTGAAGATGCGCATCACCGCAGTGAGGTTGTCGCAGGTCCAGTAGCCGGCCACGTAGGCGTCGGCGGCGCCGATCGTGCCGCCCCACACGACATGGCTCCACAGGGTCGGATCGAGGACCCGGATGGTGGCGGTCAGCGCGCCGTCGGCCTCGGCCTCGCCGACCATCATGCGCTGGCCATCTTCGATGAAGTTCAGCTGTCCGCTGGTGATCAAGCGCAGGCGCCGGACGACCGCATCGCGGGCCAGGCGCACAGGCAGGCTGACCGTGGCGGCAGGGACGGCTTGGGCGATGGTGCGGTTCATACGGGGGTCGCTTCACGACAAAATGTGGATGTGGATGTGGATGTGGATGTGGATGCGGATGCGGACGAGACGATCGACGCGATCGGCATCTGGCCGGGACCGGTCGCCTGCGAAGCCCCGGCAGCGGCCGGTGCCGGGTGGTCGTGCACCGGCACGCGCTTGCGCCAGAGCCGGGTAGCATGCAGGTAGATGCCACCCACCACCTGCGCGGTCATCAGCGGATAGCGCCAGAACAGCGCAGTGAGGGCTGCGCCGCTGAGCGGACGGCGCTGCAGCGACAGCGCGGCGGTGAAGAGCGGCGCCGTGCCCGGCGCCGCGTCGCGCTCGGTGCTCGCCATGTGCACGCGCAGCGTCTCGCCCGGCAGCGAGAAGCGCCAGCGGTACTTCATGGCCATGGGCATGAAGGGCGAGATGTGGAACTGCTTGGGCAGCAGGAATTCATGCATCGCCGCGGCGGGCATCGCCCCCGGACGGATCGGCAGCACATAGGCATGGCGTTCGAGCCAGGGGATGTTGGTGATCTCGGCGACGATCGCCTCGAGCGTCGCGCCGTCCGGCGCGAAGCAGTAGTAGAAGGTCACCGGATTGAAGCAGATGCCGAAGGTGCGTACGTGGGTCAGCATGCGGATCGGTCCGAGCGGGCGGCTTGCGCCGCCGCGCTCGACCGTGTCGCGCAGCGCGCAGGCGAGATCGCCGCTGCGTCCGTGGTAGTCGCTGCGGCGGAAGCTGGCAGGTGCCGGGCTCTCCAGACGCCACAGCCGTGATAAGGCGAAGACCCGCGGCAGCTCATCCAGATCAAGGTAGAGCATGAACAGGTCGGTGGAGAAGGCGTGTGCGCGCGGCCGGACGCGGTGGTGGTGCACGGTGCCTTCGAAGATGGCGCTGTGCAGGCCGGTGCCGCCGCTCGCCCCTTCTGGCGCAGACGAGTACAGCGGCGCGAGGGGTGCCATGGACGTCCACGGCGATGTCGTGTGCAATGCGCTCATGGCGCCGAGATCCCGAACTGCCTGGCAACCGCCAGGGCGCTGTTGACCCCATCCTCGTGGAAACCGTAGCCCCAGTAGGCGCCGCAGTACCAGGTGCGCTGCTGGCCGCTGATCTCGCCATGGCGGCGCTGCGCGGCGACTGAGGCCACGGAGTAGATCGGATGCCGATAGGTGACGGTGCGCAGCACGCTCTCGGGTGCGATGCCGGGCTGGTTGAGCGAGACCAGGAAGTGCTGAGCACTATCGAGGCCTTGCAGGACGTTCATGTCGTAGGTCACCGAGCAGGAGTGGTGGTCCTGCGTCGGAATGCGGTAGTTCCACGCGGCGCGCGCCAGTGGCCGACGCGGCAGGAAACGCTGCTCGGTATGCAGGACCGCGCGGTTCTCCTGGAAGGTGAATGAACCCAGGACCTGCTGCTCGGCGTCGCTCGGGTCCTCGAGCAGGCGCAGCGCATCGTCGCCATGCACGGCCAGGACGCAGCCCTCGGCCTGCAGGACCTCGCCCGAGGCCAGGGTCACGCTCACGCCATCGCGGCGGCTGACCGAGCGCACCGGGGCATTCGTGCGCGTCGAGTCGCGGAACGGGGCGCTCAGCGCCCGCGCATAGCGCTGCGAGCCGCCCTGGATGACGCGCCACTGCGGGCGGTCATTGACGCTCAGGAAGCCATGATTCTTGAAGAACTGCACCAGGTAGCGGGCTGGGAACTCGCGCATGCGCTCGGGCGTCGCCGACCACACTGCGCCACCCATCGGCAGCAGATAGTATTCCAGGAATTCGCGGCTGTAGCCGTTGGCCAATGCATAGTCGCTGATCGTCGTGGCGTGGTCATCGCCGCTGAGCAGCTTGGGCGCTTCGCGGTTGAAGCGCACGATGTCCATGACCATGTGCCAGAAGGCGGGACGCAGCAGGTTGCGGCGCTGGGCGAACAGGGTGTTGAGGGAGGTGCCGTTGTACTCGAGGCCGCTCTCATCATCGTGGACACTGAAGCTCATGCTGGTCGGCTGGCTCGGGATGTTGAGAGTCTTCAGGAGCCTGATGAAGTTCGGGTAGGTCCAGTCATTGAAGACGATGAAGCCGGTGTCGATGTGCCATTCCCTGCCTGCATGGGAGATGGCGTGGGTATGGGTATGGCCGCCCACGTAGTCGTTGGCCTCGCACACCGTGATGGCATGGCCCTGGCGCTGCAGCAGCCAGCTGATGTACATCCCGGCGATGCCGCTACCGATGACGATCAGTTTCATCCGGAGTGCTGTCCGCAGGACACTACGACCAGCTCCTCCCGGCGGATGTATTTTCTTATGTCAAATCGTACAGCAGATCGGCTGTAATACCAAACAGAGACTCGACTTACGGTATGTTAACGTAAGCTCTTACGGACCCGGTCCATGGTGAGGTTCGCGCCCACCGCCGGCAGCGGATCCGTCACCGCGGCGGTCAGGGGCCGGGGTGGCGTGCGCAGCTTTTCAGGTCGGCTCGCTGCGCGAGCCGGGGATCGGACGTTGCTGAGGGCCATGCGCGCCTGGTCCGAGCGCTGCGCATCCCGAGAGCTCCCGTCACCCCGGGCGTGATCAGGAGCGCCGCAGCCAGACCCGCATCTCGCCTTTCGTGCGATTGGCCCACAGGCAATACGGGATGGCGGTGATGCGCGCGGTGCAGCGCTGCGGGGCGACCGACCGGTACAGCGGACCAGCCCAGTCCTGCGGCGCGGTCCGGGTGATGGGGGCGGAGATCGTGACCATGCCGCCGAGTTGCGGCGAGTCGCCGACCGTCAGTTCGGCGGCATCAGGCAGTGCGCAATCATCGAGATCCGTCCCTGCGTCCTGCTCCTCCCAGGCGTAGACCAGCGCGCCACGCTGCACGGCGACCTTGCCGGCGGCGGATCGGACCGCCGGATGGGCGAAGATGCGCTGCGCCTGCATCGGCAGCGTGAGGGTGATCTCCTGCTCATGCCAGGTCTGGCGCAGGCGATGGTAGGTGCCGCTGACCAGGCTCCCGGTCAGCGGGACGCCGTTCAGGCTCAGCTCGGGAGCGGTGCACCAGCCGGGCAGGCGCAGGGCGATGGTGCCGGTGACGGGACGTTCGCACTGCACGCGGATGGTCGCCCATCCCGCCCAGGGCAGGCCGGTGGTGACGGTGAGGCGCACCGCGACGCCATCCAGCACCAGCTCGGCGGTCCCGGGCAGGTAGAGGTGGATGGCGATGAGGTCATCACGCTGCCCATAGGCGAAGGCGCCGAGCTGGCTGATGGTGCGCGCGATGTTCGGCGGACAGCAGGCGCAGCCGAACCAGGCCTGGCGTTCGGGCCGCATGTGCTCCTCGGCTCCGCGGCGGTGGTGCGGGGCGACGGCGAGGGGGTTGCTGTAGAAATAGCGCTCGCCGCCGAGATCCACGCCGGCGAGCAGGTTGTTATGCAATGCCCTCTCCATGACATCGCCGTACTCCCCCTCGAGGTCCAGGGCGAGCATGCGGTTGGCCCAGCGCGCCAGGGCGATGGCGGCGCAGGTCTCGCAGTAGGCGGTGTCGTCGGGTAGGTCGTAGTCCTCGCCGATGCGCTCACCATCCTTGGTCGAGCCCATGCCGCCGGTGAGGTACATGCGCCGGTTAACCGCGCTCGACCACAGGCGCTTGAGCACCGGGATCAGCGTGTGGTCGCCGGCCACGGCGAGGTCGGTCATGCCGGCGAAGAGGTAGAGGGCACGGACCGCGTGTCCTTCGGCGATGGTCTGCTCGCGCACCGGGCGGTGCGCCTGGAAGTAGCGCCAGTCGTTGGCGAAGCGCCACGACCAGTCGCTGGCCAGGTCCTGGCCACGCTCACGGGCCTCCACCGTGAACAGCTGCGGCTCCTGGCCGCGGTTATCGACCTGCAGCTGCGCCAGCATCCATGCCCGGCCATCTCCGCCCAGGCGCCACCAGCGCATCAGGGCCAGCTCCAGCTCGGGATGTCCGCAATAGCCGGCCCGTCCTTCTGGTCCGAAGGTCGTCCAGAGGTGGTCGATGAGGCGGTCCGCGACACGCCTGCCGCTCTCGTCCCAGCCGGCGCCCTGGTAGGCGCAGCAGGCCTCGAGCATATGGCCCATGGTATAGAGCTCATGCCCGAGCTTGAGATCACGGTAGCGGCGCCCGGCATCCAGGCCCAGCCAGGATCCGAGGTAGCCATCCGGGTCCTGCATGGCCTCGATGCGCGCCATCACGCCACGCGCGGCCTCGGCCAGGTCCGGCTCGCAGCCGCCGCCCTGGGCCTCCTCGCAGACCGCCTCCAGCCACTTCGCCACGTCGGAATCGTAGAAGCACTGCCGCGTCTCGGCATGGGTGCGGTCGAGCTGGCGGATTGCGCCGTTCTCGGTCAGCTGGCGCAGCTGCGAGGCCAGCGTGACGGAGCGGTTGATGCGCCGTCGGGCGCCCCAGAAGCCCTGGTCGTCGATGCGCACCGCGCCCAGTGCGGGCGGCTGCAGGCAGTGTGGGGCCGCAGCTTGGCCGGGATGCGCAGCGATGCCTGGGTGTGCGGGAAGGGGTGGCGGTGCGGACATGGGCGAGCTCCTGGGGGACATCGGTCATTGTAACCGGGAGGAGCCGTCCAGGATCGGTACGCAAGCGATGAAAATCGGTATGAATCCGTCCAGCATGTCGTTTGAGGTAAGGACCGGGGTCAGTACCGCGCATGGCGGTGTCTATATCTGTCCTGGTTTTGGCCGTCATCCATCACGGATCATCGACACATGGGAACTGATCGTGGTCGAACGCGGACGCCTGGGCATGCTGGTGGATCAGTCCGAATTCGATCTGGGGCCGGGCGAGTGGCTGCTCATGCCGCCGCGTGTCCAGCACCGCGGCAGCCAGGACTATCCGCGCGAGCTGCGCTTCCTCTGGCTGCACTTCCGCGTGCATCCGGGGCGCCGCGGTACTTCTGCGGTCGTGCTTCCGCCCAGCGGCCGACTCGCCGATCCGGTGGCGGTCAGCGCGCTGGCGCGCCGGCTGATTGATCATCTCGGATCGTCCCGTCCGGATCCGGTGGTTGGCGATCTGCTGCTGAGCCTGCTGCTCGCCGACATCGCCGCGGCGCCATCGCCACTAGCCGCCGGTGATGATCTCGCGGCACGCGCCATGCGCATCATCACGGCCCGCTTCCGCGAAGGCCTCTCCACCGCCATGGTGGCCCAGGCGCTTGGCGTCGGCGCCGACCATCTCGGCCGCTGCTTCCGCAGAAGTTACGGACAGCGTGTGCAATCCTGCATCCATCAGCACCAGGTCCGTGAAGCGAACCGGCTGCTCATGCTGGGTGGAGGACGGATCGGCGACGTGGCCGCGGCGGTCGGCTTCCGCGATGTGCAGTGGTTCCGCCGCCTCTTCGTCCGCGAACAGGGCATCAG
>Ga0302314_10015980_pt1 | contig 12718 bp, 11 predicted proteins | sample III_Palsa_N2_3_FD_200533 | JGI IMG/M metagenome (GOLD analysis project Ga0302314, IMG submission 200533) | Peat permafrost microbial communities from Stordalen Mire near Abisko, Sweden - III_Palsa_N2_3 | ecosystem: Environmental > Terrestrial > Soil > Palsa > Peat permafrost | place: Sweden...
TGCCAACTAATGGTTAGGTTCCTAACTATATACCTCCTAACTATCCCGTCGCTATGAGAAAGCCTCTTCTTCTGATCCTCGGCGCCATTGCACTCGCCATCGCCGGTTACTTCGGCGTCAAACACCTCCGATTCGCTCTGGCGCATGAGGATACCGACGATGCCCAGGTGGAAGGCGATATCAGCCCGGTGCTGCCGCGCGTCTCCGGATATGTCACCCGGGTGCTGATCAAGGACAACGACCGCGTGTCGGCCGGCCAGCCGCTGCTCGAAATCGACTCCCGCGAACTGGACCTGAAGATCGCCACCGCCAATGCGTCCGTCCAAAGCGCCCAGGCCGCGCTGCTCACCGCTCAAGCCAATGTGGAGAAGGCCCGCGCGGCGCTGACCGTGGCGGAAGCGGCCGTAGAAGTGGCCAAGGTCCGGAACGCCAAAGCGGCGGACGACTTCCGCCGGGACACCGCGCTGTTCCAAACCAATGCCATCACGGATCGCTCGCAGAGCGACAGCAAGGCGGCGGCCGACGTTGCTCGGACGTTGCTGGCGTCGGCGGAGCGGCAGGCGGAATCAGCCCGCACCGACGTCGCCGTGGCCAAAGCCGAGGTCGCATCGGCGGAAGCGACCGTCCGGGTTCGGAACTCGGATCTCAACTTCGCCCAGCTTCAGCATTCGTATGCGGTCGTGACCGCGCCGATCGCCGGCACCATCTCCCGCAAGAACGTGGAGCCGGGCCAGTATGTCCAAGCCGGCCAGACCCTGCTCTCCATCGCTTCACTGGCCGATCTTTGGGTCGTCGCCAACTACAAGGAGACCCAAATGGCGCATATCAAGGTCGGCCAGCCGGTCGAGGTCACGGTCGACACGTATCCCGGCCAAGTTTTCCCCGGCACGGTTCAATCCATCTCCGGGGCGACGGGCGCCCGGTTCGCTTTGCTCCCGCCGGATAACGCCTCCGGCAATTACATCAAGGTGACTCAGCGGGTGCCCGTGAAGATTGTCCTGGAGCGGCAGCCGGCGGATCGCCCGCTGCGCGCTGGCCTTAGCGTCGACGCCGCTGTGCTCGTCAAATAAGGGGTCTGAGGCCATGGCCGAGACCGGTTTTCGGAAACTCATCATCACGATCACGGTGATCGCCGCGGCGATCATCGAGCTGATCGACACGTCCATCGTCAATGTGGCGCTGTCCAACATCAGCGGCAACCTGGGCGCGACCCTGGAAGACGTCGCCTGGGTGGTGACGTCCTATGCGATCGCGAACGTGATCATCATTCCGATGACCAGCTTCCTCGCCGCCCGCTTCGGCCGGCGCAATTACTACATCGGCTCGATCATCCTCTTCACGGTCGCCTCCATGGCCTGCGGCCAGGCGTCGAACCTCTGGACGCTGGTGCTCTTCCGCTTCATCCAGGGCATCGGCGGCGGCGCGCTGCTCTCGACCTCGCAGGCGATTCTCTTCGAAACCTTCCCCATTGAGCAGCGGGGCATCGCTTCGGCCCTGTTCTCCGTCGGCGTGTTTGTCGGGCCGACGATCGGACCGACGGTGGGAGGATACATCATCGATCACTATTCCTGGCCCTGGATTTTCTACATCAACCTTCCGATCGGCATCGCCGCCGCCGTCCTGTCCTACATTTACGTCAAGGAGCCGGCTCAGGCCCGCTCGGCCAAGCACATCGATTGGGCCGGCATCGGCCTGCTCGTGGTCGGACTGGGCGCCTTGCAGACCGTGCTGGAGCGCGGCGAGACCGACGATTGGTTTTCGGCGACCTACATCGTGGTGCTCACGGTCGTGGCGACGGTTGGCCTGATCGGCTTTGTGGTCTGGGAGCTCGCTAGCCATGATCCGGTCGTCGATCTGCGCGTGCTGAAGAGCCGCACCTTGGCCACGGCCGCGACCCTCACCTTCGTGCTCGGCTTCGCGCTCTTTGCCACCGTCTTCATCGTGCCGGTCTTTGTGCAGCGGCTGCTCGGGATGAGCGCGCTGGAAACGGGCATGCTCTTTCTGCCGGGCGCCATCGTCGCCATCCTCTTTTTGCCGATCGTCGGGCGCGCCTTGGCGGCGGGTGTCCCGCCGCATTACCTCGTGACCCTCGGGTTCATCATCGTCGCCGCCTTCACGCTCATGCTGAGCCGGCTCGATTTGAGCGTGGGGGGATCCAACTTCTTTTGGCCGATCATCCTCCGGGCCATCGGACTGTGCCTGCTGGTCGTCCCCCTGACGCAGCTGGCGGTGTCGGGCCTGGCGCCCAAGGACGTGCCGCAGGGAGTGGCGCTCAACAACATGATGCGGCAGGTGGGCGGGTCGTTTGGCATCGCCCTGATCAATACCTACATTGATCACCGCGGGGCGGTGCATCGCTCCAACCTCGTCTCGCGGCTCGGCGCCGGAGAGGTCGGAACGCAAGCGCGCTTGCACGAAATATCTCAAAGTTTGGTCGCGCATGGATTCTCTCCTTGGGAGGCCACTCGCCGCGCCGTCGCGGTGTTGGAATTCACCGTCCAACGCCAAGCCAATCTGCTGAGCTATCTGGACGCGTATCGTTTGGTCGCTATCGTCTGCCTCCTTTCCATTCCTCTCATTTTCCTGGCCGGAAAGCCCAAGCGTCCCAACGCCGCGGCCGCCGCGGCTGCCGCCGACTCTCACTAACATGCATAAGTTCACTTCCTCCGCGCTGCTGGCGCTCGGCTTGGCCGGTTCCGCGTTTGCCCAGGAGCCCTTGACGCTCCAACAGACGATCGATCGGGTCGTCGCCCACTACCCGACGCTCGACGCCGCCCAAGCGGAAATCGAGGCGGCCCGCGCGCGGACGACCCAGGTGGCGTCCGCCCGGCTGCCCCAAGTGGGGGCGGGGGCCAGCTATAACTACATTGCGCCGCGACCCTACGTGGAATTCTCGCTGCCGGGCTTCTCGAGCTCGTTCTACGAGACGTCCTCGAACGTCTACCAAGCCGGCTTGAATGCCCGCCAGCTCCTGACCGATTTCGGCCAGACCGACGCGATGATCAAGCTGGCCCGCAACGGCGAGATGTCCGCCGCCGACGCCCTCGAGGTGGCCCGCACCCAGCTGGCTTACGCCGCGATCCAATCCTTTTACGGCGTGATCCTGCTGCGCGAATCGGTCAATGTGTCCGACGACGAAATCAAGGCGCTGGACGAGGCGCTGCGGATTTCCAACCGCAAGCTAAGCGGGGGGACCGCCACCAAGTTCGATGTGCTGACGACCCAGGTCCGCCTGTCGAACGCCCAGAACGTCAAGACCGATACTCAGGCGGCGCTGGAAAAACAAGAGGCCCAACTCCGGCAACTGCTCGGATTGGGGCCGGAGGTTACGCTCGCGCTCGTGGGCGAGTTTCCCTCGCCCGGCGAATTGCCCCAGCTGAACGCGGCGATCGCGGCCGGCTTGGAAAATCGCCCCGAAATGAAAGTCGCCCGCGACGCCGCCCACTCCGCCGACTTGCAGCTGGATATCGCCGCCAAAGCCAATCGCCCCGTGCTCGCCGCGGCGGCCTCCGGCGGAGTGCAGGACGGTCAGCTACCCAATTTGTATGAGAATCGCGGGTACATTAACGCTGGAGTGAGCGTCTCGGTCCCGCTCTTCACCGGCCAGCGCATCACCGGCCAGCGGGCCGAAGCCCGGGCCGGCCAGCGCGCCGCCGCGGCGCGGGTCGCCGATCTGGACCGCAGGATCGCGACCGAGGTGTCCGACGCCTTTGCCGACCTGCGGGCCGCGGTGGCCCGGCTCCAGACCGCCGACGTGCTCGTCGACCAATCGGCGGAGGCGCTGGCGCTGGCCCGCTCCCGCTACACCAACGGCGTCATCACCAATTTCGAGCTGCTGGACGCGCAAAGCGCCGCCCGCAACGCGGCGCTGGCCCGGCTGCAGGCCCGCTATAACTGGACCCTGGCCCGCCAGTCGCTGGCCCGCGCCTCCGGCGAGCCGGCCAAGCCCTAACGTTTATGCAGAAGGATCTGCAGGGTTGAGCAGCGTGGTGGAGCGCGACCTCCGGGCGCGCTGGCGTCAACCGCTTTAGGTCCCGCAATCGGTCGGACGCTATCAGCGCGCCCGGAGGTCGCGCTCTGCCAGGCTTGATTCGGCATTGGCAGTCCGCGCCGAAGCTGCTGTTTTTCCCTCATGTACACGATTATCGGCGGCGACGGCCAGGAATATGGCCCGGTTTCTCCCGGGCAAATTCGGCAATGGATGGCGGCAGGCCGCGTCAATCTGCAGACCCGCGCCAAGGCGTTCGGCACCGAGGACTGGAAAACCATCGGCGAATTCCCGGATTTCGCGACCCTGGCTGACAGTCCGCCGGTATTGGATGACGTGTCCGCGACGCCGGGCGGTTTCGTCTCCCCCGCGGCGCTCGCCAGCCGCGTCCGGCGTCTGCTGGCGCAGATCGTGGACGGCTTGATCGGCAGCTTGTGCTGCATCCCGCTTTTGGCCGCGGTGCCCGCCGCCACGCTGCTGACCGCGATCCAGAATCAGGACACGGCCGCCCTTCAAGCCATCCCCGGGCTGATCGCGGGCAGCGCCTTCACCATGCTGGGCTTCATGATCCTGTTTTGCGTGCAGCTTGTCCTGCTCGCAATCCGGGGCCAGACGATCGGCAAGCTGGCCCTCTCCATCCGGATCGTGCAATTTCCGAACGGCGAGCGTGTGGGTTTGGTCAAAAGCTTTCTGCTCCGCTCCTGTGTCATCGGCTTGCTCGGCATGATCCCCTATATTGGCGGCGTGATCACGCTGGTCGACTGGTGCTGCATCTTCCGCGCCGACCGGCGCTGCCTGCACGATCACCTGGCCGGCACTATGGTTGTGAACGCTTCTTGAAGAGCAGGGCGTCGAGCGAGAGCGGCCCGGCGCCGAAAGCGAAGAGAATTACGAACACCAGGAGAAAGAGGAAGGGCGCGGCGCCGGTGAACTTGTCCGGGTCGGAGAAAATCGCGCCCAGCGCCTCGCGGTCGGCGGTCACAAAGGCGATGAGCATTTCGCAGATGAAGAGGGGCGTGAACCACCGCGTGCCCAGCCCGGCCATCAGCAGGAGCCCGCCGGCCGTTTCGGTGACGCTCACGAACACCGCATTGGCGGCCGGCGCCGGAATATGCAGCGAAGTAAAAAATTGCGTCGGCTTGCTCAGATTCGCCAACTTGCCTTTGCCCGTGAGAAAGTACTGCCACCCCCAGTAAAGGCGCAGGAAAAGCAGGACGAGAGGTTGGAGCATCCGGCCAGCCGCAGCGAGCGCAGCGTCAATTCGAAGCAAGAGGGCGTTCATTAAAGATGAGAGCCGCGAGCGAGAGATTTATTTCCGTGGCCCAGCGCGTGGTGGAGCGCGACCTCCGGGCGCGCTTGCACACCCCAAGGTAAGCCAACGCGCCCGGAGGTCGCGTTCCACCATCCTCCCCTACTGCTCTCGTACCGGCACAGCCTTCCCCCGGACGCGTCGACAAAGCCAGCCCAAGCGCATCCAGGTGGCGAACCATTCCTGCACCACAGCCGGCTGGATGCGGCGACCGCCCCGAGCCAGCGCGGTCGCGATGGTCTGTCCGGCTTGGAGTGCCAGCAGAATCCGGTATTGGGCCGGGTCGAGCCGCTTGTAATACAGCCGGTTCTCGAAGCGATGCACCGCCAGATAAGTCTTCTCCCGCCGCGGCGGGGGCAGCGTTCGCCGCTGCTTGACCGGATCGGCCGGCAGCTCGCCCTCCCGGGCATTGCTGGCCGCGCTCCGCAGCGCGCTGCGTTCCTTCACCGCCAGCACGTAGCGATCGACCGGATAGTCGAACTCGTGCAGGGAAAGATACGGCTGCAGACTCACCCGCAGCTGCGGCGCCGGGACCCGCTGAATCTGCGCGGCGGTCAGCGGCGGCCAGGACGGCCCGTCAAACGCCTCCGTTTGCGCCCACTCAAACCGCGCGATCGCCCGCGCCGCCGCGGCCTGCGGCCGGCTCAGCGACGGGAAGCGGCGCACAAATTCCGGCAACCGGGAGCACAGGTCGCGCAGGGTGAAGGAGCGCGAGGGGCATTTCGCCAAGTAGGCGCGGATCAACCGTTCAAACTTGCGGGGGCCGAGCAGCGCTTGCAGCCCCGGGCAATCGTCGGTCGCCGCCCCGATCAGCCGAAACCAGTACACGCGGTGATAGATTTCGATCCGCTCGACTGCGGTCAGGGTGGCGTTCGGTTTGATGAACTCGCCCACCACCTCCGCCGTGGTGCGGCGCCCGTCGATCCATTGCTTCGGGGTCCGATCGCCGGCCGCCAGCGGCCGCACCAGCGCGTGGGTCATCAGCCGCTGGAGCGTGCGCAGATCGGCGGTGGAGCGGAGCTGAGCGGGCGCATGCCGCGGCGCCGCCCTCAACCCGCTCATAGATGGAGCGCGATCTCCGAGCGCGCTGAGCCCGCTTCGGCCTCGGCGATAAAGGCATTGGCTTTAAGCGCCTCATCGTGGACCTCCCCGAACGAAGGGATCTTGTCGTCCCATTCCAGCAGGGTGGCCGTCACGCCGCAGCGCTTCGTGGCATGCGCGTAGAGCTGCCACACCGGATCCAGGACCGGATGGTCGTGGGTGTCCAAAATGTATTTCTCGAATTTGGTATGGCCGGCGACGTGCATCTGGCCCACCCGCTCGGCCGGCACCCCGTTGAGATAGTCATAAGGGTTGAAACCGTGGTTTTGGGCCGAGACGTAAATATTGTTCACATCGAGCAGGATTCCGCAGTCGGCCCGCTCGGTGACTTCGCTGAGAAACTCCCACTCCGTCATTTCCGAGACGTGATACTCCGCGTAGCTGCTCACGTTCTCGACGCAGATGGGCACCTCGAGATAATCGCGCACTTGGCGGATCTTGTCGGCGGTGCGCCGGGCCGCCGCAAACGTATAGGGCATCGGGAGCAGATCGTGCGTGTAAGTGCCGTCCACGCTGCCCCAGCAAAGATGGTCGGACAGCCACGGCGTCTTGGTTCGCTTGACCAGCGCCTTCAGCCGCTTGAGGTGCGCCCGGTCCGGCTTGTCGGCCGAGCCAAAGTACATCGAGACCCCGTGCTGCACCACCTGATACTGCTCGAGAATCTGATCGAGCACCTCCAACGGACGCCCGCCATCGACCATGAAATTTTCCGAGATGATCTCGAACCAGTCGACGACGGGCTTCTTTTCCAAGATATGCGCGTAGTGCGGGACCCGCAATCCGATGCCGATCCCGTACTCCGTGAAACGGTTGAACCGGTTGGCCGGCACCGGGATTACTTCTTCGATCCGTCGGTCGCGCAGCCGCCCTTGCCCTTGCAGGAGTTCTTGCCGGAGCAGCCATTGTCGCCCGCGCCGCAACCGCCCTTGCCCTTGCAGGAATTCTGGCCTTTGCAGCCGTGCTTGTCGCTCGACGCCTTGGATCCATCCGAGGAGCCGGCCGACGAGGCGGCGGAGGGGGACGAGTCCTGCGCCGCAGCGCGGACGGCGAGCGCGCCCGTGTAAAGTCCAGCCATTGCCGCCGCGGTCACCAACAAACGTTGTGATTTATTCATGATATGTATTTTTGAGGTTCTCTAATCGGAGTAACTACGCGTCGGATTATTCCCGGGACGTGAGAAAAGACAACCCAGGTGAATCAAACCACCCGGTCGAGCAGCGGCTGGTCGGCTTCAAAGGCGGCCAGATTCGCAAGAAAATGCTCCACCAGCGCCATGTTCTGGTCCCACCGACCGCCAGCGATATGCGGCGTAAGGTAACAATTGGGCGCTTTCCACAAGGGGTGCTCCGGCGGCAGCGGCTCCGGATCGGTCACGTCGAGGTAAGCAGCGCCGACCCGGCCGGACCGGAGCGCCTCCAAGAGCGCGTTCTGATCCACCGTCGTTCCGCGCCCAATGTTGTAGAACCGGGCGCCGGGATGCAGGCAGGCCAGCCGCCGGGCATTGACCCAGCCTTTGGTCTCCTCGTTCGCCGGCATCAGGTTAACCACGTGGTCGGCCAAGGGCAGCACGCGGGTCAGGTCCTCCGGTCCGATCATGTGCACGCCCGGTTCGCTCCGCGCCTGGCGGCGCAGCGCGTAGATCTTGCAATGGAATGGCTGCAGCAGTTCGACCAGCCGGCGGGCGATCGCGCCGAAGCCGAGCAATAGGACCGTCTGGCCGGTCAGCAACGTGGAGCTGAAGCGGCGCGCCGTATAATCCCAGGATTGGTCGACCACCTGGTCGCGCATCGACACCGGCAGCTGACGTCCCAGTGCCAGCATCATGGCCAGCGCATGCTGGGCGCAGGGATCGGCAAACACCGAGGACGTATTGGTCATGAACGCGCCGCGGGTCTTCAGGCCCTCGCGGAACTCCGGCGTGTCGTAGCGCGCATAGCCGGCGCTGGTCACCTCGACCCAGCGCAGGCCCGGCATGCGGATGCAGGCGTCCGCCGGCGGCTGGCCTAGCGCGATATCCGCCTGGTCCAAACCCGCCGTGACCCCGGCGGAGGCTCCGCCGCTTTCCTTGGCTTCCGCGGGAATGATCAGGCGATGCGGCGCTGTCCCCGCCCGCAGGCGCTGCTCCGCTTCATCGCCAAATTTCTGGTCGCACCAAATGGTCAGGCTCATCGGACCCCGTTGACGTCGACTCGCCGGGGCGAGCCAATGTTGGCCGAGTTGATCGCGTAGCTGTCGACGTTGAAATACCGGACTTTGCCGCCGAACGAAACCCGCGCCTCGAGGATCAGCCCGCCGGCCATCTGCTGGTCCGTCGCCGAGAACTTGACCGCGAACGGAATCGACGGTCCCTGCGGATGATCGATTCGTTGCTCGCCGATCACTTCCGGCGGCATCGTCACCGGCTTGGGCGCGTTGGGATTGCCGAGCATCGCAGCGTTCTCGTCGTGATAGCCCTGGTGCGCCACATCCTCCACCCGCACCGCGACCACCGCGTCGGGCGGCAGCACGACGCCGTCACCCACCTCCACCGTCCCCGTGACCACGCGATTGGCGTTGGGATCTTCCATCTTGGTGTCCATCTGGACACCGCCGCAGCCCGGGCCCGCGACGGCGATGGCCGCCAGCAACGCCGCGACCGAAAAGCAGGTTTTCATTGCTCCCGAGCAAACTGATTTTGATGGTGATGGCGAGCCGCGATCCTGCTATCCCGGTAGCCTCAGGTCGAAAATCATGATCCCCCGCTCTTCCATTCCGGTCTCGCGTTTTGAGCACGCTCCGCTCGCGATTTTTACCACCAGCCTGGAGGCCTCCCGCGCAGTGGCTGCCGAGGTCGCCGAACTGGTCCGCCTGCGCCAAAGTGAAGGGCGCGCCGCGGTCCTCGGCCTGGCAACCGGTTCGACGCCGGTCAGCGTCTACGCGGAGCTGGTGCGCCTGCACCGCGAGGAGGGTCTCAGCTTTCACAATGTCGTCACGTTCAACCTCGACGAATACTACGCTTTGCCGGCCGCCCATCCGCAGAGCTATCGGCATTTCATGCGGACGCATTTGTTCGACCACGTGGACATCCCCATCGAACAGACCCACGTGCCCAACGGGCTGGTGCCGAAGGCCGACCTGGACGCCTATTGCGCGGGCTACGAGGATGCGATCCGCCAGGCGGGTGGATTGGACTTCCAGCTTTTGGGCATCGGCCGCACCGGCCATATCGGTTTCAACGAGCCGGGCAGTTCCCGCCGTTCGCTCACCCGCATGGTGACGCTCGATCCGCTCACCCGCCGCGACGCGGCGGGCGATTTTGGCGGCGACGACGCCACGCCGCGGTTCGCCATCACGATGGGCGTCCGCACGATTTTGAACGCCCGCCGCGTGATCCTCATGGCGTGGGGTCAGCACAAGGCCGAGGTGATCCGGGCGGCGATCGAAGGCGAACCCACCCCTCTGCTGCCGGCGTCGTTTCTCCAGGAGCACGAAAACGGGCTGTTCGTCCTGGATCAAAGCGCGGCCAGCGCGCTCACGCGCAACCGCACCCCCTGGCTGGTGGGCCAGCTCTCCGAACAGGGCCTGAGCTGGAACGAGCCCATGATTCGACGGGCCATCCTTTGGCTCTCCCAGCGCTCGGCCAAGGCCATCCTCAAACTGACGGACGACGACTACAATGAAGCCGGACTGCAGGACCTGCTCCGGGTGTTCGGTTCGGCCTATGAAGCGAACCTGGCCGGATTCTATCAATTGCAGCACACGATCACCGGCTGGCCGGGCGGCCGGGATCCCGCCCGGGCCAAAGCGGGCGATCCGCCGGTCCGGCCCTTGCGCGCCGCCTCGGCCGCCGTCTTTCCCAAGCGCATTCTGGTTCTGGCGCCGCATCCTGACGACGACGTGATTTCGATGGGGGGTACCCTCTGCCGCCTGGTCGATCAAGGCCACGAGGTCCACATCGCCTATGAGGTTTCGGGCGCCAGTTCGGTGTCCGACGAAACCATCTGGCATGTCTCGGCCTTCGCGCGGGATAGCAAACTGGAGTCGGCCGGCAGGCTGGCGGCCCAGATCGCGGAGGAGTTCGAGAAAACCGGCACGCTGATCTCCACCCCCGTCATCTCGGGCTGGAAGGGCCTCATCCGGCGGCACGAAGCGATGGCGGCCGCCCGGGTCTGCGGGGTGCCGGGCAATCGGCTGCACTTCCTGGACCTGCCTTTCTATGATTCCGCCGGTCCCCGCAGCCGCCGCATCGGTCCGCGCGATGTCGAGATTCTCCGCGAACTCCTGGGCTCGGTGCAACCCCACTTGGTCTACGCCGCGGGTGACCTCGACGATCCGAACGGCACGCACCGGCTTTGCCTCCGGGCCCTGCGTGAAGCGCTGGCCGCCGAAGCCCGCTCGGACTGGGTGGGCGAGCTGGAGTTATGGCTGTACCGCGGCATCTGGTCGGAATGGCCGCTGGACGAGATCGACCTCGCCGTGCCGCTGAGCCCCCAGGAGGTTCTCCGCCGCCGCCGCGCGATTTTCCGCCACGAATCCCAAAAGGACCAGGTGCTCTTTCTCGCCACCGATCACAAGGAACTCTGGCAGCGCGCGGAAGACCGCGGCCGGCGCCTGGCCCAGTCCTATAATGCCTTGGGGCTGGCAGAATATGAAGCGATGGAAGGCTTCCGCCGCTACGCCCCGTCCGACTTCATCCAGCAGGCGGGGATCTAGATTCCGTTGCCCGCCCGATCGGCAAACCGCTGCAAGCTCTTGCCCAGGTCGCTCAAGCCCACCGGCTTGACCAGGTAGTCATTCGCGCCGGTTTCGAAGACCTTGTCCTTTTGCTCGGACCGCGCGTCCGCCGTTAGCACGGTGATCCAGATGTTCTTGGCCGCGTCGCCCGCCTCGCCGCACCGAATTTTTGCGATGGCGCCGAGCCCGTCCAACTCCGGCATATGGAGATCCATCAGCACCAGGTCGAACGGCACCGGATTGGCCTGGAGGACTTCCAGGCCAATCCGGCCGTTGCCGGCGAGGGCGCATTGGCAGCCCAGATTGGTCAGCAGCCGCTGCACGAGGCGCTGGTTCACCACATTATCCTCCACCACCAGGACATTGAGTCCGAAGTCGCGCTGCTGCGGCCGCTCCGGCACGGCTACAGCTACCACGCCGGCGATGATTCCGGCCAGCGCATCGTGATGCGGCGGCTTGCTGATCAGCTGGCCGAAATGGACCAAAAGCTTCTTGCGCACCTCGCCGTCCAAACCGATTGGAACCAAGGCGAACGACCGCGCCGCCGGCCAAGGAATGCTGCCGGGCGGGGCCTGCGCCAAGCTCGCCACTTCCTCCTTCGAGAGATCGACGCAGGCCACGTCTGCCTCGAGACCGGCCAATTTCGTCCAATCGTCGGTGGGGACGGGCACCGCGCCCCAGCGTTTCGCCAAAGCGGTCAGCTGGTCCCGGCCGACTCCGGGCGCCGCCACTACCGCCAGCTTCAGGTCGGTGAGACGCGGCGGGGTGCGAGGCACGCCGGCGAACGGGGTCGAGGGGATCTTGAAGCTGAAGGTGGAACCTTCGCCTAACACGCTGTGCATCTCGACTTCCCCTCCCATCATCTCCACGAGATTGCGCGAGATCGCCAGGCCTAGCCCCGTGCCGCCAAAGCGGCGGGTCGTCGTGTCGTCGACTTGTTGGAAGGGTTTGAACAGGGCGCCCTGGTGCTCGGGAGCGATGCCGATGCCGGTGTCCTTAACCGCAAAGCGCAGCCAATCGGGCGGCCCGGGAATCAGCTGCAGCGTCACGGAGACGGAGCCCTTCTCGGTGAACTTGACCGCGTTGCCCACCAGATTGGCCAAAACCTGCCGCAGGCGGACGTCATCGATCATGATCGCGGCCGGCACCTCCTCCTCGACCCAATGGAGGAGCTGAATGCCGCGCTCGGCCGCCGGTACCGCAAACAAGTCCAGGGTGTCTTCCACCACCGCCCGCGGGTTGGTCGGCTGCGCTTCCAGCTTCAGGCTGCCGGATTCGATCCGGGCAAAGTCGAGAATGTCGCCCGTCAGCTGGATCAGCGCTTCGCCGCTGGTCTGGATGGTTTGCACATATTCCCGCGCTTCCGGCGTCAGGGGCATCTCCGCCAGCAGGCTGGTGAAGCCGACGATGCCATTCAGCGGCGTCCGGACTTCATGGCTCATGGTGGCGAGAAACTGGCTCTTGGCCCGGTCGCCCGCCTCGGCGCGATCCAGGGCCGCCCGCAGCAGCGCCTCGGCCCGCTTCGGCTCGGTCATGTCCTCGAAGACGGCCACGAACGAAATGATCCGCCCATCGCGGCTCTTCACCGGGCTGATGTCGCCCCGGAC
>Ga0302314_10015982_pt1 | contig 12716 bp, 11 predicted proteins | sample III_Palsa_N2_3_FD_200533 | JGI IMG/M metagenome (GOLD analysis project Ga0302314, IMG submission 200533) | Peat permafrost microbial communities from Stordalen Mire near Abisko, Sweden - III_Palsa_N2_3 | ecosystem: Environmental > Terrestrial > Soil > Palsa > Peat permafrost | place: Sweden...
TTATCCCGACCGGGGAACTACGCCCCGTCGCCGATACCGTGTTCGACCTGCGGCGCACCCAGCGGGTCGGCGATCTCGTGGCGGCGCCCGATCCTCAGATCGTCATGGCCAAGGGGATCGACCACAACTGGGTGCTGGATCGCGGACCCGAGCCCCAGGTCGAACTGCATTCGCCCGAGAGCGGGCTGACCCTGCATCTGGCCACCGACCAACCGGGGATGCAGGTTTATTCGGGCCAGGGGATGGGCGCGCCGTTCTTCGCGCACGCCGCCATCGCCTTCGAGCCCCAGGGTTTCCCCGACGCGCCCAACCACCCGAATTTCCCTGACACCATCCTGCGGCCCGGACAGACCTACCGCCACACCAGCACCTATCGCTTCACTCACTAGGAGGCGTCGCAGTGCCCCGGCTGATGACCTACAACGTGCATGGCTGCGTGGGCGTCGACGGCAAGCTGGACGTGGACCGTATCGCCACGGTGATCGGCCAGAGCCGGCCCGACGTGGTGGCGCTGCAGGAACTGGACGTCGGTCGCGCTCGCAGTGGACGGGTGGATCAGGCTCACGAGATCGCCTCGCGGCTGGGCATGCGCTTCCACTTCAACTCGGCCTTCCAGGTCGAGGAGGAGCAGTACGGCGATGCGGTGCTCACCACCCTGCCGGAACGGCTGGTCAAGGTCGGCCCGTTGCCGACCATCCCGCGCTCGCGACTGGAGCGGCGCGGCGCGCTTTGGATGGCGGTCGAGGCGGACGGGGCGCAGTTCCAGGTGATCAACACCCACCTCGGCCTGGTGCCCATGGAACAGCGGCTGCAGGTCGAACGTCTGTTGGGCCCGGAGTGGCTGGCCCATCCCGAGCTGCAGGGACCGACCGTGCTGATGGGCGATTTCAACGCCACCTCGCGTTACGCCGCCTACCGGGCCCTGACCGGCCGGCTACGCGATGTGCAGCGTGGACCGGATGGGAAGCGGATACGGCGGCGGCGCACCATCCGCACCTTCCCCTCGCGCGCGCCGATCCTGCGGCTGGACCACATGTTCGTCTCGCCCGAGATCGATGTGCTGAGTGTCCACGCTCCGGACGGCCCCCTGGCGCGCATGGCGTCGGACCACCTGCCGCTGGTCGTGGATATCCGGGTGAACCCGGGGGGCTAGGCGGCCGTCTCCATTGTCATCCCGGATAAGCGCCAGGGCGCTTTCCGGGATGACAGTGGGTATCGAAGCCTTATTCCGCCGCGGTGGCGACCACGTGCGCCGCCGCAAGCACGGCCATCGCCCTGCGTACGCCGGTCGCGTAGTCCGGGTGCACCTTGGCGAAATGGCCCATCTGGCGCTCGACGATGAACTCCGGCACGCCCTGCATGGCCTCGGCGAGGTTCATGAACAGGCGTGCCTTCTGGTCGGCGTCGAACAGCTCGAACAGGGTGCGAGGCTGCACGTAGTCGTCATTGCCCGGATCGTCGCGATGGTTCCAGCGGGCGCCGTCGCCGACGATCTTCAACGGCGGCTCCAGGTACCTGGCGTCCTGGGTCGGACCGCCGAAGGAATTCGGCTCGTAATAGGCGTCGGTCGGATGGTTGCTGGCGAAGAACCGCAGCAGCCCGTCCTTGTGGTAGTGGTTCACCGGGGACTTCGGCTGGTTCACCGGCAAGGCCTCGTAGTGCGTGCCAAGGCGGTGGCGGTGCGCGTCGGCGTACGCGAAGATCCGTCCCTGCAGCATCCGATCCGGCGAGTGGGAGATGCCCCGCACGATGTTGGACGGCGAGAACGCCGCCTGCTCGACCTCGGCGAAATAGTTGTCCACGTTGCGGTTCAGCTCGATCTCGCCCACCGGGATCAAGGGGTAGTCGGCGTGCGGCCAGACCTTGGTCACGTCGAAGGGATTGTAGGACGTCTTTTCCGCCTCGGCCTCCGGCATGATCTGGACGTACATGGTCCACTTCGGGAAGTTCCCGCTCTCGATCGCGCTGAACCATTCCTCCTGGTAGCTCTCGCGCGAGCGGCCGACCACGGTCGCCGCCTCGGCGTTGGTGTGGTGGCGATGGCCCTGCTGGGTCTTGAAGTGGAACTTCACCCAGTAGCGCTCCCCCGCCTCGTTCCAGAACGAATAGGTGTGGCTGCCGTAGCCGTTCACGTACTGCGGCGCGGTCGGCAGGCCACGGTCGCTGAACAGGATCGTCACCTGGTGCAGGCTTTCCGGCGACAGGGACCAGAAGTCCCACATGGCGGTCGGCGAGCGCATGTTGGTGCGCGGGTGGCGCTTCTGGGTGCGGATGAAGTCGGGGAACTTCAGCGGGTCGCGGATGAAGAAGACCGGGGTGTTGTTGCCGACCACGTCCCAGTTGCCCTCCTCGGTGTAGAACTTCAGCGAGAAGCCGCGCACGTCGCGCTCGGCGTCGGCCGCGCCCAGCTCGCCCGCCACCGTGGAGATGCGGATCAGCAGGTCGGTCTTCTTGCCGACGCTGTCGAACAGCTTGGCGCAACTGTACTTGGAGACGTCGTGGGTGACGGTGAAGGTCCCGAACGCGCCCCACCCCTTGGCGTGCACGACCCGCTCGGGGATGCGCTCGCGGTTCTGGTGGGCCAGCTTCTCGATCAGTTGGTAGTCCTGCAGCAGCAGCGGGCCGCGCGGGCCTGCGCTCAGGGAGTTCTGGTTATCGCCGATCGGGGCGCCGGCGCTGGTGGTCAGGGTGATCTTGTCGGTCATGGATGCTCCTGGGGCTGGGCGCAGAATCGCGACGAAGTCACCAAAGAGCAAATCAATGCTTCTTTTAGTTAGGATAGGCAGGATCGATGGTCTGCGTCCTTCGAGAGCCCCTTTGGGGCTCCTCAGGATGACGGGTCCCGGTGGGATTCAAAAACCTTCGTCATGCTGAGGAGCGCGTAGTGCGTCTCGAAGCACGCAAAACGCCTCAGTCCCGCAGCAGTTCGTTGACGCTGGTCTTGGAGCGGGTCTGGGCGTCGACGCGCTTGACGATCACCGCGCAGTACAGGCCCGGACCGCCGTTGACCCCCGGCAGGGTCCCCGGCACCACCACCGAATAGGCCGGCACCCGGCCGCGGAAGACCTCGCCGGTGGCCCGGTCGACGATCTTGGTCGAGGCGCCTAGATAGACGCCCATCGACAGCACCGCGCCCTCCTCGACGATCACGCCTTCGGCCACTTCCGAGCGGGCGCCGACGAAGCAGTTGTCCTCGATGATGGTGGGCGCCGCCTGCAAGGGTTCCAGCACGCCGCCGATGCCGACGCCGCCCGACAGATGCACGTTCTTGCCGATCTGGGCGCAGGAGCCGACGGTGGCCCAGGTGTCGACCATGGTCCCCTCGCCGACATAGGCGCCGATATTGACGAACGAGGGCATCAGCACCGCGTTGCGAGCCACGAACGCGCCCCTGCGCACCACGGCGCCCGGCACGGCGCGGAATCCGGCGGCCCGGAAGGCTGCCGCGTCCCAGCCGCTGAACTTGGACGGGACCTTGTCCCACCACGGCCCCGGCGCGTTCTCGTCGCCCATGATCGCATTGTCGTTGAGGCGGAACGACAGCAACACCGCCTTCTTGGCCCACTGGCGCACGGTCCAGGCCCCGTCGAGCTTTTCCGCAACGCGTAGCGCCCCGCTATCCAGCGCCGCCAGGGTGGCGTCCACCGCGTCGCGATCGGCGCCCTTGGAGGTGGGGTTCAGCGTGTCGCGGCGTTCCCAGGCGGCTTCGACGGCGGTTTCCAGCTCGGCGTGGTCGGTCATGCGTCGTCCAGTCCCTTAAGTCTCGCCCACCTGCGCCGTTTGCAGGAAGGTCGTCAGATCGTCGGTGCGGTAATCCACGAAGCCGGCGGTCGAGGTCGCCGCGTGCGGCCCCACCAGCACTGTAGCCATGCCGAGCCCCGCCGCCGGGGCCAGGTTGCGCTCGGTGTCCTCGAAAAAGGCGGCGCTCCTGGGCGTCACCCCGTGCAGGCGGATCAGGGCGTCGTAGGCGGCGGCCTGGGGCTTGGGCGTCAGGTCGGCGGCTTCCAGGTGGAAGACGTGCTCGAACAGGCCCGCATAGCCGAGCTTGGCCAGCACCCGCTCCGCATGGCCGGCCGAGGCGTTGGTGAACACCAGTCGTCGCCCCGGCAGGCGCGCCAGGGCCGTATAGAGCGCCGGATCGGGCGAGACGCTGTCCAGCGAGACGTCGTGAACCTCTTCCAGGAAATGGTACGGGTCGACCCCGTGGTGGGACATCAGCCCGGCCAGGGTGGTGCCCTGCTCGTCCAGGTACTTCCGCTGCAGGGTATAGGCTTCCTCGGCCGACAGCCCGGTCTCGCGCACCACATAGGCGGTGATGCGCTCGTCCATCTGGGACTGCACCGCGCCGCCCATGGGGTAGAGCGTGTTGTCGAGGTCGAAAATCCAGGTGTCGACCCGCCGGAGGTCCGCGCCCCGGTCGTTCACGCGCAGACCAGGGTGCCGGAGCCGTGCTCGCTGAACAGCTCCACCAGCATGGCGTGGGGACGACGGCCGTCCAGGATCACCACGGCCTCGACCCCGCTTTCGACCGCCGAGATGGCCGTCTCCAGCTTGGGGATCATGCCGCCGGTGGCGACGCCCTCGACGATGGCGGCCTTGGCCTGGGCAACGGTCAACTGGCGGATCAGCTCGCCGTTCTTGTCCAGCACGCCCTTGACGTCGGTCAGCAGCAGCATGCGCTTGGCCTTGAGCGCGCCGGCCACAGCGCCCGCCGCGGTGTCGGCGTTGATGTTGTAGGTGTCGCCCTCTTCCGAGACGCCGATCGGCGCGATCACCGGGACATAGTCCTCGTCGGCGTAGATCAGGGCTTCCACGATCTTGGGATCGACCCGTCGCGGTTCGCCGACGAAGCCCAGGTCCACCGCCCGCTCGATATGGGAGTCTGGGTCCCGCTTGGTGCGGATCGCCTTTTCCACCGTGATCAGCCGGGCGTCCTTGCCCGACAGGCCGACGCCGCGCACATCGGCGTCGGCGCCGGCGCGGTTGATGAAGTGGACGATCTCCTTGTTGATCGCGCCGGACAGGACCATCTCGGCCACCTCCATGGTGTCCTCGTCGGTCACGCGCAGTCCGTCGATGAAGGTGGACTTCACCCCGGCCTTGGCCAGCATGCGGCTGATCTGTGGGCCGCCGCCGTGGACCACCACGGGGTGCACACCGACCAGTTTCAGCAGCACCAGATCGGCGGCGAACAGCTTGGCCACCGCCTCCTCGCCCATGGCGTGGCCGCCGTACTTGATCACCACGGTCTCGCGGTCGTAGCGCTGGATGTAGGGCAGCGCCTCCGCCAGCGTCCGGGCCGTGGCCCAGGCGGCTTGTTCGGCGGGTTCTAGGGTGTCCGTCATGGGCGGGGCTTAACCGAAGAGCGGCCGGGATGGGAGGGGAAACGTCGCGCGAAATTGCGACGTCTTGGTTACGCCGCTTCCGGCGCCAGTCCCGTGGCCAGCAATAGCTCTGCGCGGAGCTCGGGGATGCCTGCGCCTTTTTCCGACGAGGTCAGGGCCACGCGCGGGAAGGCGGCGGGCCGCTTGGAGATGCGCTTCAGCGTCGCTTCGGCCTGGGCCTCGCCTTCGCCGCGCTTGAGCTTGTCGGCCTTGGTCAGCACGATCTGGTAGGAGACGGCGGCGAGGTCCAGCGCATCCAGCGCCTCGTCGTCCACATCCTTCAGCCCGTGGCGGCTGTCGATCAGCAGGTAGACCCGCTTGAGGTTCGGCCGGGCGCGCAGGTAGGCGCGGCCCAGGTTCTGGAACTTGCGCGCCTCGGTCTTGGCGGCGCGGGCGAAGCCGTAGCCGGGCAGGTCGGCCAGGCGCAGCCGCTCGTCGACCAGGAACAGGTTCACCTCCCGCGTGCGGCCAGGCGAGTTGGACACCCGCGCCAGGTCCTTGCGCCCGGTCAGGGCGTTCAGCAGGCTGGACTTGCCGACGTTTGAACGGCCGGCGAACGCCACCTCCGGCAGGTCCGGCGGCGGCAGTTGCTCGACGGCGGCGCAGCCCAGCAGGAAGGTCGACGGACGTGCGAAGGTCAGCCGCGCCGCCTCCATCAGGTCGGGGGTGAACAGATCGTCCACTACCCCGCCGCCGCCGATGGGGTGCGGGCGCCGCGCAGCTTGGCGATCAGGCTGTCGATCGGGTTATCCACCTTGAAGCGGCGCATGATGATGTACTGCTGGCCGACGGTGAACAGGTTGCTGGCCACCCAGTAGACCACCAGGCCGGCGGGCGTGGAGGCGAAGAAGTAGAGCAGCATGACCGGCATCAGCTGCGACACCATCTTCTGGGTCGGGTCGGTGATGCTCTGGCTGCTCATGGCCGTGCTGAGCCACATCGTCGCCGCGTACAGGATCGGATAGACCCCGATGTGCAGCGGGCCGTCCAGGATGCCGCCGATCATCGGCACCGAGGCCGGGCTGAACGGCAGCAGGCCGAACAGGTTGACGAAGCTGGTCGGGTCGCGCGCCGACAGGTCCTGCACCCAGCCGAAGAAGGGCGCGTGGCGCATTTCCAGCGAGACGTAGAGCACCTTGTACAGCGAGAAGAAGATCGGGATCTGCACCAGCACCGGCAGGCAGCCCATCAGCGGGTTGATCTTCTCGCGCTGGTACAGGGCCATGGTCTCCTGCTGGACCTTGGCCGGATCCTTGTCGTTGCGCTTCTTGATGATGTCGATCTCGGGGGCGAGCTTCTTCATCTTCGACATGGATTCGTAGGACTTGTTGGCGAACGGGAACATCAGCCCCCGCAGCACCACCGTCAGCAGCAGGATGGCGATGCCGAAGTTGCCAACATAGCCGTGGATGGTCTCCAGCAGCCAGAAGATCGGCCGGGTCAGGAACCAGAAATGGCCCCAGTCCACCGCGTCGTCGAAGTGCGGCACGCCCAGGGTCTTCTCGTAGTTGGCCAGCACCGACACCTTCTTGGCCCCGGCGAAGATGCGGGTGTTGGAGGTGGTGGTGGCGCCGGGCGCGAGCGTGCGGATCGCGCCGACGTCGTCGGCTTCGTAGACGTTGACCCCGTTCACCGTGTCGACGCGGAACTGGGCCTTCACCTGGGCGATCTGGTCGGGGACGATCGCGGCCAGCCAGTACTTGTCGGTGATGCCGAGCCAGCCGCCGGTGGAGGTGAAGCTGGTGTCGCCCTGCTTCTTCCAGGGCTTGAAGGCGATCAGACGGAGCTGGCCGCCGAGCGAGCCCACCGCGCCCTCATGGATGATGTTGGTCTTGGACAGCTCGGGCTCGCCCTGCCGCTGCACCGAGGCGTAGGGGGCGAGCTTGATCGGGGCGGTCCCGTGGTTGGTCACCTGGTCGGAGACGGTGAACATGTAGTGGTCGTCGACCGCGATGGTGCGCGCGAAGTCCAGACCGGCGCCGTTGCTCCAGGTCAGGCCGATCGGGTGGCCGGGCGAGAGCACGGTCCCGCTGGCGAGCGTCCATTGCGTCAGGGGACCGGGCGTCAGGGCCGGGCCGACCCAGGTGGACTCGGCGAAATAGGCCTGCTTGGCGCCCTCGGGACGGAACAGCTCGACCGGCGGGGAATCCTTGGCCAGCCCCTGGCGGTAGCCCTTCAGGAACAGGTCGTCGAGCCGCCCGCCCTTCAGCGCCACCGAGCCCTGCAGCGCCGGGGTGTCGATCTGCACGCGCGGCGAGCCGGCCAGGGCCTGGGCGCGGTTCACATAGGTCGCGGCGCCGGGGGCGGCTGCGGCCACGGCCTGCTGCTGGGCGGCGACCGCGTGCTGCTGCGCCTGGCGCTGCTTCTCGCGCGGGCCGATCACGAAGATCTCGTAGAAGACCAGCAGCGCGACCATGCACACGAGGAAGATGGTCGTGTTACGCGCGTTCTCTTTATCCATTGGAGGGGTCTGACCTAGGAGTCTGTCGGGGGCGCGGGGCGGGCCGGCCGGAGGAGGAACGCGGTTTTCGCGCCGGGCGAGGCTCGTCGCCGCCGGCGGCGAGCCCTATCAGCGCGCTTCTCATATCGTCAAGCAAACGCAGCCAGTCGCGGTCCACCGTCCCGGCGCGGGCGACGAACACATAGTCGCAACCTTGGGTCCCGTGAAGCGGCAGAAGCGCACGCGCGGCCTCGCGAAGCCGCCGCTTGGCCCGATTGCGGACCACGGCGTTGCCGACCTTCTTGGTGGCGGTGAAGCCCGCGCCGATGGCGAGGCTCCCATCTTCGCGCGCAAGCCTCTGCACCGCGACGGCCCCTCGGGCGAGGGACGCGCCCTTGGCGGCGGCCAGGAACTGGGCGCGGCTCTTCAGGCGCGCAACGGCCGGGGGGCGATCGGGCGCCAAGACGCCAGAAGCCGCGCCCTGGGCAGGGCGCGGTTCGGACGGTGGACTGTGTGGCTTATCCACGGCTTGCGTCGTCCTGAGGCCCGAGGGCGCTATGAGGGACGCAGACGCCTGGCCGGGGCCAGGCGCGTTTGCTAGGCGGTCAGGCGCTTACGGCCCTTGGCGCGGCGACGAGCCACGACCTTCTGGCCATTCTTGGTGGCCATACGGGCACGATAACCATGACGGCGCTTGCGCACGAGTCGGCTCGGCTGATAGGTGCGCTTCACGGGTTGGCTCCGCTCCTAGAGGGGCTGGTCGAATGAGCGGGCGTGGATAGGTGAAGCGGCGGCGCATGTCAACAAAGCCGACAGGGCTTTCCATCTTTTGGGCCGCCGTTCTGGTCGTCGGTTTGGCCGGTTGCGCCGGATCGCCGTCGCCGGACGGCGCCGCGCCCCATAGCTTCAGCGAGCTCCGCATCGGTCGGCCGCGGCAAGAGGCTGAAATCGCTCCCGCCCAGGTCGCCCCGGAACAGGCTCCCGCGGCGCCAGCGGTAACGCCGCCGCCCGTGCGCCAAGCCGCAACGACGGACGGGGCTTCGCGACATCATGATGCGGCTGCCCGCACGCCTGCCCCCGTATCGGCCGCGCGTAAGGCCGTGGCGGCTACGAGCGTGACTACGGTCATACCCATGACCGATCCGGCCGTCGCCGCGCGTCGGGTGAACGCGTATCTTACAGCCCAGGGATTCTCCGCCGAGGACAGCGACCAGGGCGAGGTCCGGATCGTCACCGCCACCCGCATGGCCGAGCCGCGCAAGCTCGTCGGTGAGGCCGCCTGTTCGCTGGAGGCCATGCGTCGCCCTGACTTCTCCGCCACCAACCTGACCATACGCCTGACGCCCGGTGCGGCCGGCCTGGAGGTGGGCGTTCAGTCGAGCTTCGTCGAGGTGAACACCAACCTGGTCTCCGGTTCGCTGGTGCGGGAAACCTGTCGCAGCCGCGGCGTGATCGAGGCGGGGGTGCGTCAGGCGGCGCAGGGCGGTTGAATCCGCACGCCTTCCTCCGCATCTCTCCACATATTGCGCTAATGTCGGCCCGGGCGGCGGCCCGACGCGGACGCCCCCTGGGGGTATAGGACTTGGACCCGGCGGAGCGACGACAAGGGCGATGGACGCCCCCGGCATGGGCCCGCCGCCTGTCCTGGCCGGTGGGCCTGTCCGCGCGCCTGCTGCTGCTCACCGTGCTGTTCGTGATGCTGGCCGAGCTGTTCAGCCTGATCCCGGCCCTGGCCTCGTTCGAGGAGGGTTGGCTCAGCACCCGCGTGCGGGCGGCCGAACTGGCGTCGCTGGCGGTGGAGGCCTCGCCGGCGGGCGTCAGCGACCATATGGCCGGCGAACTGCTGGAGGGGGCCGGCGTGGTCTCGGTGGCGGTGCAGAGCGACGGGGTGCGCCGCCTGCTGCTGCAGGCTCCGGCGATGGCGCGCTTTCCCGCCCTGATCGACCTGCGATACACCAATGTCTTCGACACCATCGGCGCACCGTTCCAGGTGCTGATCCCGGGCGGGCCGCCCATGCTGCGGGTGGTCGCGCGTCCGCAGTTCCGCACCGGCGATTTCGTCGAGATCGTGGTGCCCGCGGCCCCGCTCCGGCGCGAGATGGTCGCCTATATGGAGCGCCTGCTGGTCGCATCGGTGGCGGTGTCGGTGGTGGCGGGACTGATCGTCTATCTGGCGCTCAACGCCTTCCTGGTGCGGCCGATGCAGAAGATCACCCAGTCGATGGAGCGGTTCCGCGCCCGCCCGGAGGACCCGGAAGCGCGGCTCAAGCTGTCTGGCCGGCGCGACGAGATCGGCCGGGCCGAGGCGGAGCTGTCGCGGATGCAGGACGACCTGCGCACCGCACTCCATTCGCGCGCCCGGCTGGCGGCGTTGGGCGAGGCGGTGGCCAAGATCAACCACGACCTGCGCAACATGCTCACCAGCGCCCAGATGGTGGCCGAGCGGCTGCAAGGCTCCGGCGACCCGCGCGTGGCCCAGGCCCTGCCGCGCCTGGAGCGGGCGCTGGATCGGGCCGCGAGCCTGTCGCAGAACGTGCTGGAATACGGCCGCAGCGAAGAGCCGGCCCCGGTCCTGCGGGAGCTATTGCTGGCCCCGGCGGTGCAGGCGGCGGCGGCGGATGCGGGGCTCGATCCCCTGGGGGTGCGGCTGGAGATGGCGCTGTCGGTCGACCTGCACGTACGCGCCGATCCCGAGCAGCTCGACCGTATCCTGGTGAACATGTTCAAGAACGCCCGCGAGGCGATCGAAGGCTCGGGGCGCGAAACCGGTCGCGTGCGCCTGACCGCCGAGCCGCAGGCCCACCAGATGCTGATCCGTATCGTCGACGACGGGCCCGGCGTGCCGGAACGGATGCGTGAGCGCCTGTTCCAGCCGTTCTCGGGTTCGGGACGGCCTGACGGGTCCGGCCTGGGCCTGGCCATCGCCCGCGAACTGGCGCGCGCCCATGGCGGCGATCTGGAGCTTAAGGAGACGGGACCGGAAGGGTCGGTGTTCGAACTGCAGCTGCCGCAGGACTGAGGCGGCGGCGTCCCTACGCCGCCTTCGAGCGGCGGGTGAGGCGGTCCTTCTTCACCTTGGCCACCGCGCGGTCGCGCTTGAGGCGCGAGAGGTGATCGATGAACAGCACGCCTTCGAGGTGATCCATCTCGTGTTGGAAGCAGACGGCGAACAGGCCCTCGGCCTCCTCCTCGATCTGGTGGCCGTGGTAGTCGAGATAGCGCAGCTTGACCCGGGCCGGGCGCTCCACCTCGTCGTAGACCTCAGGCACCGACAGACAGCCCTCCTCGTAGGGAAGGGTCTCGTCCGCCGCCCACGTCACCTCGGGATTGACGAAGTAGCGCGGCGCCGGCGCTTCGTCCTCGCGCGCCAGGTCCATGACGATGACCCGGACGGGCTCGCCGACCTGGATCGCGGCCAGGCCGATGCCCGGCGCGGCGTACATGGTCTCCAGCATATCGTCCATCAGCGCGCGCAGGGCGTCGTCGACGATCTCCACGGGCTTGGACACCTGCTTGAGGCGCGGGTCGGGAACGGTCAGGATTTCGCGGATCGCCATGGCGCTGAATTTAGGAGCCTCATACCCGAGCGGCAAGATCAGGTATGCGCAGGCGCCAGCGCGGCCTCGCTTTCCGCCTCGCTGTCGCGTCCCTTGGCGGGGTGGCGCGAGCGAAGCGGCAGTTCCGGAACCAGCAGGGTCAGGAGCAGGCCGATCGCCGAGACCAGCAGGGAGGCGAACACGACCCCCCGGATGGAATCGGTGACGATGGTGCGGCCGACCATGCCCAGCAGCGGTCGGGCGGCGTGGATCGCCGCGTGATGGCCGCCCGCGGTCTGGCTGGCCACCGCCATCCGTTCCAGGTCCGACAGGGTGAAGGCGTGCACCACCGCCCCCGGCGCGTGCGGCGCGCGGGCGGCGGACAGGGCCAGGTTCTGGGTCAGCACCGCGCCGAACGCCGCCACCCCGATGGTCGAGCCGATCTGGCGGAAGAACTGCGAGGCGCTGGTGGCCACGCCGATCTCCTGCGGCTTGACCGCGTTCTGCACCGCCAGGCTGAACAGGCTCTGCATCGGGCCGAGCCCGATCCCCAGCACCAGCATCCGCCAGAGGATGTCGGGCGTGCTGCTGGTGGGCTGGATCTGGGTCAGGAAGAAAGAGCCCAGGCACATGAACAGGGTCCCCGCCAGCAGGAAGGGCTTGTAGCGCCCGAACTTGGTGGTCAGCATCCCGGCTATGGTGCTCGATGCGATCAGGCCCAGCATCAGCGGTAGCACCGACAGGCCGCTGACGGTGGCGGGCACGCCCTGGCCGAGCTGCATATAGAGCGGCAGGAAGGTCACTGTGCCCATGAAGGCCATCGAGGTGACGAAGGCCGCCGAGTTGGCGGTGAGGAACACCCGGTTGGCCAGCAGGTGCAGGTCCAGGATCGGGTTGGAGGCGACGCGCTCGACCAGGACGAAGGCGGCCAGGCCCACGGCCGAGAGCGCGAACATGCCCAGGATCACCGGCGAGCCCCAGGCGTAGTCGCGTCCCGCCCATCCCAGCGCCAGCAGCAGCGGGGTGAAGGTGACGATGATCAGGCCAGCGCCCAGGAAATCGATCTTGCCCGGCCGACGATGGGTCAGGGCCGGCATTTTCACCAGCAGCATGAACAGGGCCAGCAGGCTCAGCGGCAGGTTGACATAGAACACCCAGCGCCAGCCCGCGATGCTCAGGGGGCCGAGATGGGCCGTGCCCATGTCGGTGAAGAAGCCGCCCAGGATCGGTCCGAGCACGCTGGCCAGACCGAACACCGAGCCGAAGATGCCGCCGAGCTTGCCGCGCTCCCGCGGTTCGAACATGTCGGCGATGATGGCGAAGGCGCAGGTGAACAGGGCGCCCCCGCCGATCCCC
>Ga0302314_10015984_pt1 | contig 12716 bp, 8 predicted proteins | sample III_Palsa_N2_3_FD_200533 | JGI IMG/M metagenome (GOLD analysis project Ga0302314, IMG submission 200533) | Peat permafrost microbial communities from Stordalen Mire near Abisko, Sweden - III_Palsa_N2_3 | ecosystem: Environmental > Terrestrial > Soil > Palsa > Peat permafrost | place: Sweden...
TCATCAAAATCACGCGCGTCGCCGCAAACCCCGCACCGGCATCGCCTGCCTTGCCGCTCACTAGCACGCGGTCTCCCGCCGCGATATCCGTCAGCGTAATCGTCTGTGCTGTCTTCAAATCCGTGCTGCCCGGCGCCAGTTGCAGAATGCGCGCCCCATCGGCCACACTGACGACAACCTCTTGCCCTGCATCCGTCGTCAGCGTCAGGCTGTTTCCTGCTACAGCCTTCACAGTGCCAATCTGACGAACTGCAGCGGGCGCAGAAGCGGTTGGAGACTGCGCCACTGCAACAGCGCAAAGGTCAAAAGATCCTGCAGTCATAACAAGCAAGCCGGCATTTAACGCGACCGTCCGGCAAACTGCAAAATTTGTCAGCATGGTTCTCTTCCTCAAGTGAGATACGGTCGCATTTTCGTCGGGTCGCCTGGAATTTACTCATCCAGGTCGCCATCCACTAAGGAAGACGAATCAGCAACGCAAAAGTTTCCCTGGGTTAGCGAAGCTTCGCTTGAAGGAGGGGTGGCTCCATAACGGTTCCAACCAACGTCACCATGCTAAACGGTTTACGGATTCTTGCCCATGTTAGCGACCATCCCGCGGCGAGAGTCCCCCGGAAATCGGAAGAGACGAGGTTCATCTAACCAAAGATGCTGGCCGTAATGCCCCTCAAATCTGCCGCACCGTCTCACTGGAAAGAATCGCCACGCTATCGGCAGGCAACTTCACTACGCCATCCATCACCGCAACATCGGCTTTTGAGGCAGCTAGCAGGGGTGCCCTTCTCGAATTCGGAAGCTCTATCGTCTCGGACCCAAGATTGCACATCACCGTCACCCCGCCACGCTCGAACATCAGCCAACGCTTCTTCTCATCGAAGCTGGCCTTCACGTGTCCTGCGGCACCGTCGTTCAACGCCAAAGACCCACGTCGCAGCGCAATCAACCTGCAATACCAGTCCAGCATCTCCTCATGGCGCCCCTCATGGACCTCACCCCAGTCCAGCTTCGAACGCAGAAAAGTCTCCACACTCTCCGGATCAGGAATATCCTCCGGCCTCCATCCAAACGCAGCAAACTCGCCCTGCCGGCCCTTCTTCACCGCCTTCGCCATCTCCGGATCTTCATGGTCCGCGAAGTATTGAAACGGACTCGAAGCAGCAAACTCTTCTCCCTGAAAGATCATTGGAATAAAGGGCGCTGTCAGCACAATCGCCGCCGCCACCTTCGCGCGATCCATCCCAACTGTCTGATCCAGCCTGTCACCAACCGCTCGATTCCCCACCTGGTCATGATTCTGGATGTATCCCAGAAAATGATGCGGCGACAGATCATCTGCCGGCCGCCCATGCAATCGTCCCCGATACTTCGAATAACTCCCGTCCTGCACAAAGTTCTTCGCTAAAGCCTTTGCCAGTTTTTCAAACGTTCCAAAGTCAGAGTAGTACCCCTTCCCCTCGCTCCCCTCTGTCAACACAGCAAACAACGCATGATGAAAATCGTCGCTCCACTGCGCATCCATCCCATACCCGCCATACTCCGGCGGAGTGACGACCCTGGGATCATTCAAATCACTCTCAGCGATCAGCACAAGCCGTCGTCCCAGCACGGCAGACAACGCCTTCACCTCCATCGACAACTGCTCCATAAAATGAATCGCCGATCGATCGACATACTCATGCACCGCATCCAGCCGCAACCCATCGATGTGATAATCCCGCATCCACATCAGCGCGTTATCGCAGAAGAACCGCCGCACCTCATCGCTTCCTTCACCTTCAAAATTAATCGCGCCACCCCACGGAGTATGGTGTCTCTCCGTAATGTAAGGTCCGTACTTCCCCGAGTAGTTCCCCACCGGTCCGAAGTGGTTATAAACAACATCCAACAGCACTGCGAGCCCGCGAGTGTGGCATGCATCCACCAGTCGCTTCAACCCATCAGGCCCTCCATACTGTTGCGTCACCGCAAACAGCGCAGCCCCGTCATATCCCCAACCCTGTCCACCGGGAAACGCCGCCACCGGCATCAGTTCCACATGCGTAATGCCCAGCTCCACCAGGTATCCAAGCTTCTCAATCGCAGAATCGAAAGTTCCCTCAGGCGTAAACGTCCCCACATGTAGCTCATAGATCACAGCGTGCGAAAGTGCAGGTGCATTCCAGTCTTTATCGCTCCATGCAAAAGCCTTCTGGTCATACACCCGCGACAAACCATGCACTCCCTCAGGCTGCCACTCCGACCGCGGATCGGGCCACGCCTTCGGATCGTCCCCAATCACAAATCCATAGTCAGTCCCAACTCCAGCCTGCCTCACGGAAGCACTCCACCACCCATGCTCGCTAGGCCCGTTCAGCGGATACGTAACATCTCCAACCTTCACGCCAATCTTCTGAACGTTCGGTGCCCAAACTTTAAACTCATGCATCAGCTCTCTCCCCAACACCTTCACGCGCCAGCAACGCCACCGGAAAATCTTTCAATAGCCCTTTAACTCCCACCTCACCACCCTCGATAACCTCGCCCGTCAGACGATTTCTCCACCGTCCCTCCGGCAGCGTCACCACCGTGTCCTTCCACGCCCCTCCCAACTTCACAATCAATCTCGGTACCACCGTCACCACATCCTCGCCTCTCATGAACGCAATCACGTGGTCGTGCTTTATTCCATCCACCATCAGCGGAACATAATCAGCCTCCGCGCCAAACGACGACGGCCGCTCGCGCCTTAGATGAAGCGCCTTATGAATCGTCCACATCTTCGGCAGCCCCTCATCGACCCTCGCCATCACCTGCGCCGCCGCATCGCCGCCGTTCATATGCTTCAAATCCTCCAGCAACCGCTGCCTCAGCGCATAATCCACCGGCCGCCGGTTATCCGGATCAACCAGGCTCAAATCCCAAAGCTCCGTCCCCTGGTAAAGATCCGGCACACCCGGCGCCGTGTACTTCAGCAGCGTCTGTGCCAGCGAGTTCACCCGTCCCGCCTCCAGAATCCGCTCCACAAACTGCTGCAACTCCCGCTGAAACGGCGCATAGTTATACGTGAATTCAATAAACAAATTCAGCGCCTCTTCAAACTCCTTGTTATTCGCCACCCACGTCGTCTGCTGCTTCGCCTCACGCATCGCCTTCAACATATAAGCCTGAGCCCGGTCCATCGGCAGCGGCCAGGCCCCAATCAAAGTCTGGTAGTAAAAATATTCCGTATTCCGGTCCGGCATCGGCTCCACTCCCGGCTTGCGCGCCCGAAACGCATTATTCATCCGCGACCAGCGCTGTATCACCGCCCCAAACTTATCCGGAATCTCCGACAGCACCGCCAGCCGCGCCCTCACATCGTCGCTACGCTTCGTATCATGCGTCGACAGCGTCGTCATCGTGCAGGGATGCGTCTCCTGCATCTTTCTGCAGTAAGAATGAAACTCCTCCACGCTCAATCCATTCCGCCCCGGATCGCTCCCCACCTCATTCATTCCCGTCAACCGGTTGAAGCAATAAAACGCCGTATCCTCCACGCCCTTCGCCATCACCGGCCCGGTGAACTGCTGAAAGCGCAACAAAAACTCACTCTCCAGCTTCCCCTTCACCTTCATCGTCAGTACATCGCAAAGAAAATCAAAGAGCCCTCCATCGATATCAAGCCGGCTCTCCTTCGCGCACTCTGTAGCCTGCATAATGTACTCGCGATCTTCCTCCGTAATCTCCTCACGCTCCGGCACCACGTAGGTCCTGTAGACCGAAAAGCAAGCCGCAATCTCACGAATCGCGCGCCTCACCTCAGCTCTCGTATAGTCGCGCCGGTCACGATTAGCCTCGCAGATCTCCACGAAAATCGACGTCAGCCGATTCACATCGCTTCCCAGCGCCTCCTGCGACACATTGATCTTCTTCTCATGCGCAATCGCATGAAAGTCCGTCGGCTGCTCCGTAGAGTGCGAGTACACCGAGGTCAGTTCCATCAATCCCTCCGGTGCCACCAACACGGCCGCCGCGACATTCAAAAAGTCGTACCCACTCGTCCCCTCAATCGGCCAATCCTCTCTCAGAAACTCACCCGGCTCAAGAATCTTCTCGCCGATCACCCACGCATCCGGAGCACGCTCCCGCAACCGTTTGAAGTACTCCTTCGGATCACGCAACCCATCCGGATGATCCACCCTCACCCCATCCAAAACTCCACGCCTCAGCCAATCCAGCACCAGCGCATGCGTCTCTTCAAACACATACTCGCGCTCCACTCGCAAACCAATCAGCGTATTCACATCAAAAAAACGCCGATAGCTCAACTGCTGATCCGCAGTCTTCCAATACGCCAATCGATAGTTTTGCTGATTAAGAAAATCATCGAGCGCATCCAGATTCTCATTCAACTCTGCCGCCGCCCGATCCATCACATCGAACATCTCAGGCTGCTCCGCGCACAACCGCTCCAGCAACGTAAACAGCACCACCTTATCCCGATGCCGAGCCAGAATCGTGCGACGATCCACATACTCCGGCGCTGGCAACCGGCCAAACGAAGCCGCAAGAAAACTCAACGTATCCGACTTCGCATACTCTGCCGCCCGCGCCAGAATCACCGGCAGCGAAGGCGGAGACACCGGCAGCGACTGCCCCGAACACTCCACCTGAAACTTCACTCCCCGGCGTACCACCTTGATGCCGCCCGACTGCAACACCCGCCCATACTGATCCCCAAGGATCGGCACCAGCACCTTATCGCGCAGCCGCTCTTCCTGCGGCTGCCAGTCGATATCGAAGAACGAAGCGTACCGGCTCGATGTCCCATTCTCGAGCACGTCCCACCAGAACCTGTTCTCCTTACCAAGCGACATATGGTTCGGCACAATGTCCAGCACCTGCCCCAACCCTGCCTCGCCCAGCTTCTTGCAGAACCGGTCATGAGCCACTGCTCCGCCCAGCTCTTCATTCACCTTCTGATGATCGACAACATCGTATCCATGCATGCTCCCCGGCGCAGCCTGCAGATAAGGAGAGCAATAAACATGCGATATCCCGAGCTCATGCAGATAGTCGGCGACCCTCGCCGCATCGTCGAACGTAAAATCCTTATGCAGTTGCAGTCTGTAAGTAGAGCCTGGAATTCGTAGCATCATCACCGATCAAACTAGCGTTCAGGAAACAAGGCAGAAAAAGACGCGACTACTCCACATCAAAATAAATCCAGGTAACTCGTTAGAGACACATACGCTCTCGATGGTTGCATTGCCGCCACCAACAACAAACTCAGAAAAATTTCATGGCCGACAAGCGCAGAAAAACCGCATCCGCCTAATTCCTGTGCAGTTACCTAAGCCCCTCGACGCGACCGAGATTTTTTCTCCTTCTGCAGATCAGGAGCCCACAAACCCGACATCGCAAACGCCGAATGTATCAGCGCAATATGCGACAACGCCTGGGGAAAATTTCCCACCATGCGCCTCTCTACTGGATCGTACTCCTCCGACAGCAAACCAACATCATTGCGCAGCGCAAGCAGCCGTTCAAACATCGCCTTCGCATCTTCCTTTCGCCCAATCAGCCACAGGTTCGTAACCAGCCAGAAGCTGCACGCCAGAAACGCTCCCTCGGTTCCCGCAAGCCCGTCCTTCGTCTTCTTCGTATCGTAACGTTCCACGAAGCCATCCTTCATCAGCCTCTTTTCGATCGCCTCCACCGTCCCAATAATCCGCGGATCGTCCATCGGCAAAAATCCCACCAGCCCAATCCGCAAGCACGATGCGTCAAGCTGCTTCGATCCATACGACTGCACAAAACTATTTAGCTTCTTATCAAACCCCTTCCTGCAAATCTCGCGATGCAACATCTCGCGATTCTTCCTCCACCGCTTCACGTCCCCTTTGCCATCAAACTCCTCATGATGCTTAATCGCCCGATCAAGCGCCAGCCACGCCATCACCTTCGAGTGCGTAAAGTGTTGCGCTCCGCCGCGCGTCTCCCAGATTCCTTCATCGGCATTCGGCCATACGTTACACAGATGATTGGTCAACGCCGCCTGCATCGAACTCGCCGAAACACGGATCTCATCCTCGGCCTGCGGAATCCGCGACAGCGCCGCCGAAACCTCGCCGAACACATCCAGTTGAAACTGATCCACTGCCGCATTCCCTATCCGCACAGGGCTTGAGTTCTCATAACCCGGCAGCCAATCCGCCTCCCACTCCACCAACTGCCTCTCGCCACAGATTCCATAGATCGTCTGCACCTGGTCCGGCGCTCCAGCGATTGCGCGTAGCAACCACTTTCGCCACTCCACAGCCTCTTCCGTATACTTGGCCTGCATCAGGATCAGCAAAGTAAAAGCAGTATCCCGCAACCAGCAATAGCGGTAATCCCAATTACGCGGGCCGCCAATCTTCTCCGGAAGCGACGTCGTCACGGCCGCAACAATCCCTCCAGACGGCCTATACGTCATGGCCTTCAAAGTAATCAGAGAACGTTCGACCGCCTCCTGATAGGGCCCCTGGTAGGCATTCCTGCTGCTCCACTTATTCCAGAACCTCTGCGTCTCCGCCAATGCCTTTTCTACAGAAAGCTCAGGCGGAGCCTTCTCGAGAGACGAAGAGTTCGTCAGCGTAAAACTCATCGTCTCGCCTTTACGCACTGTGAACTCACCACGCGTCGTCATCCCCTCTCCACGCAGCTTCGCCTTCGTTCTCAACGTAATCATGTCCGAACCCGCGATCGCTCGCAGCCCATCGTCGGTGCTGGTTACCCAAGGAATAGTCCTCCCGTAGTCGAACCGGATCGCAAGATCCATCTGCATCGCAACCCTGCCGCGAATCCCGCGCACGATTCTGACGATATGGGAGTGTTTCTCCCTCGGCGGCATAAAGTCGATCAGGCAGACCTCTCCTTCCTTCGTCTCGAAGGTCGTCTGCACAATCAGCGTATGGCCTTCATACTTCCGCCGAATCGCCTTCACCTTGCCCTTAGGGAAAATCTGCCAGAACCCATGATCCTTCGTCCCAAGCAGCGCCGCAAAACTCGCTGGAGCCGGAAAAGTGGGCCAGCAAAGCCAATCGATCGATCCCTCTTTTGAAACAAGGGCCGCCGTCTCGCAGTCCCCGATCATGCAGTAATCTTCGATACGCGAACCATGCAACCGTCCGGCGTCTTTCTTCTTCGGATCCGCCACAAAACCTCCTACGTTCTGGTGTATTCACACTTCCAGCAACCACATACGTCCCATCAGGCATCTCTCTAAAGAACCGGTGCATTAGCTAAGATGCGCGAAACGACGAATTCAGGTGAGGCAAGGAAGTATGCCAATGAAAACAGCTCTCCGGCAACCGCCCATGCAAAATCTTTCAGCCGCAGGCTCGTGTCCCCTCGCGCAGCCTTAGAATCGGCAGTACACTCACGGCAGGAACGCCGCCCGACACCTATCCACCACCTGAGCCACCGCTAACCGAACCGAGAAAGTCCACATCGCACGATGGCCTCCGCGCAGACAAATATCGACCTCGCCTCAAACGCAACTACCGCAACCAGCAGCATGCTCATCAGCCTGGTTCCCCTCTCGCAAGAGGCCTTTGAGACTACACTCTCGAACCTCTCCCTCGCCTTTCCAAACGACACGGTCCTCGTCGCCACCCCGGACGCCGCACCTCAGCTCTCGTCCGGCAGTCCCCTACGGCTTATCCCCTATACCCCTACCGCCGTCTCCGCCACGCCCTGGGTGCTCACCGCAGCCGACTACCTCAACACCTACAAACTCGCACAGGAAAACAACGCCACCAGCTGTCTCCTCCTCGGTGCCGAGTGCCAGTCCCTCACACCCGAAACCATTCGCGCTCTAGCCAAATCCACCATCGCCAACGATCTCTCCGTCGCCCACTACGAACTCGGCGCCCGCGAAGGCCTCGTGAACTCCGCGATCCTCTACCCTGTCACCCGCGCCCTCTTCGGCACGCGCCCCCGCTTTCCACTCGCTGTCGATCTCGGCCTCTCTCTCCGCATGGCAGCTCGCCTCGCCACCACGGCGCAACGCTACACAGCCACCGCACAAGACGACTCCTTGCTCTGGCCGCTGGCCGAAGCAGCTATCGCCAACTTCACCGTAGCCGAGGTGGAGGTCACGCCACGCACCTTGCCTCAACCTGCAAATCGCGACCTCAACAGTCTCCTCGCCCTCATCGCGGGCTCTCTCTTCGCCGACATCGACGCCAAAGCCTCCTTCTGGCAACGCGCCCGCGGCACCCAACCCGCACAGTTCCTCTCGCAAACCGCCGCCGTCGCCGAGACGCCGGACGTAGCGCCCATGCTCGATGCCTTCCGTCTCGCCTACACCAACCTCCACGAGATCTGGTCCCTCGTCCTGCCGCCCAACTCGCTCCTGGGCCTCAAAAAACTCTCGGCCACACAGCCCGAAAACTTTCGCATGCCCGACAATCTCTGGGCGCGCATCGTCTACGACTTCGTCCTTGCCTACCGCCTCAGAACCATCAACCGCGGTCACCTGCTCGGCGCGCTCACCCCGCTCTATCTAGCCTGGGTCGCCTCTCACCTCACCCTCATCAGCACCGGCACCGCAGCTGAAAAACACATCCAGGATCTCGCCGCTGCCTTTGAAGCCGACAAACCCTATCTCGTATCACGCTGGCGCTGGCCAGACCGCTTCAATCCATAGAGAAAGCACTTCACCAAAAGCTCTACGAAACAGCGGCAAATCAAAGAAGGCCAGCAACCCGTAAGGAGACCCTCTCATGTGGCAACAAGTCGAACAAGCACTCCGCCAATCCGCTCAACAGGTCCTCTATAAACTGGCGAGCTTTCTCCCGGCTCTCATCGCCCTCCTGCTCGCCCTCGTCATCATGACCGCCATCGGCATGGGCCTCGCCGCGCTCCTCCGCCGCAGTCTCACCGCCGCAAAATTCGACGAGCGTCTCGCCCGCAACTCCTCCGCCACCATCTCCGACTGGTCCCCCGCCCACAGCCCCACCGCTCTCATCGCCCGCGTCGTCTTCTGGGGATGCGTCGCCATCGGCTGCTTCATCGGCATCTCCGCCTTCGACGCCGCCTTCCCCGGCGACTCTCAAATCTCGCTCTTCGTCCTCCCCTACCTCACCCACTCCATCGGAGCCGTTCTCCTGCTCATCTGCGGCACCCTCATCGCCCGATTCCTCGAGCGCTCCGTCCTCATCGGCGCCGTCAATGCCAAGCTCCAGTACGCGCGTTTCCTCTCCCTCGGCATTAAGTGGCTCGTCCTCGTCCTCACCGCCGCCATGGTTCTCGACCACCTCCAAATCGGCGGCGCGGTTGTCGAGCTCGCCTTCGGAATCCTCTTCGGCGGCATCGTCCTCACCCTCTCTCTCGCCGTCGGCCTCGGCTCCCGCGACATCGTCAGCCGCTCCCTCGAACGCAGCGCCGACCTCCGTTCCACCCTCGACCCAATCCCCGGCGATCCCGACTTCAAATCCTCCACACCCGCCGAACCCCTTCGCCACTTCTAACGAAACGCAACGCTGAAGTTCAGATTCACAAACCCATCGTCACCAGGCGACGATACGATTCCCCGCATCGCAGCACTATCAAACAGGCCTCGCGAAGATTCATCTTCCGCAGCTTTCATCTACCCGCGAAGCAGGCATAGTATTGGTCTTCGCGAACTCACCCAACAACCCGGACCCTCAACAAATTCATCCCCAAATTTAGAGGACCACCAATGCCCACCAAAAAGAAATCCACTCCCCACCTCTCACCCTCCCCCCGCACCGTCCTCCCCGGTAGCGAGAAGGCCGCCTTCACCCAAGCTGCCGCCCAAACTCCCGACCCAAAGCCCGCTCCCTCTGGCACAAAGATCACCGTCTCTGTCATCGTCCGCCGCAAGTCTCCCCTCAAGGCCGCCAACCGCACCGGCAAGCAGCGCCTCACCCACGCGCAGTACAAGCAAAAACACGGTGCCGACCCCGCCGCCGTAAAACTCGTCCGCGCCTTCGCCAAAGAGTACGGCCTCACTGTCGCGCCCGACACCCCCGGTCCCGAGCGCCGCACCGTCAAGCTCACCGGCACCATCGCCGCCATGCAAAAGGCCTTTGGCGTCACCCTCATCCACATCACTCACGACGGCAACACCTACCGCGTCCGCGAAGGCAGCATCACCCTCCCCACCCAACTCGTCGGCCCGGTCGAAGCCGTCCTCGGCCTCGACAACCGCCCGCAAGCCCAGCCCCACTTTCGCATCGCAGGCCAAACCGGCAACATCGCCGCAAAGATAGCTCAGGGCGAAGGCTTCGCCCAACCCCACATCGCTATCGCCCACGCCGCCACCAGCGTCTCCTACACCCCGCCGCAGGTCGCCGCGCTCTACCAGTTCCCCCCCAACGCCTCCGCCGCAGGTCAAACCATCGGCATCATCGAGCTCGGCGGCGGCTACAAAACCGCCGACCTTACCGCCTACTTCAAAACCCTCAACCAGAAAGCCCCCAAGGTCACCACCGTCTCCGTCGACGGCGGCAAAAACAGCCCCAGCACCGTCAACAGCGCCGACGGCGAAGTCATGCTCGACATCGAAGTCGCCGCATCCGTCGCCCCCGGTGCAAACATCGTCGTCTACTTCACCCCCAACACCGATCAGGGCTTCGTCGACGCCATCACCACCGCCGTCCACGACACCACCAACAACCCCAGCGTCATCTCCATCAGCTGGGGCGGCCCCGAATCCACCTGGACCTCCCAGGCCATGACCACCCTCGACGACGCCTGCCAATCCGCCGCCGCCCTCGGCATCACCATCACCGTCGCCGCCGGAGACAACGGCTCCACCGACGGCGTCACCGACGGCCAGAATCACGTCGACTTCCCTGCCTCCAGCCCTCACGTCCTCGCCTGCGGAGGAACCAAGCTCCTCGGCACCGGCTCCACCATCTCCTCCGAGGTCGTCTGGAACGAGCTCGCCGCCAACGAAGGCGCAACCGGCGGCGGCGTCAGCAACTTCTTCCCGCTACCCACCTGGCAAGCCAACTCGAACGTCCCCGCACCCACCGTCTCAGGCGGAGGCCGCGGTGTCCCCGACGTCTCCGGCGACGCCGACCCCTCCACCGGCTACACCATCCGCGTCGACGGCCAGACCCTCCCCATCGGCGGCACCAGCGCCGTCGCTCCTCTCTGGGCCGGCCTCATCGCCGTAGCCAACGCGCAGAACGGAACCTCCGCAGGCTTCCTCCAACCCGCCCTCTACGCCGCCAAAGGCAAAGCCGCCTTCAACGACATCACCTCCGGCACCAACTACTCCGGCACCCCCGTAGGCTTCACCGCTGGCCCCGGCTGGGACGCATGCACCGGCCTCGGCTCCCCCATCGGCACAAAACTCATCACCGTGGTCAACCCTTCCACCTCCACGGACACGTCCAAAGGCGGAAAAAAGAAACCGATCAGGAAGCGCGCCACCCAGAAATCTCCCGTCAGAAGAGGCAAATCCTCAAGGTCTCGATAGAACATAAACCGCAGCCCCAAAATAGGTCGAAACAAGAATTAGTCTGCGGAGGGGACCCGATGAAGCGCACTTGGACGATCATAGGGGTACGCGACGTACCAGGCAGCTTGAAGTGGTACCAGGCGCTGTTCGGTCAGCCGGTTACCCTTCCTGCCCATCCTTACTTTGGGCAAATCCTCGATTCAGATGGAACCGTCTTGCTCTGCCTCCATGAGTGGGGCGCCCATGAGCATCCCTCATTGATCAGCCCCGATCACGACACACCCGGCAACGGACTCCTGTTGTTCTTCCGTGTCGACGATTTTGATCTGGCGCTTCAAAGGGCACGCTCTCTCGTCACCCGGTTTGAAGAGGAGCCACACGTGAATCCGAACACTCAAACCAAGGAGTTCTCCCTCCGGGATCCGGACGGATATTACGTTACGATCAGTGCGCTCTCTGCGGCCTGACAAGGCGCTGCAGCCGCCCCGCGTTGGCCTGACGCAAACACCCTCCGCCCGCAGAATCAATCACCCGGGCGGAGGGGTGCAGCGACTAGCCCATGTCGTAGAAGAACTCTTCGTAGACCACCTTGCCGCCCACAACCTTGTATACCGCAACCTCTTCCATCACGAAGCGCCGGCTCTGCGGTTTGAACGTAACATCGATTTTGAAGGTGCACGCAAAGTGCGAGCCCGCGACCAGAGGTCCCTCAATCGTGCAGGAGTGAACCTCATGATTTGACTCCCACCACTCTCCCTTCCCCTTCACCGCCGCCAGCCCCTTCGACTCGCGCGACCCTCCCGGAGGCGCCGAAGCCTCCATGCTCACAATCTCCTCGGAGTACAGGCTGCCCACTGCCTCCATAAACTTCTTCTCCCGGCAAAGCCCAATCAACTTATCCGCCACTTCCTGTGTCGTCATAACCTGTGTCTGTGTCGTCATAGCACGTCTCCTTTTTCTGAACTGTCTCTTCCAGCACCGCGAGCACAAAACACGGGCGCAAGGCTGGCATCCTTCGATTAGAAGGATGCTCACCGAGGGATGCCAGGCAGTATGACCGCCGCATAAATTCTTAGTGAGCGCGCAGTTCTCTCAAATTCTGCAAATTCCGCAGCTTCCCTCCAGTGCGTCCTGTTTCTAAAGTTCTTTGCATAAAATGGGGTGTCATCCTGAGCGAACTTTGGCGCGCTTTTTGCGCCAAACGCAGCCGAAGGACCTGCAGTTTGTTTCGGTTGGAAAACAGATCGGGGATCGGAAATATGCTGCGAACTTCTGA
>Ga0302314_10015987_pt1 | contig 12714 bp, 11 predicted proteins | sample III_Palsa_N2_3_FD_200533 | JGI IMG/M metagenome (GOLD analysis project Ga0302314, IMG submission 200533) | Peat permafrost microbial communities from Stordalen Mire near Abisko, Sweden - III_Palsa_N2_3 | ecosystem: Environmental > Terrestrial > Soil > Palsa > Peat permafrost | place: Sweden...
CGCGGCACGATATCGTCCCGCCGTCTGCGATCACCTTCGACGCCGCGCGCCGCGCCACCTCGTTCGCCAGCCCCTGGAACACCGGCAGCAGAGCCTCGACCGTCGTCGGGCCCTGGGGAACCTCAAAGTGGAACGCCACCGCCTCGCCCGCGATATTCAGCACCACGTCGCCCTCGAGCACCGCCTCGCCCTCGGGCGGCGGCGCCCGCAGCGGGATCGGCGCGGCGAATGTTTCGCTGGGAGCGTCGGCCATTTGGCGATGATGGCGGAGCCTAGGGAAACCGCAAGTTTCGCGCACAACCCGGGCCTGGCGCTCCCCACGGCGGCGATCCGCTCTGGACATGGAACGCCGGCGCCCCCATCCTCAGTTAAACACCCGTTAGACTCCGCAGACCGAGACTACGCCCCATGTTCATGCGCTTCTTTTCGGAGCTGAAAGCGGCCAAGGTGCCGGTGACGCTCAAGGAATATCTGATGCTCATGGAGGGCATGGATAAGTCCGTGATCGATCGGCGGGTGGAGGACTTCTACTACCTTTCGCGCGCGATCCTGGTGAAGGACGAGAAGTATCTCGACCGGTTCGACGTCGTGTTCGGCCACGTGTTCAAGGGCCTCGACCTGCTGCAGGTCGAGCAGATCAAGGACATCCCCACCGAGTGGCTGAAGCGCCTCACCGACAGCTTCCTCACGGACGAGGAGAAGAAGCAGATCGAGGAGATGGGCGGCTTCGAGAAGATGATGGAGATGCTGCAGGAGCGCATGAAGCAGGCCCAGGAGGGCGATGGCGACGGCGAGGAGGGCGACGAGAACCGCCGCGGCAACGGCCGCAACTTCCCGATCGGCGCCAACGGCTACCATCCCGAGGGCATCCGCATCGGCCAGGACAAGGGCCGCCACGGCAAGGCGATCAAGGTCTGGGACAAGCGCGAGTACAAGAACCTCGACGATCAGGTCGAGCTCGGCACCCGCAACATCAAGGTGGCGCTGCGTCGCCTGCGCAAGTTCGCCCGCCAAGGCCAGCCGGACGAGCTGGACATGAAGGGCACCATCAAGCAGACGGCCAGCCAGGGCTATCTCGACCTGGTGATGCAGCCGGAGCGGCGCAACACCATCAAGGTGCTGCTGTTCTTCGACATCGGCGGCTCGATGGACAGCCACATCAAGCTCTGCGAGGAGCTGTTCAGCGCCGCGCGCACCGAGTTCAAGACCATGGAATTCTACTACTTCCACAACTGCCTCTACGAGGGCGTGTGGAAGGACAACCGGCGCCGTCATGCCGAGAAGATCGACACCTGGGACCTGCTGAACAAGTTCGGCAGGGACTACAAGGTGATCTTCGTCGGCGACGCCACCATGAGTCCCTACGAGATCACCTATCCAGGCGGCTCGGTAGAGCACTGGAACGAAGAGCCGGGCGCGGTATGGATCGACCGCGTGGCCCAGCACTGGAACAGCGTCGCCTGGCTGAACCCGACCCCGCAACGCCACTGGGACCACACCCCCTCGATCGGCGTGATGCGCCAGCTGGTCGGCGAACGCATGTTCCCGCTCACGCTGGAGGGCCTGGAAGCCGCCATGCGCGAACTGGTCCGCGGCGGCGGCTCCACCTCGACCAAGCTGCTGTCTTAGGATGATGGCGCTCGCAACGCTTGAATAACCCATCGAGTTAGGTTATCAATGCCGACCGTCCATCGGGCGCGCTGATTCCGGTTCTTCATCTTCACAATGATCACGAACCTGCTCACGTGCATGCGGTGCGCGGCCGGGGGAGGCGCGGATCGATCTCGGCGTGGGTGACGAGTCGCCGAGGCTCATTTGGGTGAGAGGCCTCAATCGGGCGGAGGCGCGAGACATCCTGGCGGAGGTTGACCGCGAGAGGGCGCAACTACGTGAGGCTTGGTTGCGCATTCACGGAGGCGGTGATGGTTGAGCTGAGCGATATGGGGTTCGAAGCGGCGCTGAGCGAAGGCGACCGACTTGCGGCGATCGAGCCTCGCGCAAAAGCGGCGCGGTACGACGCCGGCAGCGGCCGGGTCGTGGTGGATCTGACGAATGGCTGCACTTTCGCCTTTCCCGCCCGGGCGCTGGAGGGGTTGGGCGATGCCAACGACGAACAACTGGCTCAAGTTGAGGTGCTCGGCGCGGGCTATGGGCTGCATTGGGAGCCGCTTGATGCCGATTTTTCCGTGCCCGACCTACTGATAGGCCTTCTTGGAACTCGAGATTGGCTGGCGCGTGAGCAAGCTCGGCGCGCCGGCTCGACCAGTTCCGCCGCCAAATCCGCCGCCGCGAGACGTAACGGCGCGAAAGGCGGGCGGCCGCGACGTCAGCCCGGCTGAGGCGTTCGCGAGCCTTCCGCCCCTTGCGCCGCCGCCGCGAGTCTCTAACACTCCGCCGCGCATGAAGGATTGACGACAGCACGCCTGTGTCCGACGCCGCCACCCCCGTTCCCGTCGATCCAGAGCGCGAGGCCGCCACCAAGGCCCAGGTGCTGGCCGCCGCTGAGCGGCTGTTCGCCCTGCACGGCTTCCAGAACGTCTCGGTGCGCGACATCACCGCCGAGGCCGGCGTCAACCTTGCCTCGGTGAACTACCATTTCGGCTCCAAGGACGCGCTGCTGTTCGAGATCTTCCGCCGGCGCACGGCGGAGCTGAACCGGGACCGCGTGCGCATGCTGCACGAGGCGTCCGATCGTCACGACGGCAAGCCGCCGGTGCGGGAAATCCTGCGCGCCTTCTTCGAGCCGCCGATGCGCTGGTCGGCGCTGGGCAACGACCGGCGGATCAGCGTGCAGTTCATCATCCGCGCCCGCAGCGAGGGCAACGAGCAGATGCGCGAGGTGCTGCGCACCGACGTCTCGCACCTGCGCCGCTTCGCCGATGCGCTGATGGCCGCACGCCCGGACCTGGCGCCGGAGGAGATCTACTGGCGCCTGCACTTCGTGCTGGGCATGACCCACAACAACCGGTTCGCCGAATTCGATCGCCTGCACACGCTTTCCGAAGGCGCCACCCGCGAAAGCGATACCGAAGCCCTGCTGCGCCGCATGCTGGATTTCGCCGAAGCCGGATTCCTGGCATAGCTCCTGACTTGATGGCGTCTAGTGTGCTGGATCTGAAGGTCGCTTGTTCTTGGGATCGGGCGCCGAGCGAACTTCAGACCCAAAAAGCACACTAGAATTCGCCGGCGACTGCCATCATGCACTTGCGAGCTTCGGAATCGGGACACTAGCGAGGAGCCGGCCCGCATGTACGACGCCCTGGTGGTGGAAGGCCTGACCAAGGTCTTCGCCAAACCTGCTGTCGATCACCTGAATCTGACCGTCCGCGCCGGCGAGCTCTACGCGTTGCTGGGCCCGAACGGCGCCGGCAAGACCACCACGTTGCGGATGGTGGCAGGGTTGCTGAAGCCGACGTCGGGCTCGATCAAGGTGTTCGGCGTCGATGCGTTGGCCGATCCGTCGGCGGCCAAGCAGATGATCGCCTGGGCGCCCGACGAGCCGATGCTCTACGACAAGTTGACGCCGATGGAATACTTGGAGTTCGTCTCCGGGCTCTGGGGCGTCGATCCCAAGGAAGGCCGCGCCCGGGCCGAGGCGCTGCTGCGGCTGCTCGGCCTCTGGGATCAGCGCGATCAGCGCTGCGAGGCGTTCTCGCGCGGCATGAAGCAGAAGGCGGCGCTGGCCGGCGCCCTGATTCACGAGCCGAAGATGCTGATCCTCGACGAGCCACTGACCGGCCTGGACGCCGCCGTGTCGCGGCAGGTGAAGGACTTGCTGCAGGAACGGGTGCGGGGCGGCGCGACCGTGATCCTGACCACCCACATCCTGGAAGTGGCCGAACGGATGGCCGACCGCATCGGCATCATCCAGGCGGGCCGCCTGCTGGCCGAGGGCACCCTCACCGAGCTGCGCGAACGGGCCGGCGAGCGCGACGGGACGCTGGAAGACGTGTTCCTTGAACTGACCGGCGAGGCGGAGGCCGCGCCCACGTGATCGGCCGGCCCGGTTCGACAATCTGGCTGCTCGGCCACGAGATCCGCCTTTCCTGGCGCGGCTTGATCGGAGGTCGGCGTGGCCGCGTGCGCCTGATCGTGCTGGGCGTCATTGGCGTGATGTTCGCCGTCGCCGGCGTGCCGATCGCCCTGGCGCTGCGCGGCTTCAGCATGCCGGTCAACCCGCTCAGCGTCCTGGCCGCCGACGCCGCCTGCGTGGTGATCTTCACCCTGATGGTGTCACAGACCCTCGCCGGCGCGGCGGACGCGCTCTATGCGCGCGGCGACCTCGACCTGCTGTTCTCCTCGCCGCTCGATCCGCGCAAGACCCTGACGGTGCGGTTCGCGGCGCTGGCGGGCAGCGCGTTCACGGCCTTCGCCCTGCTGGTGTCGCCCCTGATGATCCCGCTGGCGATCTTCGGGCACTGGCGCTGGCTGGCGTTGTTCCCAGCGCTGGGCGCGCTTTCGCTCGCCGCCAGCGGGACCGGCCTCGCGCTCGCGGTCGCCCTGTTCGCCCTGATCGGCCCGCGCCGCACCCGCGCCGTCGCCCAGATCCTGGCCGCGATCATCGGCGCGGCCTTCTTCCTCACCAGTCAAACCCGCACCCTGCTCGGCGCGCGCTCGGCCACCCTCTGGACCCAGGTGGCTGACGCCGCGGACAACCCCAACCTGCGCCTGCCGACCCTCGCGGCATGGCCGCTGCGCGCGGTGACCGGCGACCCGCTGCCGCTGGCGGCGATGCTGATCGTCGGCGCGGCGATCTTCATGGGCGTGACAGCCTGGCTTTCGCGCCGGTTCGCCGCCGACGCCGCCTCGGCCCAGGGCGCGGACACGGGCCGACGGCGCGTCGCCCGCGGCGTCGCCGGGGCCTTCACCGGCGGCGTGTTCGCCTCGACGCTGATCAAGGAGTTCCGGTTGCTGGCGCGCGACATCGCGCTACTGGCCCAGGTGCTGCTGCGCGTGCTCTACCTGCTCCCGGTCACCTTCCTGCTGCTGCGCAACGCCACCGGACATCAGTCGTTCGCCCTGCCCGGCGGCGCGGCGGCGATAACCTTCATGTCCGGCCAGGTCGCCGCGAGCCTGACCTGGATCACCGTCTCGGCCGAGGAGGCGCCGGAGCTGCTGCAATGCGCCCCGGCGGCGTCGGCCACCGTGCGCAACGCCAAGCTGCTCGCGGGGCTGGCGCCGTTGGCTCTGCTGCTGTCGATCCCGCTGGGCGTCATCATCGTCGCGGCGCCGCTGACCGGCCTCGCGGCCACCGCCGGCGCGGCGGCCGCGGCGACGGCCGCCGGACTGATCAACGCCTGGTATCCGACGCCCGGCAAGCGGTCCGACTTCCTGCGCCGCCGCCGCAGCGGCTCGCTGCTGACCGGCCTGGCGCTGTTCTTCGTCAGCCTGCTGATCGCCGCCGCCACGGCGTTGGCCGCGGTCGGCCTGTTCTGGGCGCTGATCCCCGCGGTGCTGGCCGGCGCGGCGCTGCTGGCGCTGCGACGCTCGCCGGCGAAGATCGCCGAAGCGCTGGCGGCGCAGAGCTAACCCGCGGCGCGTTGACGATCTGGAAGCCAACGCACGGGCAAGCTCGGCTGAGCGCCTTAATGGCGCGCCGGCAAGGCGGCTAGCCAATGATCGACATGACCGGCCGCGCCGAACCGATCACCGTTCGCGCTTTGCCGGCGGGGCTGTTCGCGCTCACGGCTTTCGTCAGCGCCAGCCTGGTGTTCACCGTCGAGCCGATGATCGCCCGGCTGGTGCTGCCGCTGCTGGGGGGGTCGGCCGCCGTGTGGAACACCAGCCTCGCCTTCTTCCAGGCCGCGCTGCTGGTCGGCTACGTATACGCCCATCTGCTGCAGCGCCTGCGCCGTATCGAGGCGCAGATCATCGTGCATCTGGCCGTGCTGCTCGCCGCCGGCGTGGCTTTGCCGCTGCATGTCACGACCCTGCTCGGGGGTCCGTCCTCCAGCCAGCCGGCGCTGTGGCTGGTGGGGGTGCTGGCGGTCTCGATCGGGGCGCCGTTCGCGGCCCTGTCGGCGACCGCCCCCCTGGTCCAGGCTTGGTACGCGCGGGCCGTCCGGCACGAGGGCGCGGGCGAGCCTTACGCGCTCTACGCCGCCAGCAATCTGGGCAGCCTGTTGGCGCTGATCGCCTATCCTATCGCGGTCGAGCCAAATCTGCTGCTCCATGTCCAGACCAGCCTGTGGAGCGCCGGCTACGGCGCGTTCGTGGTTCTGGCCGCGGTCCTCGGCCTGGCCGTTTGGCGCGCGTCGCGAAACATAGGCGCCGGAGCGCAGACACCCTCGTCGACCGCCGCAGGGGCCGGCAATTGGCGCGAGCGACTGACCTGGCTCGCGCTCGCGGCGGCGCCGTCGAGCCTGATGCTGGGCGTCACTACCTACATCACCACGGACTTGGGCTCGGCGCCGTTCCTATGGGTGGCGCCGCTGGCGCTCTACCTCACCACCTTCATCATCGCCTTCCAGGCCAGGCCGCTGATCCGGCCGCCGCTAGCCCTGGCGCTGCAGGCGGGGAGCCTGGCGGCCTGCGCGGTGTTCTTCTGGGCGATCGCCTTCCTGCCTGGCCTGACGATCCACCTCACCTGCTTCTTCCTCACCGCCCTCATTTGCCACCAAGCGCTGGTCGCCAGGCGGCCGCCGCCGGAGCGGTTGACCGACTTTTACATCTGGATGAGTCTCGGCGGCGTGGTCGGCGGCGCCTTCAACGCCTTCATCGCGCCGCTGATCTTCAACACCGTGGCCGAATACCCGGCCGTGCTGGTGCTCACCTGCCTGGTGCATCCGCGGGGACGCGGCAACGTCGGCGCGTGGCGATGGGGCGCCGCGGCGGGCGTCGCGGTTTGCGCGGGTCTCGCAACGCAGATCTTCTCGCCCGGCGGCGTCTTGGTCGGTCTGGGCGACAGACTTGCGCCCGCCATTGCGCCAGTCACACTCGCGCTCGCCCTCCTCGCCGCCGCGGCCGTGCTGACCTTCTTCCTGCGCAGCCGGGCGATCCTGTTCCTGTGCGGAGTCGTGATCGTGCTGGCCGCGTCCTGGCGGGTCTCGGAACGCCGGGACGAGCTGATGAACTGGCGCGACTTCTTCGGCGTGCTGACGCTCTCGCACAGCCAGACGGCCGAACTCGGCGACGTAAAGATGCTCTGGCACGGCACGACCCTGCACGGCGCGCAGTCCCCCTTGCCCGCCTATCGCTGCCGCCCGCTGGCCTACTACGCCCCGGAGACGCCGATCGGGCAGGTGTTCGAGGCCCTGCGCGGACGACCGGCCGCTTTGAACATCGGCGTCGTGGGTCTCGGCACGGGCGCGGTCGCCGCCTACACCCGACCGGGCGATAGATTGCGCTTCTTCGAGATCGATCCGGCGGTGATCGGCGTCGCCAGCAATCCGAACTACTTCAGCTACACGACGCAGTGCGCGGGCGGCGCCATCGCCTACACCCTGGGCGATGCGCGCCTGACCGTCGCCGCCCAGCCGGCGGGCGCCTACGACGTGCTGCTGATCGACGCCTTCTCCTCCGACAGCGTGCCGACGCACCTGCTGACCCGCGAGGCGATGCAAATCTATCTTTCCAAGCTGACGCCGAACGGGGTGCTGGTGCTGCACCTGTCGAACAGCCACCTCGACCTGATGCATCCGGCCCAGGCGACCGCGATCGCGGCCGGCGGGCAGGTGCTGCAGCAGAAATTCCGCACCACGCGGCCGGCCTGGGCGGCGAGCGAGGACGCGGTGATCGTCGCCAAGTCTCCCGCCGCCCTGGCCCCGTTCGTCGCCGACGGCCGCTGGTCGAGCGCCGATCCGCAAGGCGTCAAACCCTGGACCGACGACTATGCCGATCTGTTCGGCGCCCTCGTTCGCCGCACCAGCGGGCGTTAGTCAGTCAGGCGCTTGGCCAGTCGCAGGTCCTCGACGAACAGCTTGAACGCCGCCTTCTTCGCCGCCTCGTCGGGCAGACGCAGCAGATAGCTCGGGTGATAGGTGACCAGGCCCTGCGAGCGGTCAGGCAGCGCGATCGCGCGGCCGCGGTTGGCGCCGATCGGGGTCGCCTTGCCGAACACCGCCAGCGCGGCGGTCGAGCCCAGCGCCACCACCACCTTCGGCCGCACCAGTCGGCGTTCGGCGTCGAGCCACCAGCGGCAGGCCTGCACCTCGCCGGTGTCCGGCGTCTTATGCAGCCGCCGCTTGCCGGGCTGTTCGTGCTTGAAGTGCTTGACCGCGTTGGTGACGAACACCTCCGCGCGCACCACGCCGGCGCGCTCCAGTCCGACATCGAGCACATGCCCGGCCGGCCCGACGAACGGCGCACCGGCCAGATCCTCCTGATCGCCTGGCTGCTCGCCCACCAGCATCAGCGCCGCATGCGCCGGCCCCTGCCCCGGCACGCCCTGCGTCGCATCACGCCACAGCTCGCACCGCCGGCAGAGGCTCACGCTCGCCGCCACCTCCGCCAGCGAAGACGGCGGACCCTCGTTCCACGCCCCATCCCGCGCAGCCTTCTGGGCGGCGCGCAGATCGCGACGCGATATTTGCGGATCGGCGGGCTCTGACATCGGACCCTCGGCGGTCTTCTCAACCAGTTCGGCAATGAGCCGGCCCTGTCGCCGGTTCCGAGCCGAACCATATAGTTCTTGTTTTGTTCCGTCGAGTCATCTCTCCTTTCGGCTATGATCCCCGGCGATTCGAGCGAGCGCCCCATGATCCTCTGCGTCTACTGCGGCACCAGCTTCGGCGACGATCCAGCCTATCTGGCGGCGGCGAAGGCGTGCGCCGGGCTATTCGCGGAGGCGGGGGTCGACATCGTCTATGGCGGTGCGACGGTCGGGTTGATGGGGGCGGTGGCGGACGCCGCGCTGGCGGCGGGCGGCAAGGTGGTCGGGGTGATGCCGCAGGCGCTGGTGGACCGCGAGATCGCCCACCTCGGCCTCACCGAGATGCACGTCACCCAGACCATGCACGAGCGCAAGGCGCTGATGGCGGAGCTCGCCGCCGGCTTCGTCGCCCTGCCCGGCGGTCCCGGAACGCTCGACGAGATGATCGAGCAATGGACCTGGGGCCTGCTCGGCATCCATGCCAAGCCCTGCGGCTTTCTGAACGTGAAGGGCTACTTCGACCCGATCGAGGCGATGACCCGGCGCATGGTGGCCGAAGGGTTCCTGCAGAAACAGTACGCAGACATGCTGATCTTCACCGACGATCCGGCCGAGCTGCTCGAACGCCTTCGGTCCTACGTCGCGCCGCCGCCGAAATGGGCCCAACCGCCAGCGGTTCTGGTGTAAGCTTCGCGCGTCGAAGCGGAACCGGGCGGCGCGCCCGAGGTTACGGTCGGAATGTCACGCTTCAGCATCCGCCATGAGACCCGCTACGACTACGAGCGGCCGGTAGCCTTCGGCCCGCACCGGCTGCTGGTGCGGCCGCGTGACAGCCACGCGATCCGGATCATCGCCGCCGACCTGACGCTCTCGCCGCCCGGCGACACGCGCTGGACTCTGGACGCCATGGCCAACAGCGTCTGCCATTTCACCCCGCAGGGCGAAGCGACCAGCCTCTCCATCGTCAGCGACCTGATCATCGAGCGTTACCCCGCGCCGCTCGACTTCTTCCCGGTGCGCGATCCGAGATCGGCCGCGCCGGTGGACTACGACCTCAGCGACCGCATGGTGCTGGCGCCGTTCATGGCCCCCGCCACCGAGGACATCCAGGGCCTGATGCCGTGGCTGCGCAGCCAACTCGGCGCGCCCGGAGAGCCGGCGATGGCGTTCCTGATGCGGCTGACCCGCGTGATTCATGAGAACTTCGAATACCTCGCCCGTGAGGCCGAGGGCGTTCAATCGCCGGCCCAGACCTTGAACTACCGGTCCGGCACCTGCCGCGACTACGCCTGGCTGATGGTCGAGGCGCTGCGCCACCTCGGCTACGCCGCGCGCTTCGTCACCGGCTACCTCTATTCGGCCAGCGTGGCGCAGGTGCGCGGGGCCGGGGCGACTCACGCCTGGGTGCAGGTGTTCCTGCCCGACCTTGGCTGGCTTGAGTTCGACCCCACCAACGGCGTCGCCGAGTCGCCCGACCTGATCCCGATCGCGGCGGCCCGCACGCCGGACGAAGCCGCGCCGATATCGGGGACGGTGCTCGGTGATCCGGGGTTCTCGCGACTGAGCGTTCGCGTCGATGTGAGGCTCGAAGGCGCCGCGGCGGCGGCCTAACCCGCTACCGCGCCTTCGCCGCCGCGATGCGTTCCTTGGCCATCCGCACCGCGATCCGGTCCGCCGGCTGGCGCTCGGAAACCGCGCGATCCAGCACCTCGCCCAGTGTCCCGATCATCGCGGCGAGCTTGGTCTCGACCCAGGCTGGATCGAACGCCTCGCCGCGCTCGATCGCCCGGATTTCGCCCGCGACGTTGATGATGCCGCCGCCGTTGATCACGAAGTCGGGCGCATAGGTCATGCCGCGCTCGAACAACGCGTGTCCGATCGCGGCGCTGGTCAGCTGGTTGTTGGCGCCGCCCGCGACAATCCGGGCCGTCAGTCGCGGCAAGGTCTCGGCCGAGATCGCGCCGCCGAGCGCGCAGGGGGCGAACACGTCGGCTTCGACATCGAAAATCGCTTCGGGCGAGACCACCCTGGCGCCGGTGCGGGCGGCGACGACCGCTGTCGCCTCGGCCCCGACATCGCAGATCACCAGCTTCGCGCCGGCCGCCGCCAGCTTGCCGGCCAGCAACGCGCCGACGTGGCCGACGCCCTGGATCGCCACCGTCACCTCCGCCAGCGAGCGGCCGAGCGTGCGCTGGACGCAGAGTTCGATGCCCCGCTTCACGCCTTCCGCCGTGACCGGGCTCGGATCGCCCGACGCGGCGGGATGGCCCTCGAGGCCGGCGACGAACCGCGTCTGCTTGCGGGCATAGGCGAGGTCCGACGGGCTGATGCCGACGTCCTCCGCCGCCCAGTAGCGACCGCCCAGGCTTTCGACCGCGCGGCCCAGCGCCTCGAACATCGCCGGCGTCTTGGCGCTGCGGGAATCGCCGATGATCACGCTCTTGCCGCCGCCGAGCTCGATGCCGGCCATGGCGTTCTTGTGCGACATCGCCCGCGAGAGCCGCAGCGCATCGTCGATCGCCGCCTGGTCGTCCGGATAGGGCCACATCCGCACCCCGCCGCCGGCAGGGCCGAGCGCGGTGGAGTGGATCGCGATCAGGCAGTTCAGGCCGGCGGCTTCATCGTGAAAGGCGTGCAGGCCTTCGTGGTTTTCGAAGGCGGGCGACGAGAAGAGGGTCATGCGTGGGCCTGAAGCGGAAAGGCGCGCGCTCTACCCCGCGCCGCCGCCGCTCACAAGGCCTGTAACTCACAAGCGCTCAGGGCTTCTGCGCGCCCGTCGCCGCGATCGGCGGCGCGCCGGAGGGCAGCGGCGCGGTCGGGTCGCGGACGAAGGCGGCCACGTCCTCCCAGACATTGTGCGCCTGCTTGTCGCGCAGGAGCAGGTGCCAACCTTCAGCGTAGTAGGCGGTGCGATCGCCGGCCGGCAGGCGATGCGCGGCCTGCAACGCCGGAGGGCGGGGGATGATCTGGTCGTGGGCGCCCAGCAGGTAGAACGTCGGCGCCTTCACCTCGCCGATCTCGCGCCAGGCGTGCTCCATGGTGTCGACCAGGCCGTAGAGTGCGTCCGGCCGCGCGCCCCAGCTCATCAGCGGATCGTGGCCCATGGCGATCAGCTCCTCGGTGTTGTCGCTGGGCGAGATGTGGTCCGTGACGAAGCTGGGTGGATTGAGCACCTTCGACGGCGACACGTGGGCCGTGATCCAGAGCGCCAGCTTGTAGGGCGGCGGCTGGCTCGACCAGCCCCAGACGGCGGGCGCCAGCAGCACCAGCCGATCGGCGTCCGGCGGATGGTTCGACGCGAAGGCTTCGATCGCCACCGCGCCGCCAAGGCTCTCGCCGGCCACCGCGATGACGGCGCGGGGATAGCGGGCGCGAACCAGGCTGACGATCGTGCGCAGGTCCTGCGTCATCAGCGCATCGCCGGCCCAGATCCCCCGCTGCGGCGAGCGGCCGAAGCCACGTTGGTCGTAGGCGTAGGTGGCGATGCCCTGGCTCGCCCAGTACGGCGCGGCGAGGTGAAACGCGCGGGCGTAGTCGTCCATGCCATGGACGCCGACGATCACCGCCCACGGCGGGCCCGAGGCCGGCTCCCAATGGCTGAGGCCCAGCTTGGCGCCGTCGAAGCTGACCACATCGTCCGCCTCCAGCCGCGGTCCAATGAAGCCGGGCTCTGGCGCAAGCGGCCGCTGCACAGCCATCGGCGCGCACGCCGAGAGCCAGGCGCCGAGGCCGAGCAGGAGCAGGACGGCGCAGTGCTTCATCGGTGCAGAATCTCGGTCACCCGTTGGCGCAAATATGGCGTCACCTCCTCGTCGAACCAGGGATTGCGCTTCAGCCAGCCGGTATTGCGCCACGATGGGTGCGGCAGCGGCAGTTGCGACGGCGGAAAGCCGCGCCAACCGCGCACCGTATCGGTGACCGAACTCACCGCGGTCTTGCCGAGCATCCAGGCCAGGGCATAGCTGCCGACGAGCAGAGTCAGCTCGACCTTCGGCAGATGGGCCAGTAGCCGCCGATGCCAGAGCGTGGCGCAGCGCGGCATCGGCGGATAGTCCGCGCCGTTGCGGTCTGTGCCGGGATAGCAGAACGCCATGCCGGCCACGCCGATGTCCGGGTGCTCGTAG
>Ga0302314_10015988_pt1 | contig 12714 bp, 12 predicted proteins | sample III_Palsa_N2_3_FD_200533 | JGI IMG/M metagenome (GOLD analysis project Ga0302314, IMG submission 200533) | Peat permafrost microbial communities from Stordalen Mire near Abisko, Sweden - III_Palsa_N2_3 | ecosystem: Environmental > Terrestrial > Soil > Palsa > Peat permafrost | place: Sweden...
GATGACCGGGCCCAGCGCCAGCGCCAGCGCCCCGACCCCTCCCCACAAGCCGATCGCGGCCGCCCGCTCCTTCGCGTCGGTGAAGGTGGCCAGGATGATCGCGAGCGTGGCCGGCATCATCAGCGCGGCCCCGAGCCCCTGGACCGCACGGGCGCCGATCAGCATGCCGCCGCTGTCGGCCAGGCCTGCCGCCAGCGACGACAGGGTGAACACGGTCAGCCCGATGAGGAAGACCCGCCTGCGGCCGAAGACGTCCGCGACCCGGCCGCCGACCAGCAGCAGGCCCGCCAGCACCAGCAGGTAGCTGCTCACGATCCACTCAAGCCCGGCGGGCGACAGGTGCAGGTCGCGCTGGATGGTGGGGATCGCGACGTTGGTCACGTTGTTATCGAGGTACGCCATGAAGTTGGCCAGGCTGACCGCCGCCAGCGCCACCCATCTGGTCCTTGGCGTGGCTGCTCGCGCGGTTCCTACGGATGGCATGACATCCAGTCCCTTCCCGTCAGTTTCCCGTACGCGGCTTCCCGTACGCGGCTTCCCGTACGCGGCTTCCCGTACGGTGGCATGTACGACGTACCTGTATAGCGTTCCTATACGTCGTACATGGCTGTCATTGCCGATCATGACCTGTACGTCGTATAGTTGTCAAGTGACTTCCTCAAGCGAACCCGCCGACCGCACCCGGCTGACCAAGAGCGCGGTGGTCGACCAGGCGCTCAGGCTGGCCGATTCCGTCGGCCTTGAGGCGCTCACGATCCGCAAGCTCGCCACCGAGCTCGGGGTGACCCCGATGGCGCTCTACTGGCACTTCCGGAGCAAGGAGGAGCTGCTCATCGGGCTGGTCGAGCGCGTCTGGGGCGAGATCGACCTGGACGTGGACCGGAGCGCGCCGTGGCCGGACCAGCTGCGGACGCTGTTCGAGTCGCTCCTGGCCGTGCTGCGCGCCCATCCGGCGGCGCCGAAGCTGCTGCTTGAGTTCGACAAGCAAACCGAGGCGTCGCTGCGCCCGACCGAACTGACGCTCGAGATCCTGCGCGGGGCCGGCTTCGATCGCGAGCACGCCGCCGGGATCGCGCGCTACGCCCTGTGGAACGGGATCATGCTCGTGATGAGCGAGCCGGGTTCCGAATGGCTGTCGGTTGAGGAGCGCGTGCAGGGCCAGCGGAAGAAGCAGATCACGTTCGCGATGCTGTCCCCCGACGCCTACCCGCAGCTGGTGGACTGCGCCTTCGCGCTGACCTCAAGCGACGACCCGGAGTTCCATTACCAGCTGGGCGTCAGCCTGTTCATCGCCGGCGTGGAGGCGATCGCCGCCAAGCTCCAGTGAGCTGGCCCAGGCTACGCGTCGCGGCGGTGCGGAAAAACCGGGCGGCGGGAGCAATCCGCCGGAGGCGGTTCTCCGAATGGCTGGTGACTCGCGCAACGGCGCCGGTCACGTTTGCTTAACCGCACCTGGAGGTAGGGCAGTATGCCTGATCAGGAATCAGCAGAAGCCAGGCGGGAATCAGCCAGCCCGGGTACGACCCGGCGCGGGATGCTGCGCGGGGCCGCCGGAATCGGCGCGGCCGGGCTGGCAGCGGGGGTCCTCGGCGGAGTCGTGGCCAGACCCGCGCTGGCGGCGACGACCAAGCCCGCCGCTGACGACGCCCGCAGCGCGGCGCACGACGAGCCGCTGGTGGTGCACGTCCATGACGCCCGCACCGGGGTCGTTGACCTGTACACCGGCGAGCAGCACGTGCGCTTCACCGACCACCAGCTCGCCGCCCGGCTGGCCCGAGCCGCCGGCTAAGCCCACCGGCGCAGCGGGCATTTCGACTCCGCCGACTCCGCCGACTCCGCCGACTCCCGAGTCGGCTCTCAAACACCTCGAAAAACTGAGTGAGGCTGCTTCATGTCTTCCCATCGCGAGGCACCGGGGATCTCCAAGGATCCGGTCGCCGACAGCACCGACGTTTACGCGTTCGTCAGCCCCGACAAGCCCGACACCGTCACCCTGATCGCCAACTACGTCCCGCTGCAGGGGCCGGCGGGCGGCCCGAACTTCTACGAGTTCGGTGACGACGTCCTCTACCTGATCCACATCGACAACAACGGCGACGGCTTCGCCGACATGACGTACGCGTTCAAGTTCAGCACCACGGTGGTCGACCCGGACACGTTCCTGTACAACACCGGCCCGATCGAGTCGCTGGGCAGCCCGAACTGGAACCGCCGCCAGTCCTACACCGTCAGCCGGTGGCGCACCGGGCACAGCCAGCAGACGATAGCGAAGAACCTGGCCTGCCCGCCGTGCAACATCGGCCCGCTGTCCACCCCGGACTACCCGGCGCTGGCCGCGCAGGCCGTCCACACGCTGCCGGGCGGCGGGAAGGTATACGCCGGACAGCGCGCCGAGGGCTTCTACGTCGACCTGGGGTCGATCTTCGACCTCGGGGACCTGCGCCCGTTCGCCAGCGACCACAACCACTTCGGCCTGAGCAAGTTCCCGACCAACGGCCCCGGAGTGAACGCGACGGCGAACCTCAACGTCCACTCGATCGCCATCCAGGTGCCGATCACCGACCTCACCGAGGGCGGTCACAAGCCCACCGGCGTTGACGACCCGAAGGCGTCGATCGGCGTCTGGACGACCGCCAGCCGCCAGCGCTCCCGGCTCTACGACGTCGACCGCGCCCTGTACGTCAACAGCGGCCCGTACACCCAGGTCTCCCGGCTGGGCAACCCGCTGGTCAACGAGGTCCTGATCCCGATGGGGAAGAAGGACTTCTGGAACACCCAGCCCCCGGGCGACGACAAGCAGTTCGCGTCCTACGTCGCCCACCCCGGCCTGTCCGATCTGCTTCCCGTCCTGTACCCAGGGGTCTTCCCTGAGCTGGCGAAACTCAACAAGAAGGGCACCGCCCGGGCCGACCTCGAGGCGATCCTGCTGACCGGCATCCCCAAGGGGATCATCCCCGGCTTCCAGAACTACACCGGCCCCACTCAGGCGGACATGCTCCGCCTGAACGTGGCGGTCAAGCCGGCCGCCAAGCCAAGCATCTACGGGATCCTCGGCGGCGACCTGGCCGGGTTCCCGAACGGGCGCCGGGTCTTCGACGACGTCGTCGCCATCGAACTGCGCGCGCTCGCCGGGGCCACCTACGCCCTGGTCGACAAGACCTACACGCCCGACGCCGCGGCCAGCGCCGTGACCGACGGCCTGACGCCGGCCGACCTCACCGCGCCGTACCTGACCAAGTTCCCCTACCTCGGCGTGCCCCACTCCGGGTTCACCACCGCGTAAAGAGCTAGTTCGCACCTAGGTCTAGTTCGCAAGGACGTCGCCCGCGCCGCCATGGGGGGGCGCGGGCGACCCCGCGAAGGAGGAACACGATGCACGAGACCATCCCCCACGAGCACGCGTCCCACGAGCACGCGTCCCACGAGCACGATCACGATCACGGCGGCACGCACCCGCACGCGCACGCACCTGAGCAAGCACCGGAAAACGTCGACAACCTAATTCTCGATATCGGCGCGGACACCGGCGCCCTGATCATCCATGCCGCCGTGGACCGCGACCAGGCGGAGGTCGAGATCTCCCCCGCGGGCGGCGGGCCCGCGCGCACCCACAACATCGTCCGCCGCCGGGAGGCGGTCAGCGGCGCCGTCTACGCCGCCGTCTTCCCCGCGCTGGCGGCCGGGGATTACGTCGTCTGGCGCGACGCCACCACCCCGGCCGGCACCATCAGCGTGCACGGCGGCCGGGTGGCCAGCTTCCGCCTCAGCTAGGTTCCCGACCTATCGGAATGGGCGGCGGCCGACTCGGGCCGGCCGCCCATCATCCGCAGCATCGCCGGGCCGCCGGTGCGCAGGAACCGGGCGATCAAGACGGCGGCCAGGACCAGGAAGACGATGTTGAGCCAGCTGGTGTAGTCCCACGACACGCCCTGGTCAGGGATTTTCGCGGACGCCCGGCTTGGGACCAGGCCGAGCCCGCCGAAGACCAGCTCGACCACGTACCCCGCGAGCGCCATCGCCGTGAAGAAGGTGCCGAGCAGGAACGCCGCCATCTTCGGCCCGTAGTACTTGCGGTAGATGTTCAGGATCGGGGCGATGATCAGATCAGCGAAGATGAACGCGACCACCCCGCCGAAGCTGATGCCGCCCTTCCACAGCACCACCGCCAGCGGCACGTTCCCGATCGAGCAGACGAACGAGATGATCGCCACGACCGGGCCGATCAGCGGGCCCCACAGCTTCGCGGCCAACGGGTGGCCGGCGAAGAAGAACGCCCGCCAGAAGCCGTCCGGCACCCAGGCCGCGATCGCGCCCGCCACCAGCAGGCCGATCACCAGATCGCGGATGATCGCGGCCCACTCCATCACGAACACGTGGCTGACCGAGGTGAAGCCCTCGGCCGAGCAGAGCCTGCGCGCGAACGACCCCTCGCGCCGGATGGACATGTCCATCGCCGCATGCCCCTCCATCGAGCCCGCGAGGCCGCGGTCGGCCTGAGCGCGAGCCGACCGCAGCAGCCGGTCCCGCAGGAAGAGGCGGAACAGCACGGCCAGGACGACGATCATGAGCGGGCCGCCGATGAACTCGGCCAGCGTGAACTGCCAGCCCATCAGCAGCGCGAGTATCACCCCGAGCTCGATCACCAGGTTGGTCGAGGCGATCTCGAACGCCATCGCGGCGGTGAAGTCGGCGCCCTTGCGGAAGAGCGCGCGGGCGAGGGCGACGGCCGCGTACGAGCACGAGGACGACGCGGCGCCCAGCCCGGCCGCGATCACGAGCGTCCGCGGCCGGGCGTCCCCGAGCAGCCGGACCACCGTGGACCGCCGCACCACCGCCTGGATCACCGCCGACAGCGCGAACCCCAGGATCAGCGCCCAGGTAATCTCCCAGGTCATCGACCCGGTGATGGACAGCGCATGGACCACCGCGTGCATGCCACTCAACCTCCCCCGTCAGTCACCTAACGATGCGCGGAGGGCCGGCGACGATGCCTGGAGGTAGCCGATGGCCAGGTCGAGGGCGGCCTCGAGCGGGGTGGTGTCGCCGGTGGACATCAGCATGACTACCCCGCCCTGGGTGGCGGCGACTATCGCGGCCGCCGTGCGGGCCGGGTCGAGGTCCGGGGAGACCTCTCCCGCCGCCTGCATGTGCCTGACGCCCGCGGCGATCTCGGCCTGCCACTGGCTCATTAGCTCGGTCACCACCGCCTGAGCGCCGGGGGTGGCGCGCCCGAGTTGCGTGATGAGGGCACTCAGCGGGCACTGCTGTCCCTGCTCGCGGTAGCGAGCTATGACCGCGTCGCGCCACGCCAGCCAGGCGTCCCACGACGTCAGGCGGCTGAGCTGCGGCTGCTGGTCGGCCAGCACGCGGTCCGCCTCGTAGCGGGCCACTGCCAGCAGCAACTGCTCACGGCCGTCGGGGAAGTAGTGGAAGAGCTGGCTCTTGCTCGTCCTGGTCCTGGCGCGGATGTCATCCAGGGTCGCCGTTACCCCGTGCTCGCGGATCTCGGCCGCCGCGCCCTCGATGATCCGATCGCGAGTGGCGGCGCCCTTGGTCGTCAGCTTCGCGCCCACGGCCGCACCCCGTTCCTTGCCCCTGAAAGATTTCTTGGACTCTTGAGTCCATTTTAGGGCACAGGGTCGCCGACGCTGCCGACGGGTTCTCCTCGACGTGAAAACCGTGCTGCAGAGTGCCATGCGGGGCGGGCGGGGATGAACGGCGCCGGTCCGGCGGTTGCATGAGCGTGCTGCATGGCTCATTCACCGTCACCCGGGAGATCAACGCGCCGCTCCCCCGGGTCTGGAACGCGTACACGGTCGAGAAGTCACGGGCGTCGTGGCGGCAAATCCCCGGTCCGGACAGCGTCCTCACCCTCGACTTCCGGGTGGGCGGCTGGGAGCGGCTCACCGGCTCGTCGAGCCCGCCACCTGAAACGGCCTTGCCCCGGCCGGCTGCGGGGCAGCCGGCCGGGGCAACAAGGTCGGTGACGTCTCTCGGTGCGGGCTACGCGCCCACGCTGACCGGGACAGGAACCGAAGCGACGGCGGCGGGGGCGCGCCTGGCGCGCAGGCCAAGGACCGCCAGCCGGACGACGACCTCGGAGATCGCCATCAGGAACAGCGCCGCCACCCAGGCGTTGCTGCTGGTGATGGAGTGGGCGATCGAGAACCGCTCGATCGCCGGGCCGGCGCCGTGGGTCGAGGCGTAGGCGAAGCCCATCCGGGCGCCGACGCCGACCACCCACAAGATGGCGGCGATCCAGCCGGCCCGCGACAGGACCGCCCCGCTGGCACCGCGCCGCAGGTGGGTGGCCAGGCCGCAGAGCCCGCCGAGGGTGGCGCCGACCGCGCCCAGGGTGAGGTAGAGCGCCACGTCGTTGCCCGCCAGGGGAACCGAGCGCAGGTAGTAGGCAGCCGCGCCGGCCACGATCAGCACCGGCAGGACGAGGATCTGCCAGCTGAGCCGCGTCTCGCGGATCTGCCGGAGGACCAGGAGGACGAGGGCCGCGTTGATGAGGTAATCAGTAGCGTTCATGTCAGCAACGCTACGGAGCGCAGACCGCCGTGCCATCGGCGCTTGAGTTGACTTCCCAACCTCCACCCGAGGATGGAGACCTCAACCCCCGGCCGCTCAACCCCGACGCTTCAGACGCCCTCCGCCACCGTGAACAGCGTGAGGCTGGGCGCGGCGGCCAGGATGGAGCCGAGGCTCGAGGCGCCTTCCGGGGTGGCCCGCCACTGACGGTAGGCATTGTCGGCCTCGGGCGACTCCCAGGTCTCGAGCAGGACCACGTGCGCCGGGTCGGCGCTGTCGATCAGGACCGAGACGTACAGGCAGCCGGGGAACGAGCGGGTGGCGGTCAGCGTCTCGTGGATCACCTCAAACGCGGTGTCGAGCTTGTCGGCCTTGAGCCGCATGTCGAGGGTCGCGGTTATCGCCACGGCTGCTCCTTCTGGACACGGTAGTCAACAGATACAACTCTGCCGTACCGCCCGCGTGGACGCTAATGTGCCCCCTCTCAGCAAAGAGCCCCCGCATTCGTCGCCCGACGACAGGCGCAGCGCTGTGGTTCGGGAATCACCACGGTCCGTTCAGGCTGAAGGTCTTTTTCATCCTTAACGGACGGTGGACTCCCCGTCTCAGGCACACAGGTCAGTGGCGGCGCGAACCAGCGTATCCCGGTCGGCAGCGAGCTGGTCGGGACGAACCCGCTGGCGAGGAACGGCAGGAGGCTGAGGAACATCGGCGAGTTGCTCGCGGTCTCCGCGGGCCGAGCAGGGCCAGGATCGAGCCCGGCGGGACGGTCAGGTCGATGCCATCGAGCACGGTCTTCCCGCCGAAGCACTTGCGGAGGCCGCGGGCCCAGATCGCGGCGACGGCGGCGCCGACTCACTGGTGCTCCTCCTCAAGGCGCGGCGCGCGGCGGATGGTGACGTCGCCGAGCTTGGTGCTGGCGCGGACCTCGACCTTGTCGACCGACTCGTCCGCCTCGGGGGCGTCGGCGTCGGTGAGCTCGTTGTGGACACGGCCGACATCGGTGTTCAACTCCAGCCAGGCGGCGCTGCCCTGGCGAACGCAGACTTCGACCGAGCCGTTCTTGGACGTGGCGGACACCTTGCCCCGGACGACCTCGCCGATCCTCACCTCGCCGTTGGCGCTCTCGGCGGTGATGTCGGACAGCGCACGGTCGACCCACACCGAGCCGTTGGCGCACTTGACGTTCGCGGGACCGGTGACGAGACCGACCCGCAGCTTCCCGTTGCTGGTGGAGACGTCGGCGGGACCGTCCACGGCTCCCAACCGGATGTCACCGGAGCTGGCGCGCACCTCGGCCGAGCCGCTGACGCCATCGACGGTGATCGCGCCGACGCCGTTGCGGACGTTCAGCGGACCGGTCTCGGCGAGGTGGATGGCGCCGAGGTCGGTCTTGAGCGCAACCGGGCCGAGCACGCCGTCGGCCTGGAAGTCGCCGAGATCGGCCTCGCCGTGGATCTCCGATTCGGAGGGCAACTGGATGACGAGGTCGATCGACTCCGGCCGCTTGCTGCTGAAGTTCACGAACCGGGTGCGGGGCTTCCTCGAGACGATGCTCAGCGTGCGGGTCGCGTCGTCGAACTCGACGCGGGTGTTCTCGGCCGCCTTGACGTCGGCTGCCTTATTCGGGTCGCTGGGGCGGAGCTCGACGATCGTATCGGCGCGGTCGGAGACGGCGAAGCGGACATCGGCGACGTAGAGGTCGAGGACGACGGCGATCGGGGACGGGGTGTTGAAGCTCGAGCGAGACATCTCGGGATCCTTTGCTCAGGGTTGCATTGGTTGATGGGTGACTCGGTGCTGCTGCGGTGGTGCGCTGTCGTGGTGCGCTGACGTGGTGTCGAGCGATCAGCGGGCCCAGCCGCGGTGGCTCTCGCCGACGACCCGGTCTGGCTTCTGCGCGGGGACAGGCCGCGAGGCGCGCCGACCCTCGCTTGCCAGCCCGGCGGCGGCGGCCCGGACGATCCAGGCGTTGACCGAGATCCCGCCGCCGACGGCGGCGTCCTCGATCAGAGCCTTGAGATTGGCCGGCAGCCGCAGGTTGATCCGAACCATGGCGGCGTCATCGCCCTCGGCTACGGGCAGCCGCATTCCGGCCGGGTCGGCCACGGCGTCGTCGATGGCCGCAGCGGCGGGCGCGGGCGGCGGGGTCACGACGAACCCGGCCGCGCCGCCCCGCAGCCGGACATCGACGGAGCCGGGCGCGAGCTCGGCCGAGATCTCCTCGGCGGCGGCCGACAGCGCCTCAAGCACCGTGAGCCGCACGGCGGCGTCGAGTGCGGGGAGTAGCCGGTCGGCGAGCGCGCGGGCGTCCTCGCCGCCAACCTCGGCCGCGGTCGTCAGCTCGCGGCGGAGGTTTTCCACGTACTGCGTGAGTTCCATGGCTCTAATATGGCACCACTTTGATGCCAACGCAAGTCAATATGGCTCAGTTTGGTGTATCAGCAGCTCACTGATGGTGCCATAGATACCCCGAAGTGGCACCACCCGTCACCATAGGGCGACGACCGTGACGGCAGACCGAGCGCTCATGGTCCCGGCCTTGGTTGGCCTACTGCGGCGGTGACGGGCGGCGGGCGGGGGCGGCCAGGCCGTGCAGCAGCAGGTTGGTGAGGGTGCCGAGGATCTGCGCATCCGAGTAGCCCGGTCCACCGGGGGCGGCGTCGGGGTCGTCGCCGGGGCCGGGGTCGGGGTCGGGGTCGGGGTCGGCCGGGAGCAGTGCGTAGGCGAGCATCGACAACATCCCGCCGATGGCCGCGGCGACCAGGGTCGGGTCGCCCGGCAGAGCATCCCCCCGCGCCTGGAGGTACTCCAGGTGATCACGGAGCATGCTGGTGTCGTCGGCGAGCCGCTTCCACAGCTCGCCGGAGGCCGGGCCGGCCGCCATTGCCGACTCGAACAGCGCCGTCATGACCGGCCGGTAATCGCGCATCACGCCCCACGCCGCCGCCAGATGCTGGCGGAGTTGATCGGGGTCGGTCAGGTCGTGGGGTGGGTGGCCGCCGTCGTCAAACGCGCTGCCCGCCTGGGCGTGCAGGTCGGCCAGCAGCGCCTGCAGCAGGTCCTCCTTGCTGGCGAAGTGCTGGTAGAACGACCCGGTGGCGCGGTCGGCGGCGGCGGTGATGTCGGTGATCTTGGTGTTCAGGTAGCCGCGCTCGGCGAACTGGCGCAGCGCCGCCGCCTTCAGCGCCTCCTCGGTCTCGGCCGCCTTGGCCTTCCGCACTCCCATAACGTCCCCTCCGCGCCCCGTCCACGCGGCCGCCGGCCGTGACGGCCCTGCGGCCGTGTGGACGGTGGCTGCCTTGACACCGCGACAGCATCTCATAATACTGATGGCATATTCATTGAACTTAAATTCACTGAATTATGATTCATTTATCGAGGAGATCGACATGCGGGCAGTGGTGATCGGCGGCGGGGTGGCCGGATCGGCGAGCGCGATCGCGCTGGCGCGGATCGGCGCCGACGTCACCGTGTATGAGGCCTACGAAGACCCGGCCGGGCCGGTCGGGTCCTACGTCAGCCTGGCGGTCAACGGGCTGCGGGCACTGGACGCCCTGGGCTGCCTGCCCCCGGTGCAGGCGGCCGGGTTCCCGGTCGCGCGCCAGCGCATGTGGTCCGGCCGCGGCAAGCTCCTGGGCGACGTGGCCCGCGGCCGCCGCCCGGAAGACGCGCTGCACAGCGTCACGATCATGCGCGCCGACCTGGTGACCGCGCTGCGCGCGGCCGCACTGGAATCGGGCGCCAGGATCGTCACCGGCCAGCGGCTCGACGGGCCGGCCGACCCGCGGACGGCGGATGCGGACCTGGTCGTCGGGGCCGACGGCATCTGGTCCGCGACCCGCTGCGCGCTGGACCCGGCCGCCCCCGAGCCGGTCTACGCCGGGCTCTACTCGGTCTCCGGCACCTCCGGCCCGTTGCCGGCCGGCCTCCCCCGGGACGGCTTCAACTGGATCTTCGCCGAGCGCGGGGTGTTCATTTTCCTCCCCGCGCCCGACGGAACCGTGTGGTGGACCGCTCAGGTTTCCGCTCCGGCGCCGCCGGCCGACCCGGGCGCCATCGGCGTGGCCGAACTCGCCGCCCTGTTCGCAACCGAGACGCAGGCGGCGGCCGTGCTGCGGGCCGCCACCACCGTGCGCAGGGCGAACCCGGGGCACGTGCTCAAGCCGGTTACCCGTCGCCGAGCCGGCCGGATCGCGCTCATCGGCGACGCCGCGCACCCGGTTGGCGCCGGGCAGGGCGCCTCGATCGCGATGGAGGACGCGGTGGTCCTCGCCCGGCACCTCGCGGCGGTCGGGGCGGCGGAGACGGGCGGGGCGGGCGGTACGGACAGGGCGGGCGGGGCGAGCGGTACGGACAGGGCGGGCGGGGCGAGCGGGGCGAGCAGGGTGAGCGGAACGAGCAGGGTGAGCGGGACGAGCGCGATCCCCGCGGCGCTGGCCGCCTTCGACGCCGAGCGGCAGCCGCGCGCGGGCAAGCTGGCCAAGATGGAGACCCGCAACCGGGACGCCAAGACCGCGGGCCCGATCGCCACCCGGATGCGGGAAGTGATCATGCCGCATGTGTTCAGCCGCTTTTACGAGAACGCGACCGGCTGGCTGTACGACTTCGACCCAGGCCGCCTCCCGGTTGCCCAGTCCTAGCGGGCACGCCCCCGGTTACCTGGCGATCCTAGAGCTAGAAGGTTCAAACGATTCAAGAATTCGCACGTTCCAACACGGCCGACGCGCTGTGACGAGCGGCAATCGGGACTGGCTGAGGACGCTTCAGGTCCGCCGACGGGCTGCTGCCCGGCTGCTCGAAAACACCGCAAGTGCCGCCGCAGATGGACTTTCATGACTTCGGCTAAGTAGTGAAGCGACCTCTTGACGGTGGTCGCCAGCCGGTTTACTGTCGCGGCAACGAATTGAAACATTTCAAGCCCTTCTCGACCAGTTGAGCGGCCGCCGGGCACCCGAGTCATCCCCCTTGGGCCCTGATGACCCCGGTCGCGTAGCGCATCCCCCACCACCAAGGAGTGCTGTCATGTTCTTTCCGCATGCCCTCAGACGGCCCAGGCGTCGGCTGATCGCATCCACCGTGGCGATCGCCGGGCTACTGGCCGGACTGCTCGCCTGCCTCGGGGCGGCCCCGGCCGCCTCGGCGGCGGCGTCCGGCCCGCCGTGGCCTTCCTCCCCCAACTGGCAGGCCTACGACGAGACCCCGACCAGCGCGCAGGTCTGCCCGACCGCCGTGCACAGCACCTCGGGCACCGTGTCGGGAGCGTCCACCCTGCTGTGCGGCGGTTCGGCCGATGCGACGCTCACCTACGTCTCCGGCGGCACTGCCCCGACGATCGTGTACGACTACGGCAAGGAAGTCGGCGGCGTCCCGTACTTCTACGTCAGCTCCGAGAGCGGATCGCCCACGCTCCAGGCCGGGTACTCCGAGAGCTCGCTCTACATCAGCCCGACCGGCGACGGCTCCACCCCCTGGGCCGAGGGCGACCCCAAGCGCTACGACGACTACACCGTCACCGGCGCCGGCACGATCACCAATCAGTACGTGCAGGGCGGCGAGCGGTACGAAGAGATCACGCTGACCACCCCGGGAACGATCACCCTGAGCGGAATCGGCGTCAACTACATCGCCGACCAGACCCAGGCCAGCGCCCTGCCGGGCTACTTCGACTCCAGCAACAGCCAGCTGAACCAGATCTGGTACGACAGCGAGTACACCGACCAGCTCGACTCCGTCCCGGCCGAGTCGCTGCCCGGCAGCTGGCAGGTGACCGGCGGGGTGCTGCAGGCGAGCGGGCCCCTGGACGGGAGCGCCGTTGGCGTGCTCAACGGCGGTACGTCCTGGGGCAACTACACGATGAGCTTCCAGACCCAGATCGTGGCTAACCAGTCCGGGTGGTTCGTCCGCGGCCAGGACGCCAACGACGGGTACACGTTCATACTCGACGACAGCACCGACACCAGCGGAACCGCCAACCAGCTGCAGGAGTTCGACGAGTCAGACGGAAACTACAACTCGCTGGGCACGGTGGCGCTATCCACCCCGCTGCTGTCCGGCACCTGGCACACCGTGACCACCACGGTGTCCGGCTCGACGATCACCGTCTCGCTCGACGGCACGCAGCTGACCCAGCTCACCAACTCCGCCTACGCCACCGGGACCGTGGGCTTCCGCGAGTAC
>Ga0302314_10015989_pt1 | contig 12713 bp, 12 predicted proteins | sample III_Palsa_N2_3_FD_200533 | JGI IMG/M metagenome (GOLD analysis project Ga0302314, IMG submission 200533) | Peat permafrost microbial communities from Stordalen Mire near Abisko, Sweden - III_Palsa_N2_3 | ecosystem: Environmental > Terrestrial > Soil > Palsa > Peat permafrost | place: Sweden...
GGACCTCGTTCCCCGGGATGACGGCGTCATCGAACAGCGGATGCCACCTGAGATCCCGCATCAACAAGCGGCGGCGTACGTGCTGGCCGCAGCCGGACGGCTGTTCGCGCTTGAGCGGGCTGGCCAGATCACGGTGGCACGGACGATCACGGACATCGACGCGGCAAAGCAAGAAATTCCCGAGGGCGCCGAAACCGCTTCACCTCCCGTCGCGGTGCTGCACTTCGAGGGGGCTGAAGCGATTGATGACGAGCTCGAGGCGCTCGAGACGTGGTACGCAGCCGGGCTGCGGTCGCTCGGCCCTGTCTGGAGCCGGCCCAACCGGTTCGCGCACGGAGTGCCATTTATCTCGCCCTCGAGTCCGGACACAGGTCCAGGGATCACCGAAGCCGGCTACCGACTCGTGCGGCGCTGCAGCGAGCTCGGGATCCTGGTCGACCTCGCCCATATGAATGAGGCTGGGTTCTGGGATGTGGCAAGAGCCGAGCTTGGGCCGGTCGTGGTCAGTCATGCCGGCGCCCACACGATCTCGCAGGCGTCGCGCAACCTCACCGACCGGCAGCTGGACGCGATCAAGGATTCAAACGGTCTGGTCGGCGTGGTCTTCGCAACCCAGTTCCTGCGTCGCGACTTCGCCCACACGACCGACACCGATCTGCACGAGCTCGTGAGACACATCGAGTACATTGGGCTTCAGATTGGGATCGAGCACGTCGCGCTGGGATCTGACTTCGATGGCGCCAAGGTCCCGGACGCGGTGCGGGACGCGTCGTGCCTTCCAGACCTGATGGCAGCTCTCAAAGCCGGGGGATTCTTCTCCGATAGTGAGCTTGAACTGCTTGGCTGGGACAACTGGCGTCGCGTAATGGCCGCCTGGTGGAAATAGATGGCCGGGTACTCGGCCACCCCGCAGACCCGCAAGCTCGGACTTACGCCGGGGCAACGCGTCTCTCTGGATGCACCGCCGGACGGGTGGGCGCTCGCGGACCCCTCACTCGAAGTCACCTACGTTGAGGCGCCTGCTCCTGCTGACGTGATCCTCGCGTTCTTCACAGCCGCTGAGCAGCTCCCGGCGCGACTGCCAGGCCTCGCCAAGCGCATCCATCCCGCCGGCGCCCTTTGGGTCGCGTGGCCGCGGCGGGCCGGCGGACACGAGAGTGACATCACCGACAACGTCGTTCGCGAGCATGCCCTGCCGCTCGGCGTGGTCGACATCAAAGTCGCAGCCATCGAGGACGACTGGTCTGGGCTGCGGTTCGTCTGGCGCGTCGAAAAGCGTGCCGCGAGCTAGTAGCGGCCCGTCGCAGCTCGCCTAGCCGCCAAGGGCCTGGCGCAGGTCGGCCACCAAGTCCGCAGGGTCCTCAACCCCGCAGCTCAGCCGCACGAGGTCGGCCGGGACCGCGGCGGCCGAGCCTTCGACCGACTGGTGGGTCATCGCCTGTGGCAGCTCGATCAGTGACTCGACGCCACCGAGTGACTCGGCGAGCGTGAACAACCGAGTGGCCGTGGCGATCTCCGCAGCGCGCGGGTGGCGGAAGCTGACCATGCCGCTGAACCCCGGCCAGGCGATTTCGCTGACGTCTGGGATCGTCTGAAGCATCTCGACCACCGCTGCGGCACTGCGCGCATGGGCGTTCATACGCAGGTGCAAAGTGCGCAGGCCACGGTGCACGAGGAAGCAGTCGAACGGTCCCGGCACAGCGCCGCCGGCGTTCTGAATGAAGCGCAGCTGCTCATACCACTGCTCGTCGCGTGCCACGACGACGCCTCCGACTACATCCGAGTGACCACCCAGGTACTTGGTCGCGGAATGCACGGTGAAGTCAGCTCCGAGTTCGATCGGGACCTGGTTCACAGGGGTCGCAAAGGTGTTGTCAACCGCAACGAGGGCGTTGCGTTTGCGTGCCACTACTGCCGCGATATCGACCACAGAGAGCCGCGGGTTCGTCGGGGTCTCGACCCAGATCAAGCGGGTCTCATCGGTGACCGCACGCTCGAGCGCGGCCAGGTCGGTCTGATCGACCAGGTCGTACCGCAGACCCCAGCGGCTCATCACCTTGTCAACCAACCGGTAGGTGCCGCCGTAGAGGTCGACGGGCATGATCACGTGGGAGCCGGCCTCGCAGGCGACCGTGAGCAGCGCGTGCTCGGCAGCCAGCCCCGAGGAGAAGGTCACGGCCTTGCCGCTCTCGAGATCTCCGAGCGCCCGCTCCAATGCGGCCCGCGTCGGGTTTGCCGAACGGGCGTAGTCGTAGTCCTCGAAGAACTCACCAGGGCGAGCCTGGGCGTAGGTCGAGGTTTGGTGGATGGGAGGGATGACCGAGCCGTAGACGGGATCTGGTTCAAGTCCGGCGTGGACGGCGCGGGTCCCAAAACCGTCGCGCCGCGGCGGGTTCTCCGTACTCACGAGACGAGCGCTTCCAGCAGGTCGGTCCGCGTCACGACTCCCACGGGGCGGCCCTCGCGCGTCACCATCAAGGCCTGCTGGTCACCGACGAGCAGTCGGACCGCGTCACGCACTGGATCCTCGACGGAGACGGCCGGGAACGGCGGTTCCATCACCTCGGAGATCTGGACCCCGAGGATCGCCGGGTCCTGGGCGGCGTGCTTGAGCAGCCCGCGCTCGCCGATCGCCCCGACAACGGTGGCCGGGTCGTTTGAGCTGACCACGGGTAGCTGCGAGACCCGGTGCTCATGCAAAAGCGCGATCGCGTCGCGGACGCGGAAGTCTGTCTGCACTGAGACGAGGGTTGGGACCTCTCCGGCTTCGCTCTTGCGCGCCAGCACCGTACCGACCAGCAGATCGGTTTCACGCTCAAGGAATCCGTACTGGCGCATCCAGCTGTCGGAGTAGACCTTGGAGAGGTACGAACGGCCACCGTCTGGAAGGATCACAACCATCATCGCGTTGGGATCGTCGACCTCGGCCGCAGCCTGCAGCGCCGCGTGAACCGCCATGCCACCGGAGCCGCCCGCGAGAATGCCCTCGGTCATCGCCAGCCGCCGCGTGGTCAGGAACGCATCGCGGTCTGAAACCGCGATCCAGCGGTCAACGACCGACGGGTCGAAGGTCTCCGGCCAGAAGTCCTCGCCGACGCCTTCAATCAGGTAGGGCCGCACATTCTCCTCGCCGCCGGAGTAGATCGAGCCCTCCGGATCGACCCCGATCACCGCGAGGTCAGGATTCTGCTCGCGCAGGTAGCGCACGGTTCCCGTGATCGTGCCGCCGGTACCAACGCCGGCGATCAGGTGCGTGATCTGGCCGGCAGTCTGTTCCCAGAGTTCAGGCCCGGTTGAGTCGTAGTGCGCCTGCGGATTGGCCTTGTTGCGGTACTGGTTCGGCTGGAAGGCGTCAGGAATCTCCGTTGTCAGCCGATCGGCGACGCGGTAGTAGGACTGCGGCGAATCGGGCGCGACATCAGTCGGCGCCAGCACCACCTGCGCACCATAGGCGCGCAGCAGGTCGATCTTCTCCTTCGACATCTTGTCCGGCATCACCGCGATCACGCGGTAGCCCTTGAGACGCGCGGCGATAGCGAGGCCGGTGCCTGTGTTGCCGGAGGTCGGCTCGACGATCGTGCCGCCTGGCTTGAGCAGGCCGTCGCGCTCAGCGGCCTCGATCAGTGCGACCGCGACGCGATCCTTGATCGAACCGCCCGGGTTGAAAGACTCGACCTTTGCGATCAGTTGCGGGCGCAGTCCGGCGCCGATCCGGCTAAGTCGAACGAGCGGGGTATCGCCGATCGTGTCGAGGATTGAGTCCTGGATGACTGGTGCGACGGTTCGGGTATTCATCACGCAATCTTGGTCGATTCTGCGGGGTTTGGTCAAGCCACCGCAGAATCTGCGGATTGAGCTGGAGAAATCGGATATTCTGCGCTGATGCCGCGTCCCTGGAGGTCTCCGCCGAATCTTCCACAGCCTCCGGTCGATGGCGTTGATCGCGCGATGCTGGAATTGCTGGCCCGGGACGCCCGGATCACGAACCAGCGTCTGGCCGAAGGAGTGGGGATCGCGCCGTCCACGGCGCTCGCTCGCCTGCGCAATATGCGGCGCCGTGGCGTCATCCGCGGCTTCCATACGGAGGTCGATCTCGCGGCGCTGGGCCGGCCACTGCAGGCGCTGATCGCGGTTCGGCTGACGGTGCATGCGCGCGAGCAGATCGAGGCCTTCGACAAAGCGGTGCGAACGCTCCCCGGGGTACTGATGGTCTTTCACCTGACCGGGGTCAACGACTACCTGGTTTGGGTGGCGGCGGTTGATGCCCAGGATCTACGTGAGTTCGTGGTTGATCACCTCACAACCCACGAGGCGGTTTCACATGCCGAGACCTCATTGATCTACGAGCACCATCGCGGCCCGGGGATCTGGGGCTCGGCCGACCCGGCCTGAGCCGACTCGCTCCGAGCGCGCGCCGAGTCTGATCGAGAAAGCGATCGAGAAAGGCTGAACAACCGTTCAGCTATTCTGTTGTTCATGGCTCATGGTCACAACCATCACGATCCCGCAGATCTGGACGCCGAGTTCACCCAGGCGGTCGCCGAGACGATGCAGGCGCTCGCGACGCCGAGTCGCCTGCGGATTCTGGGACGGCTGCACGACGGTCCCTGCTCTGTAAATGAGCTGGCAACGGCTGTCGGCATGGAAGCGTCGGCGGTCTCCCACCAGCTGCGCGTGCTGAGGCACCTTGGCCTGGTAGTCGGACACCGTGACGGTCGCCAGGTCGTTTACGACCTCTATGACGATCACGTCGGTGAACTGCTCGAGCAGGCGATCTCACATGTGGAGCATCTGCGAATGGGGCGCAGCCGCACGGCGCCTGCGGTCGAGCTGACCGAGGCCTGACCGTGTCGCAGCCGACGCGCGAAGGAACGGGCCAAGTTCAGGCTCACGAGCACGAGCACGAGCACGAGCACGAGCACGAGCACGGACACGCGGACCACGACCACGATCACACCGACCACGGCCATTCGCACGGCCTGATCCACGATTCGATCAAGCGCTCCCGTGAGGGGGTACGGGCGGTGCTGATCTCGCTCGCGGTGCTCGGCATCGCGGCGATCGTCCAGACGGTCATCTACATCGTCACCGGCTCGGTCGCGCTACTGGCCGACCTGATCCACAACTACGGCGACGCGCTCACGGCAATCCCGCTCGGGATCGCCTTTCTGCTGCGTTCGCCGCGCGCCGAACGCATCGCCGGGCTGTTCGTGGTCGCGGCGATCTTCATTAGTGCCTGTGTGGCTGGGGTTGAGGCGGTGCTGCGACTGATTCACCGTTCGCCACCGACCCACCTCGGCGTGCTGGCTGCGGCTGGCGTCGTCGGCTACCTCGGCAACTTCATCGCCGCCCGCGTGCGGATGCGCGCGGGACGCCGGCTCGACAGCCCGGCGCTGATAGCGGACGGAAACCACGCTGCCGCCGATGCCTACGTGTCGCTAGCTGTGATCGCCTCGGCGATCGTGGTCGCGATCGGCCTGCCGGTCGCCGACCCGCTGATCGGCCTCGCCATCAGCTTCGTGATCCTGCGGATCACCTGGCAGAGCTGGAACACGGTGCGCGGTCACGAGCACAGCCACAGCTAGCATCGCGGCGATGCGAGTCGCCTTTGCAACCTGCGCGATCTGGCCGGACGGCCGCGCCGACGACATCGACGTGGCCAAGATCATCGGTGCCGACTTCCGGATCTGGGACGACGAGAGCGTCGACTGGAGCGCGTACGACCGCGTCGTGATCCGCTCCGTCTGGGATTACAGCCATCGCGTCGACCAGTTCGTCGGCTGGTGCCGCTCGGTCGGCACGCAGCGGCTGCGAAACACGCCTGAGCTGGTCGCTTTCAATGTCGATAAGCGCTACCTCGGCGTGCTGCGGGTCCCGATCGCGCCGACGACCTTCCTGGAGCCCGGCGATGGGCTGCCTGCCTTCGACAGCGAGATCGTGGTCAAACCGAACGTCTCGGCGGGCGCCCGCGACACCGGTCGCTTTTTGCCGCAGGCCGCCGACGAAGCCGCGGCGCTGGTCGCGGCGATCCATGCGAGCGGTCGCACCGCGCTGGTACAGCCCTACATGGCCGGCGTCGACGAGCTGGGGGAGACGTCGGTCCTCTTCTTCGGCGGCATGCGCTCGCACGTGCTGCGCAAACGGCCGGTGCTTCGAACCGCCGGCATCGCCCCGCTCGCCGATATCGCCCACGCCCCGGCGGCAGTGATGCTCGACGCGGACCTTGTCTCCGCGAGCACCGCCACGGACGCCGAGTTCGCACTCGCCGACGCCGTGCATGAGGAGATCACCGAGCGCTTCGGCACGCCGCTGTACGCACGCATCGACATGATCCCGGGTCCCGCAGGGGAGCCGGTGCTGCTCGAGCTTGAGGCGATCGAGCCGAACCTCTACATGGACCTGGTACCAGGCTCGGTAGAGCGGCTCGCGACCGCGATCCTCGCTTCCTAAATAGCTCCGGACATCGGCAGCGCTCAGCCGCCGCAGGTAATAGGCTCCCGCCGGACCTATCCGAACGGGGGAAATATGAACGTGCCAAAGCCGGTTCCGGCGCAGACTGACAACGAGACTTGGGCAGGCGTCACCTACCACATCAACGGCGAGCTGGTTCCGCAGCTGCAGGTTGAGCTGAGCGGGACAACGGTCTTCTTTGAGCACCACGTGCTGCTCTGGAAACTGCCCGAGGTAAAGATCGAGTTGCGCAAGATGAAGGGCGGGATCAAGCGCAAGATCGCCGGTGGCGAGTACTTCGTGACCAAGGCCGTTGGCCAGGGCCGCGTGGCCTTCTCACGCGACGCGCCTGGCCAGATGCTCGCCCACCATCTCAAGCATGGTGAGGGCATCGACGTGCGCGAGCACCAGTTCGTGGCCGCGACCGACGACCTCGAGTTCACCTTCGAGATGGTCAAGGGCATCCGCAACATGCTGCTCGGCGGCTCAGGGCTCTTCATCGACAAGTTCCGCGCGACCGAGGGCGACGCGATCGTCTGGATCCACGGCAACGGCAACGTCATGGAGGTCGAGCTCGACCACGGCGAGCAGATCGACGTCGAGCCGGGTGGCTGGCTCTACAAGGATCCGAGTGTCTCGCTAGAAGCCGTCAGCGCCGGCCTCACCGCGGGCCTCTTCGGCGGCGGCGAGAAGCTCACCTGGAACCGCTTCACAGGCCCCGGCCGCGTCGGCATCCAGACGATGTTCATCGACCCCGCCGAGGCCAAGGTCGACGACCAGTCGGCCGTGCAAGGGGCCGGCGCGGCGAGCCTGCTGCGCGGGCTGATGCAGCAGTAGCCGACGCGCGCAGATCGCGAGTTCTTTGGGGGTGGCCCGCTGGCCACCCCCTTCACCCCGCGGCGGACAGCTGGGGGGAATCTGAAGTCGGCGTCTGGACGTGGCGGGGCCTGGTGTTAGGCTCCGCGGACTTATGAGCAACCTTTCAAATCCCGCACTCAGCCCAGCGTTCCCGGGCGCCCACGCACCCGTCAACCGGGTGCTTGCCGACGCGATCCCCGGGGACCGCGTCCGCGACGTGCTTCTGATCCTCGGTGGGGCCGGCCTGACCGCATTGGCCGCCCAGATCACGATCCATATTCCCGGCTCGCCGGTTCCGGTGACCGCGCAGACCCTGGCGGTAGTGCTCGCCGGATCGGCGCTCGGCAGCCGGCGTGGTGCCGCCTCACAGCTCCTCTACGTGGTGCTCGGTCTGTTCCTCCCGATTTACCAGGCGGGAACCTCTGGCTGGAGCCAGGTCGCTGGTGCCAACGGCGGCTACCTGATCGGCTTCATCGTCGCCGCCGGCCTGATTGGCTGGGCTTCTGAGCACGGCGCCGACCGTCGCTGGCTGATCGGGATCGGGATGTTTGCGCTCGGCCAACTCGCCATCTACGTGATTGGCGTGCCGTGGCTCAAGGTCGCGGCGCCGCTGCCATGGGGCCCGGCGATCCATGATGGTTTCACCAACTTCATCTTGAGCGGCATCGTCAAGGCGCTGATCGCGGCGGCTCTGATGCCAACCGCCTGGCGCATCGAGCGCCGCGTTCGTAGCGGACGCTGAGCTAGATCGAGCAGCTGTGAGGGGCGCGGCTTCGCCGCGCCCCTCACGCGTTTTCACCCAGACTTCGCGCCGTCGCAAACGACCCGCAGCGGTCCGCCGAGGTAGAGCGAAATCTCACATCAGTCGTACATACTGGACCCGTGCCGACCGTCCCGATGAATGTCTGAGCAGTCAGTCGGCGCCAGGATCGTCCGCGCGATCCTGCGATTCCTGGCCTGGTGCGGACGGCTCGTACGCGGTGAGGTCGTGCGCCGTGTGGGAGGTACCGCCCGCGCCCGTGTGATCGTGATCTTCGGGCTGGTGCTGGCGCTCAACGGCGCTGATCTGGCGACCGTCGGTGCGATCGCTCAGCCGTTGCAGAAATCGCTGAAGATCAGCGTCACCGAGATCGGCCTACTGAGTGCGGCATCGCTGCTGGTTGGCGCGATCGTCACGATCCCGGTCGGTCTGTTCGTCGACCGTGCGAAGCGGATCCCGATCCTTGCGGTCAGCATCGTGCTGTGGAGTATCGCCTCACTGCTCAGCGCCTTCGCCGGTGGCTACTCCACGCTGCTGCTGACGCGGCTGCTGCTCGGCGCGGTGGTCGCAACCGCCGGCCCCGCGATCGCGTCGCTGACAGGCGACTACTTCCCGGCCCAGGAGCGCGCTCGCATCTACGCGTACATCCTCGGTGGCGAGGTGCTCGGCAACGCTGTTGGCTTCATCGTCTGCGGCAGCGTGGCCCAGGCGATCAGCTGGCGGGCCGCGTTCGTGCTGCTCGCGATCCCGGGTTTCTTCCTGGCGCGTGAGCTCTACCGCACCGTCCCGGAACCTCTGCGAGGCGGCCAGAGCCACCTGCAGCGCGGCACCGTCGACCTGGTCCAGGCCGCCGCCGAAGCGCGCGCAAATGCTCACGCGGACCCGCTCGGGGACGACCATGAGATGGCGCCTGCTGAGGATCCCGAAGACTTCGTCCGCATCGCTGTGGAGAAGCGCGGCGCGCGCCCTGATCCGGCGCTGATTCTGGTCGACGATCCGCGCACGCTAACGCTCGTGGATTCGATTCGTTACGTGCTCTCGATCCCGACCAACGTGTTGATGATCATCAGTTCGGCATTCGGGTACTTCTTCTTCTCCGGTCTCTCGACCTTCGCGCTGCTGTTCGTGCGTGGGCACTACCACGTCGGGTTCGCGACTTCAGAGCTGGTCCTCGCGCTGCTGGTCGGCGGGGCGCTCGTCGGAACGCTGGTCAGCGGCTGGCTGAGCGACGCGATCGTGCGGCGCGGCTATCTCAACGCCCGCGTCTGGTTCCCGGCGATCTGTTATCTCGGGGCGGCCGTCCTGCTCCTACCGGGTTTCATCTCGGACCATCTGACCCCTGCGGTCTGGTTCGATGTCGCCGGCGCGGCGCTGCTCTCAGCCGCCAACCCGCCGCTCGACGCTGCCCGGCTCGACATCATGCCCGCCGGCCTCTGGGGCCGTGCCGAGAGCGTGCGCACGACGCTGCGCTCGCTTGCGCAGGCGCTGGCGCCAGTGCTGTTCGGCGGTCTGGCAGGCCTGATCGCCGGTATCGCGCCGCCCAAGCAGGACCCGCCCGGCAGCAAGATACCGGCAGTTTCAGCAGGAGAGGCGCGCGGCTTGGAGATCACCTTCATCATCATGCTGGTCGTATTGGTGGCCGGCGGGATCTCATTGATGCGGGCGCGCTTCACCTACGCGCAGGACGTCGCCACCGCCGCCGCCTCGCACCAGGGATCGGGCGCAGCGACGGTCTCGACGCGAGCCTCGCATACGCTCGAGGACGACGCCGATCACCAGGAAGCACGGCGCGTGCGCGAGCGTCGGGCCAGACGTTTACGTCGTGGCTCTTAGGTAACCCTAACCGGCCTCACCACAATCATTCCGCTCGGACCTCTAAGATCTTGGGACCTTGACGGGACCGACAATTAGCGCGCCTGCAGAGGAGGATCTGCTCGTGCAGAGCACGGATGCGCCGCCGGAAACCTCTGAGAAGCAGGCCCGCCGGCAGCGCCAGCTCGACCAAGGCGACATCCGCCCTGTCTCAATGCCGTTCATCGATCGGTTCGCGAGCGCGGTCGTCACCGGCGCACCGCCGATCCTCGTTCTGATCGGGATGTACCTCGGCTGGATGGACCATCTGCTGGTCTGGCAGGACCTGGTGATCTTCGCGATCTGTTACGCCGGCATCGGCATGGGCATCACCGTCGGTTTCCATCGGCTCCTGACCCACCGCAGCTTCAAGTGCAACCGCTGGGTGCGGGCCGGTTTCGCCGCGCTCGGCTCCGCCGCCGCCGAAGGCCCTGTGATCGACTGGGTCGCGACCCACCGCAAGCACCACCAGTTCTCAGACGAGGCGGGGGACCCGCACAGCCCGCACGCCTGCGAGGACCATGGCTTCAAGGGCGCCTTCAAGGGGCTCGTGCACGCCCACATCGGCTGGGTCTTCAGTGACATGGAGGTCGCCGATGAAGACCGCTACGCCAAAGATCTGGTGGCCGATCCACTGCTGAAGTTCGTCGATCGCACGTTCGTGCTCTGGGTCGCACTCGGCCTCGCGCTTCCGTTCGGTCTCGGCGTCGCCGTCAGCGGGACCGTGACCGGTGGGCTCTGTGCCCTGCTCTGGGGAGGTGCGCTGCGAATCTTCCTGATGCACCACGCGACCTTCAGCATCAACTCGCTGTGCCACTTCTTCGGCGATCAGGACTACGACACCGGCGACGAGTCCCGCAACCTCGCCTGGCTCGCTGTGCCGACCTGGGGCGAAGCCTGGCACAACACCCACCACGCCTTCCCGACCTCTTACCGGCACGGCGCGGACGCTCGCCAACTCGATCTCAGCGCCGAGTTCATCGAGGTTCTTGAGCGGCTCGGAATCGTTTGGGACGTAGTTCGCATCCCCGACGAGCGACGTCAGCGCAAAGCCCGAGCCGCAACGGCGGCTTGATCCCGATGGCGTTCTCGAACACCGCCGCATTGCGGCTCGAACTCGAACGCGCACTGCCGGAAAGGCCGTTCAGCGTTTCCTTCTGGGACGGAACCAGCGTGCCCGCCACCACGCCTGACGCGCCGACCTTCTCGATCCGCTCGCCCAAGGCGCTGGCACACCTGCTGCGCGCGCCGGGTGAGCTCGGGCTCGGGCGCGCCTACGCGCAGGGTCTGATTGAGGTCGACGACATCGACGGCGCGATCAGCGTGGTCGATAACTTCGAGGCGCCGGCGATCACGCTCAAGAGCGGCGCCAAGCTCGCGCTGGCGGTGCTGCGTGCCAACGGCCTGACGCTGCCGCCCGCGCCGCCCGCGACCGAGCTGCGGCTGCGCGGCGAGCGTCACACGATCGCGCGTGACCGTCGCGCCGTGCGCCACCACTACGACTCCGGCAACGCCTTCTTCAAACTCTTCCTGGACCCGTCAATGACTTACAGCTGCGCTTACTGGCGCAACGGTGCCACCACGCTGGAAGAAGCCCAAAAGGCCAAGCTCGACCTGATCTGTAAGAAACTCGACCTCCAGCCCGGCGAGCGGCTGCTTGACGTCGGCTGCGGCTGGGGCAGCATGGCGCTCAACGCCGCCCACGAACGCCAGGTCAAGGTGCTTGGCATCAGCCTTTCGCAGCCGCAGGTCGATGAGGCGACCAAGCGCGCTGCCGAGCAGGGCCTGAGCGAGCTGGTCGAGTTCCGGGTCTGCGACTACCGCGAGGTGGCCGAGTCGCAGTTCGACGCGATCTCAAGCATCGGCATGGTTGAGCACGTGGGGGAGGAGCGCATCGACCTCTACATGAGCACGCTGCACGGCCTGCTGCGCAGCGGCGGCCGCCTGCTCAACCACGGCATCGCCAAGCTCGCCGACTTCGATACGAAGGACGAGGGCGCGATCTCCGAGCGCTTCGTCTTCCCCGACGGTGTGCCACTGCCGCTCTCAAGGATTGCCAAGGCGATGGAGCGCACCGGCCTGGTCCCGCAGCATGTCGAGGGCATCGGCCCTGACTACGCGCTGACGATCACCGAATGGATCAAGCGCTACGAGGCGCGCTACGAGGAGGCCGTTGCACTCGCCGGTGAGGAGCGCGCGCGCATGTACAAGCTCTACCTGCGTGCCGCCCGCCAGGGCTTCACGACCAACTGGGCGACCGTCTACCAGGTGCTCGCGACCAAGCTCTGAGCACGGCCGCGGTCCGGGGCTCAGCTGAAGAGCTGGCGCGCGTACCAGTCGTGCTCATCCTGCACGCCCGGCAGCGCGAAGAAGTAGCCGCCGCCGACCGGTGAGATGTAGTCGACCATCGGCTCGCCGATCAGACGTGCCTGGTTGGCGATGAACTGGCGGTCGAGGTCCTGCTGGAAGCAGTTGAAGACGAGGCCGACGTCCATGTTGTCGTTGAGGTCGACGCCACGGTCGTAGTTGTAGCCACGCCGGAAGATGCGGCTCGCTTCGCTGGCCTTCGTGCGCGGGTTGGAGAGGCGGATATGCGCGGTCAGCGGGATCACGTAGCCGAGCGGATCGGCCTTGTAGTTGGGGATATCGGCCTCGTTTGTGCCATCCAGCGGCGCACCCGAGCCGCGGAAGCGGCCGATCATCTGCTGCTGCTCAGTGAGCGAGACGCGGTCCCAGAACTCGATGAACTGCTTGATGATGCGGACCACGTGGTAGCTGCCGCCGGTCGCCCAGG
>Ga0302314_10015990_pt1 | contig 12713 bp, 13 predicted proteins | sample III_Palsa_N2_3_FD_200533 | JGI IMG/M metagenome (GOLD analysis project Ga0302314, IMG submission 200533) | Peat permafrost microbial communities from Stordalen Mire near Abisko, Sweden - III_Palsa_N2_3 | ecosystem: Environmental > Terrestrial > Soil > Palsa > Peat permafrost | place: Sweden...
CCAGCCCGTCCACAACTTCAGCGGCAGGCGCTTGCGCCATTGGCTGGCGTAGTTGCCGTACTCGATGTACTTGTACGCGATGCCGGCCGCGTCCAGCCACTTGCGGGCCTTGGTCGGGAACGGGTTCCAGGCCATGCCGACGACGACGACCGCGTTCGCGGCGACGGCGGCCTCCACTTCGGCGATGACCGCGCGGCCCTCGTCGGCAATGCGGGCGCGGATCGCGGGATGCACGCGGGAGTCGTCGAGGATCTGTCTGGTCACGATGGCACCGACTATGGTTGGGCGGGATCGCCAGCGTAGCAGAGCGGCCGCGCGCCGCCACTGCCGTTCGACCCCGATATCCGTCGATCGGCCGCCACCCGAACTCGAGCAGGGTCGGCGCGTTTTCGGCATCATGGGCGCCCGTCCGCGTCGCGCCCCGACAGAGCGCGCGCCTCACTCACGAAAGACCGTCATGAAGCTCTACTACAGCCCCGGCGCCTGCTCGCTCGCCTCCCACATCGCGCTGTGCGAGGCGGGCGTGAAGTTCGAACTCGTCAAGGCGGCGCTGCAGACCCACACGCTGGCCGACGGCAGCGACTACTACCAGATCACCGCCAAGGGCCAGGTGCCGCTGCTCGAGCTCGACGACGGCGCGCGCCTGTCCGAAGGTCCGGTGATCCTGCAGTACATCGCCGACCACGCGCCCGGCACCGGCCTCGCGCCGGCGGCCGGCACGATGGAACGCTATCGCGTGATGGAATGGCTCAACTTCATCACCAGCGAGCTGCACAAGGGCTTCTCGCCGCTGTTCAACGGCAAGATGCCGCAGGAGGCCAAGGAGATCTTCGCCGCGCGGCTGAAGGACAAGTTCGCCTACGTCGACGCCAGGCTCGAAGGCAAGGACTACCTGACGGGCGCGCAGTTCTGCGTGGCCGACGCCTACCTGTTCGCGATGACCCAGTGGGCCGAAGGCCGCGGCATCGACCTGTCGGGCTTTGCGAACGTCGAGGCCTTCATTGCGCGCACGAAGGCGCGTCCCGCGGTGCGCGATGCGATGAAGGCCGAAGGCCTCATCAAGTGACCCGAGGGATCAGCCGACCGCCTTCGGCGTGACCTTGCCCGCGGCCTCCTTCGCGAGCACGCGGGCGCGCTCGACTTCGGCATCGTGCGCCAGCGCCACGCCCATGCGGCGCCTGACGAAGCTCTCGGGCTTGCCGAACAGGCGCACCTCGGTCTGCGGCACGCGCATCGCGTCGGCCAGGCCATCGAAGCGCAGCGCCTTCGCGTCGACGCCGCCGTAGATCACCGCGCTCGCGCCCGGGCTCTTCAGCGACACGTCCACCGGCAGCCCGAGGATCGCGCGGGCGTGCAGCTCGAACTCGTTCTGCCACTGCGTGACCATCGTCACCATGCCGGTGTCGTGCGGGCGCGGGCTGACCTCGCTGAACCACACGTCCGCGCCCTTGACGAACAGCTCGACGCCGAACAGCCCCTGGCCGCCGAGGTCGTCGGTGACCGCCTTGGCGATGCGTTCCGCGCTCGCCAGCGCGGCCGGATCCATGCGCATCGGCTGCCAGCTCTCGACGTAGTCGCCCTTGACCTGCACATGGCCGATCGGCGCGCAGAAGCTGGTCTGCACCGCGCCGTCGGCGCCCAGCGAGCGCACGGTCAGCAGCGTGATCTCGTAGTCGAAGGCGATGAAGCCCTCGACGATCACGCGGCCGTGGCTGACGCGGCCGCCGGCCATCGCGTAGTCCCACGCGGTCTTCACGTCGGCCGGGCCGTCGATCTTGCTCTGCCCCTTGCCGGAGCTGCTCATCACCGGCTTGACGATGCAGGGGTAGCCGATCTTGTCGTCGATGGCGGCCTGCAGTTCCTCGAGCGAATCGCAGAACACGTACGGGCTCGTGGGCAGGCCCAGCGTCTCGGCGGCCAGGCGGCGGATGCCTTCGCGATCCATCGTCAGGCGCGCGGCGCGCGCGGTGGGGATCACGCGCACGACGCCTTCGGCCTCCAGCGCCTGCAGCTCCGACGTGGCGAGCGCCTCGATCTCGGGCACGACGAGGTCGGGCTTCTCGCGCTCGATCAGCGCGCGCAGCGCCGCCGGATCGCTCATCGTGATCGTGTGCGCGTGGTGCGCCACCTGCTGGCCGGGCGCGTTCTCGTAGCGGTCGACGGCGATCGTCTCGACGCCCAGGCGCTGCAGCGCGATCAGCACTTCCTTGCCGAGCTCGCCGCTGCCCAGCAGCATCACGCGGGTGGCGGCAGGGCTCAGGGGCGTGCCGAGGGGCTTGTTGTAGGTCGTCATGATGGTCGGGGAGGTCGGAAGGAAAGGAGATCAGGCCTTGGTGGTCGCGGGCTTCAGGAGGCCTTTGCAGGTCGCGTGCTGCGGGTCGCCGGCGGGCAGCTTGGCGCAGACGCCTTCGAGCTGCGCCTCCAGGCGATCGATGGTGGCCTGGTGCTTGCCGCCGGCGTTCCACTTCGCCAGCTTGGCGCCGAGCCGCTGCAGGTAGTCGCCGCTGCGCTCGTAGAAGGCGTCGGGCTGGGCCGCGGTGTCGGCGAACACCGATTTGGCGGCGCTCTCGATGCGGCCGGAATCCTGCGGCGCCAGGTCGACCAGCGCGCTCACGTAGGCGTTGCCCCAGCGCAGGCGCGTCGACGCGCCCTCGCTCTTCTCGTACGCTTGCTGGTACCACTGCAAGGCCTCGGCGGCCTGGCCCTGCTTGCGTGCGTTCGAGCCAAGCTCGCCCATCAGGTAGTACGGCTGGCGGCTCTTGGGGAGGCTGGCCTTGAGCAGCTTGGCCGACTCGCTCCACAGGCCGGTCTCCTCCAGCAATTGCGCGGTGGTGGGGATCACGGCCTGGCGCTCGAACGCGCTGGTGGATTCGCGGTCGGTCGTCGCGGCGGCGCTGCGCACTTCCGCGACGAGCGCCGGCGGCAGCGTCGGATGCATCGCATCCCTGGGCTGGTCGATGCGGGCGAGGTCGACGCGCGCGAACAGCGCGTCGAGGCGGTCGTTGCGCGACAGCGTGGTGTCGGCCTGCAGGCGCCGCAGCGCGTTGCCGAACGAGGCGACCAGCTTCGCGCGCTCCGCGCCTGGCGCGGGAGCGAGCGCGGTGACGATGTCCGACGCGCTGTTGGTCAGCACGTCCATGTAGGTGCGGCTCAGCGCCGGATCGGCCAGCACCTGCGCGACGCGGGCGCGCGTGGCGGCATCGGGCGCCGGCGCGTTCTTCTCGTCGCTGTCGCCGATCGACTTCAGTGCGAGACGCGTGCACGCCGCGGACTCGCTCGCCGGGCAGGTGGCCGCCAGCTTGCGCAGCAGCGGGCCACGCTCGGCCGCGGGCACGGCCTGGGCGCCTTCGTCGGTGTCCCACGAGTAGAACGCCAGCAGGCGCCACTCGCCGCCGGAGAGCGGCTTGCCGGCACGCGCGTCGGCCAGCACGGTCGCGATCGGGCGGCCGCTGGCCATGCCCAGCTGCAGCAGCTGCATCACCTGCGCGGCGTCGACCTCGCCCGGCAGGCGCGTCAGCTCCTTGCGATCGGGGTTGAACAGGATCAGCGTCGGATAGCCCGCCACCTTGAACTTCGTGCCCAGCTTCTGCGCGCCGGGCGCGTCGCCGTCCAGGTGCACCGCGACGAAGCTCTTGGACTGCTCCGCGAAGTCCTGGCGGTTGAACAGCGTTGCCTTCAGCTGGTTGCACGGCGGGCACCACACGGCGCCCCAGTACAGCAGCACGGGCTTGTTCTGCGCCTTGGCGGCGGCGAAGGCCTTGTCGATGTCGGCGTCGCTGGTGGCGTCCTGCCAGGCCACGTTGCCGGGCGGCGGCCCGTCGGCGGCGTGTGCGGCGGCGCCGAAGCCGGCCAGCGTCGCGGCGAGCGCGAGGGCCAGGGCGGAAGCTTTCAGGGTGCGGGCGGAGGAATGCGGCAGGCGGCTCATCGAGGAAGTCTCCAGGGACACGGGTGTGCGTCCCGCGGCTCGACCACGACCGGTGGATCGTGGGCAGGCGCGGACGCGGCGGCGCAAGCCGCCATTGTCCGCGACCTCGGGCGCGCGAGCATGCGCATGCTCATGCCGAAGCTGCGCAAGGACGCCGCGCGCGGCGCGCGGCTCAGTCGCCGAGGTCGGAAGCGGCGTCGCCCAGCGCCTGCTGCGTCGAGTCCTCGGCCGGCTCCGGCGTCGCGCGCGCCAGCGCCATCCAGGTGGCGAACGGCAGCCGCAGCGCGCGCCGCGGGGCCGGGCGCATCACGTCCAGCACGCCGCCGCGTTCCATCATCACGCCGTAGTCCTCGGGCACGTCGTCGGCGTCGCCGATGCCTTCGGCCAGCACGTACCAGCACTCGCGCGCCATCTGCCGGTAGGCCTCGCCCTTGGCCGGCTTGCGCAGGTCGCCCAGCAGGTCGGCGCGGCGCACCTTGATCTCGTGGACGATGGGCTCGAGGTAGTCCTCGACCGTGGTGTTGCGCACCGAGAAGAGGTCGGGCCGCGCGACCGTCCACCGCCCGGTGCCGAGCGCGTCGTCGCCGATGCGCACGCGCAGCGACAGCCCGCGCCACGCGATGCGTCCGGCGCGCTGCATCGCGACCGCGACGCGGCCGATCAGCGCCTCGTGGGCGTCGCGCGCCGCGCGGTTGCGCGCGAGCGTGGCGGCCAGCACCGCGACGCCGGCGTCGGTGACGCGCAGCGTCTCGCGGCCGTCGCCGTCGCGCAGCCGCTCGATCCAGCCGGCGGCCAGCAGCTCCACCTCGACCAGGTCCTGGCTGGGCCAGCCGGCCGAGCGCCAGATCGCGCGCAGGCGGCGGCGCTGCAGTTCGGTCGGGGATGTCGGCGAGGTCACGATGAGCACGCGAAAGTATCCGATTACTACCCGCTCACGACGTGAGCTTCGAACAATGGAGCCGTCCGTTCAACTACCGATCTGGAGACGACCATGGCCAAGAAGATTCTGATGATCTGCGGCGATTTCGGCGAGGACTACGAGACGATGGTGCCGTTCCAGGCGCTGCTCGCCGTCGGCCACGTGGTGCACGCGGTCGCGCCCGACAAGAAGGCCGGCGACTACGTGACGATGGCGATCCACGACTTCGACGGCGCGCAGACCTACAGCGAGAAGCCCGGCCACCGCTTCACCCTCAACGCGAGCTTCGCCGACATCCGCGCCGAAAGCTACGACGCGCTGGTGGTGCCCGGCGGCCGTGCGCCCGAATACCTGCGCATGAACTCGCAGGTCGTGGCCATGACGAAGCACTTCCTGGCGGCCAACAAGCCGGTCGCCGCGATCTGCCACGGCGCGCAGCTGTTGGCGGCCACCGGGCTGATCAAGGGCCGCAAGGTGTCGGCCTACCCGGCCTGCCAGGTCGAGGTCGAGCTGGCCGGCGCCGAGTACATGGGCATCCCGGTCGACCAGGCGGTCACCGACGGGAACCTGGTCACGGCGCCCGCCTGGCCGGCGCATCCGGCGTGGATCTCGCAGTTCCTGGCGGTGCTCGGCACGCGGATCACGCTGTAAAGCCGCGATTGCGCGGCTGGCAAGGCGGCGCCGACGGGCGTACATTGGCCGGAGGGTGGGGCGTCCCGCTCCGCCCTTCGGAGAGCCGTGCGCGCTGCGCGACCCGGCCTGGCCAAGGAGACAAAGCATGTGTGAAATCTTCATCAGCGCCGATCCCGCGAGCTACGAAAGCCGCACGCGCTCCGTTCGCCTGCACGGCGTCGTCACGAGCATCCGGCTGGAGCATCTGTACTGGGAGGTGCTCGAGGAGATCGCGCGCCGCGACGGCATGAGCGTCGTCCACCTCATCGAGAAGCTGTACGACGAGCTGGTGACCGCGCGCGGCGGCGTCGGCAACTTCACGTCGTTCCTGCGCGTCAGCGCGCTGCGCTACGAGGCGCTGGTGGCGCAGGGGCGCATCCCGGCCGACGTCGGCGTGCCGATCCGCTCGCTCGACGCCAAGACCGTGCTGCACGAGCTGCCCAAGGGCTGGAGCGTGCCGTCTGCGTCGCCGGCCGCGGGTGCCGACGCGCCGTCCGCGGGCCGCGCACTGCAGCGAGCGCTGACGCGCCTGCCGCACTGATCGAGCCCGCGCGCCTCAGCCGACGCGGAATCGGCCCGGCGGCGCGTTGCTGGCGATCGGCGCGGCGTCGACCGCTTCCTCGCACGTGCGCATCGTCTTCGACAGCATGTCGACGAACGCGCGCGTCTTCGCGGGCATCAGGCGGCGGCCGGGAAACACGGCCCAGCAGTCGGCGTCCGGCAGGCACCAGTCGGGCAGGATGCGCTGCAGCTCGCCGCGCGCCAGGTAGGGCTCGGCGAAGAAGTCGGCGACCGCCACCACGCCCGCGCCGCTGCGTGCGAGGCGGATCAGCACGTCCGGCGAATTCGCGCGCACGTGCTGCGACGGCACGAGAGTGTGCGTGGCGATCTCGCCGGCCGCGCGCCGGGTCTTCGCAGTGGGCGCCCGCGGCGCATCGGCAGTCGTCGCCTCGCGCAGCGACAACTGCCAGGGCACCGGGTCGCCCGCGCGCGACAGCAGCATCAACGCCGGCATCGTGCGCAGCGCCTCCGGCGCCAGCGGCTCGCCGTGTTCGCGCAACAGCGACGGCGCGGCGTACAGGCCGGTCGTGAACATCGCCAGGCGGCGCGCGGCGAGCTGGGCGTCGTCGGGCAGCGCGCCCATGCGGATCGCGAGGTCGAAGTTCTCGCCGATCAGGTCGACGCGGCGCGGCGAGAGATCGAGCTCCAGCGAGACCTCGGGATAGTCGCGGATGAAGTCGGCCAGCGGCTTCTCCAGCGCGGTGCTCGCGAAGTCGCCCGGCATCGACACCCGCAGCCGACCGCTGGGACGCGCCTGGCGCGACAGCGCGAACGCGAGCGCGGCGTCGACCTCCTCCGACATCGCCCGCGCATGATCGAGCACCCCCTGGCCGAACTCGGTGATGACCAGCTTGCGCGTGGTGCGCTGCAGCAGCCGCTCGCCGAGCCGCTTCTCGAGCGCGGCGATGCGGCGCGACACCGTCGACTTCGGCAGCTGCACGCGCTCGGCCGCGCGGCTGAAGCTGCCGGACTCGGCCACGCGGGCGAACAGCAGCAGGTCGTCGGCGTCGGGGGTCATCGAAGGGCCTGCGCACGGCGTGCTGCGGCGCGAGCGCCCTTCGGAACGGCCGGGCGCGCGCTCATGCCAATTTGCGCGCCATCGCGCGCCCGAAGTCCTTGCTCAGGTGGCCGAGCAACGCGGCCCACGGCGACAACGCCGGCCGCGGTTCGAGCCCGGCGCCCAGCCGCTCGATCTGCGCGTAGTACCACCCGGCCTGGCACTGGTTGTTGAGGCCTTGCAGGTGCCCGGACGTGCTGTTCGGGCCCCAGAAGCCGCGCCCCAGCACCAATCGATCCTCCGGCACCGGCAGCGCAGGCAGCTCGCCCGCGAGCATGCGGCGCGGGAAGGCGGGGTCGATGCAGAACGGCCGCGCCAGGCCGATCAGGTCGGTGGCGCCCGTGTCCAGCGCGTCGTCCATGCCGGCGCGCGTGCGGAAGCCGCCGGTCACCATCACCGGCATGGTCGCCACCGCCTTGATCGCGTCGGCGTACTGCAGGAACGTCGCCTCGCGGCGGCGGGTGCTGTCGCGGATCTCGTCCTCGGCGTGCGACTTGAAGAACTCGGTCTGCTCGTAGGTGCCGCCCGAGACCTCGAGCAGGTCGATGCCGGCCTCGCTGAGCCAGCGCACGACCTGCAGGCACTCCTCCGGCCCGAAGCCGCCCTTGACGAAGTCCGACGAGTTCAGCTTCACGCTCACCGGAAACCCCGGCCCCACCGCCGCTCGCACCGCGCGCACCGACTCGAGCAGCAGCCGCGCGCGGTTCTCCAGCGAGCCGCCCCAGGCATCGACGCGCTGGTTGGTGCGCGGCGACAGGAACTGCGACAGCAGGTAGCCATGCGCGGAGTGCACCTGCACGCCGTCGAAGCCGGCCTTGCTCAGCACGCCGGCCGTGCGACCGAAGCGGGCGATGACGTCGCGGATCTGCTCCTCGGCCATGGCGCGCGGCCGGCCGAAGTTGCCGACGAGGTCGAGCTGCACCGGTGACGGCGCGAGCGGGTGCAGGTTGACCAGCCGCGGACACTGGCGCCCCGGATGGCTGATCTGGCCCCACAGCACGCTGCCGTGCGCGTGCACGCTGGCGGCCCAGGCGCGCAGCTCCGCCAGTCCGGCTTCGTCTTCCACCACGACGTTGCCGGCACGCTCCAGGTAGCGGCCGTCGATCATGATGTTGCCGCTGACCAGCAGCGCCGCGCCGCCCGCGGCCCAGGCGGCATAGAGGCGCTGGTGTCCCGGCGTCGGCCGGCCAGAGGGGCTCGCCAGCCCCTCGGTCATCGCCGATTTGCACAGGCGATTGGGCAGCGTGACGCCGCACGGCAGCGACAGCGGTCGGTCGATCATGGCGGTTCGTTCTCGTTGAAGCGACGCCCGATCTTTGTGGCCTCGCATCTCTGTGTCGATTGGCCAAGAGTATCAAATCAAGAACTTAGCGCTGCACGTGGGGGAGCGATTGCGCGTTCGCAGTGTCAACACGGCGCGGAGTTCTTCATCGGGGCGCCAGCTTTCGCATCACAGAGTTAATCGCGGAGCGAGTTGCCTGCCGCGCTTTGGCATTTCAATGTTAAGGCCGCGGCCGGACCCGCCCCTGAAACCGAAATCTTCGCGTTGCTGCGAGCAGTGACGACAAGTCGCAGCGGCCGGAGCGCTAGTGTCGTTTCTGGTAACCACGGGCTGCTCGGTCGTGTCAGTGTGTCACCGTACACGCACGCGGTGCCCGTGAAGCCCGCTCGAGGGTCCAAGACGAAGTAGCTCTCGAGGAGCCTGCGGCGAATCGCGGTGCTCCTCATGCTGCGTCAGCTACGCCGAAAACAGCTTGGCGATCTCGTTCTCTGCCAGAGTCGTCAAGAGTTTGTTCTCGTACGTCCGAGTCTGCACGACGATCTGCTTGGCGCGTCGAATCCGCTCGTCGCGCCACTGCGTCCCGTGTTCGGCGAGAGCATGTCGAAGACCTGCAGCACCTGATTGGTTGCCGCAAGCGGCTGACGAGTCAAATGGTGACTCCGCGGCGTCCGTCTAGGTCTGTTCAAACAGATGGAACCCGATCGAGTCCGGCGCGATGCTCATCATGAGTCGATCTTCGTGAAGTTGGTGAGCACACACCCCGAACGATTCGGAGGAGCCAGCGACAGCGCGCGCGGCATCGACATGGGCCTCGACGTCGAGGACATAGGCGCAGTCAACGACGAGCAGGCTCTGTCGCTCACCAACTTGCGCAAGGCAAAGTGGATTGGCACAGTCACTGCCAAAGAATTCGCTCAGTTGAATCTCGACGTCGGCGTGGTCACGAAGTGCCGCGCAAAGTTGCTTGTGCCGCTCGCGCTCGCGCTCGCAATACGGTGCGCCGAGGTCGTCCTTCGCCACGCAGACCAACTCCCCGAAACTGCGCGCTGAACTGATCAGGCTGCGTGCCTCGGTCTTCGAAAGGGCTCGCCTTCTGAAGGATCCGACTGGGAGGTTCGACAACTCAACGTGCCAGAACGAGAGGTAGGTAGTTTTGTGATCCATGGCGGTTAGCGCTGGCGGGCGGCCTTGCCGCGCACTCTGGAAGGGTAGCAGACCTCTGCCTCCTCGTGGGCCGCCAGTTCCCGGCTTTCGTTGAGCGCCGTCGCTGCACAAGCGTGCCCGTGCGCGCGCACCCTAGAGCAGCAAGTGCTGCTTGCCGATGGCGTCGCGCTGGGCTTCCGAGACGCCAGCAGCCGCCGCGAACTCCGGCCAGCGCGTCATCGCTGCCTTGACCTGGTCCATCACCTTGGTTGCGTCCCCGACGCCGAAGCGATCGGCTTCTAGCCCTATGTCCTCGCGCGTGGTGCCGGTGAACTTGCCGCCGACGGACATGTGGTGCTGGTTAGTCCACTCGCCATGCGGGTTGTGGGCGAAGGTGACGTCGTAGGCCGGGCTGAGCCGCCAAGGCTGGCCCTGCTTGAGCAGGAAGGAGAAGTTCTTGGTGTGGTCGTCGCAGTTGCGGCCCATCACGTTGAAGGCCACGCGGCGGAACGCCTCCTGCATGTCCTCGTAGGGCAGGCGCAGATCGCGGATGGTGCCGAACAGCTGCAGGTAGGCGTTGGTGCCCTTACGCTTGTAGTCGACGCGGGCCATCGCGCATGGGTCTGCATGTGGTGGCGTTGGTTAGCCCCGCACGATTTCCGAGTATCACGCCGGGGCCCCCATATCTTCGCTGGATTGACGGCGTGCCGGGCGACAGGTTTCGCCGGACTCGATGCCGTCGGCGCCCATCAGCCGGCGGCCGTCATCATTGGAGCAGTGCGTGCTGCAGCGAACGCTTGACAGCATCGCTGTGCTCGTTGGCAAGAGCGTCCTGTACGGCGGCGGAAGCGCCGAGCTTCACGAGCTCGTTTCCTGCCTCGACCCTGGCCTCGTCGTTGGCATGGAAACGAAGCACTTTGGTGAGCTCCGGAACGGCGTCCCGGCCGAGGATGACCGCGTACGCGTGGGGAGCTCGGGCGTCAACCGGCTTGCTCCCGGGATTCTTGATATAGGCCAGGAGCGCGGGCGCCGCGTCGGCGATCTTCTGGCTCGTCGCACGCTGTAGCGCGTAGTCGGATTCGATGGCGCCCACGCGGCCAAAGCGCTTCAGCGAGTCGACCACATTCTCGTCGGACGCATCGACGAGCCGCACGCCGTACGCGTCAACGACGTTGAACATGGCAGTGAGGCCGTTGTGCTCCTCGCGGCGACTGCCGGAGAACGTCACCACGACGCCCGACATACCATCGTGCGCCGCGGCTGTCTTCACCGCATCCATGACCTTCTCCTGGGAGGTCATCAGCGGCATTCCCCATTCTTTGTAGATCTTGCGCACCTGTGGGAGACGGTCTTGGTGCGCGAGGTCGGCCTTGCTGTACAGGGTGATGTCGACGACGGGTGGTACGTCGCCGCTGTACGCGGACATGGTCGCCGTCAGCGCTAGCAGGGCAAGCGGTATGGATCTAAACATGTGGTTTGGCCTCCCGTTTTGCGGCGATGCCAGCTCTCCGTGCCTGCATCCACCATGACGGTCGAAAGTGTATTGAATCCTATAGGTTGTAGTCCTATGGAATTTACTATGTCCGAATGGAGGTCTTCCGCCTAGATCCATGAAGTCCACCTCCTCCTTCGGCTCCTCGCTCCGGTTCGTCCGGGAAGCGCTCGGCATCCCGCAGGAAGAATTCGACCTCGTCTCGAGCCGCACCTACATCAGTGCGCTCGAGCGCGACCTCAAGCAACCCACGATCGCGAAGATCGACTCGTTGGCGACCGTGCTGGGGATCCACCCCATGGCGCTTATCACGCTTTGTTATTGCAGCCGCATGACCCGTGAACAGGCCAAGCAGGTGCTCGCGACGACCGCCGAGCAAGTCGACGCGCTATTTGACGCGCATGCACAGGGCCGCTAAGGGCGAGACGCCTCCGGCCTCCGGGACTGATTCGCTATCGCCGGCGCTGGATGACCAGTGCGTCAGGCAAAGCGGTCGTCGCGATCGTCGACGTCACCGGTAGCGCTTGGCTGGTTTCCCGGTGGGATGAAGATGCCGGCGGCGTGAGCCATCTGGGCCGCGCCCTGCCCTTGAGTGGGCGCCAAACTCGATGCGTGACAGAGGGAAGTTCTCATGCCTTCGGCCGAAGACATCTGCATGGCCACGGTCATGCCATCGTCCGCAGTCGCAAAGCCAGAGCGCGTGGACGCGACCTTCTAGGGTGATTTCTTCGCCAACTCAGACCAAACATGCTGGACGAGATTTTTGTACCTCTAGTCGGCTTTGCAGGGCGACTCCGGTCGTCCGTGTCGCTGGTGCGACCGGCAGGTCCCGCTGCATTGGAGCCGGTCGCCGAACGTCCGCACGGAAGCCCCGGGCGAGTCCATGTGGAAGCCTTCGGTCAGTACAACGCGTTGTCTGCGGCGCAAACATGGCTGAGCTGAGCGACCGGTCTGGCGCGGCTTCCTGCCGCTCGAGATGGATTCCAGCGTAGCCCCGGCTCAACAAGCGCCGAATGACTGCTGTCCGCGTCCGCGAACTCACGCTCTCGACCCGTTGCTGCCACTCGCCGGCTCGATTTTGACGCCGAAAAGCTGTCCCTCGGTGAGGGGCGTCTCAAGGCGTCAGATGGTCCACCTTAGATCTTACAAAGGCTACAACCTCGCGGGGATTCCTGTATGCAACGAGACCGACTTGAAGAGTCGCCTCTCGTCCATGAATCTTGAGCTGACCTGCTGACTGCTCGATCCGTACGACCTGCTGCCAGGAAAGGTCAACGCGACGTGGAACCTTCAGGCCAGAAATGCTGAAGCCGGATATGCCGTGCACTGTCAGGCGCGTTTGATAGGTCGCCCACAGGGCGGCGATTGAAACCAGGCCGCCAAAAATCCAGAAGACGCCCAGCAGGATGCTGTGGCTCCACGGAATGACGAACAGTCCACCGACACCGAACAACGTCCCAAAAACGATGTAACCAACGATGCTCGAAACCGTCGATGGCTTGGGTGGTTCGTCGTTCGTGCTGGGATCGACTCTCTGGCTCATCTCAAGATCCTAGCGCCATCAAAGCGGCCATTGGCGAACGTCTGCAGATGGCCGACATGACGCATTCAGCCAGGCGTTAGTCTTCGCGGCGCGCGTCAAGGTAGTTGTCGCCTCAGTCA
>Ga0302314_10015991_pt1 | contig 12713 bp, 9 predicted proteins | sample III_Palsa_N2_3_FD_200533 | JGI IMG/M metagenome (GOLD analysis project Ga0302314, IMG submission 200533) | Peat permafrost microbial communities from Stordalen Mire near Abisko, Sweden - III_Palsa_N2_3 | ecosystem: Environmental > Terrestrial > Soil > Palsa > Peat permafrost | place: Sweden...
TCAGCCGAGTTTGACCGCGACGCTGTCACACCGCCGTTAGCCCACCCGAGCGATTGGCGTGTGGCTTCCCTAGCCGTCTAACGGCGCAAGAAGCGCTGTTCGGATCGCGGGCGCCTCGCGCCGCGGTCAGGTTCCGCGCCGGAATCCCAATTGCATTGCCTTAAGAGTCTGTTAAGTCGTCGCCCGCTCGGCGGCGGACTTATCCGCGGACAAGGGGGAGCTTGCTCGAACTGACCCGGCTGGGGTTGAGATCAGGTGGCGCGCAAGTTGCTGCTTGTCGTCTCTTCGGGTGCATCGCGGGATTCCAATGACTCTTCTGGCGCTTAATCGGCCGCTCCGCAGCCCTGCCTCTTGGGTTGCTCTTCTCGGGATTGCGCTGATCGGCGCGGTCACGGTCTTCGCGGCTCTTACGGCGCCGGCGGATTTGTCCCTACCTGCGCGAACCCCTGTGCCTGGAGTGGCGAAGCTACGCGGCCCCGCCGCCGCGCCTGTGCCAGCCATTGCGGCGCAAGTGTTTGAGCCCCTCTCGCCCGAACAGGCGGTTACGCTCAACGCCGAGGTGCCGATCTCCGGCCTGCCCAATCCCGCCGCCGCGCCCTTCAAACTGGCCAACGTCACCGAGTTCGACCACGCCCGTGCCGTCACCTGCCTGGCCATGGCCGTCTACTACGAGGCCGCGAACCAAGGCCCCGACGGCGAAGCCGCCGTCGCCCAGGTGGTCCTGAACCGAGTGCGTAACCCGCTGTTCCCGAAGACGGTCTGCGGCGTGGTGTTCCAAGGCTCCAACCAGTCCACCGGATGCCAGTTCACCTTCACCTGCGACGGCTCTCTCGCCCGGCGGCCGAGCGTCGATGGCTGGCGCGCGGCGAAGGAAGTGGCCGAGCGTGCGCTCGGTGGCTACGTCCAGAAGGCTGTAGGCGAAGCGACGCACTATCACACCATCTGGGTCGTCCCCTATTGGCAGCCCACCGTGCTGAAGGTGGCCCAGATCGGCGCCCACGTCTTCTATCGCTGGAACGGCGAGCTTGGCCGCCCGAACGCCTTCACCAGTTCGTACGCCGGATCCGAGCCGGTGACGCCCGTGCCCGCCGGGCTCACCGCACAGGACATCGCCGCCATGGCCGCGCCAACAGCCTCACTCGCGGCGATAGCATCGGCCTCGACGCCGGCCAACGCGCCGCCGGAGACCGAGGCCAAGCCCGCGGTCAGGATCGTCGCGATGGCGTCAGCGCCGGCGATCGCCCCGGCGATCGCCCCGGACGTCGTCCCAGCGCCGGTCAGCTATTTTGGCAGGGCCGACAATGCGAGGCCGCAACGGCTGCCGACGGCTGGCCGCTAGCATCCATCGACGGTTTGTGACGGGGCCGGCCGCGCGACCGATCCTGGCGCGCCGCCCTGGCGGAACGCGAGACGCGAGCCTCGCCGAGGCCACAATGCAGGCGGCATGGCTTGCCGCAGATCCTCTCGGACGCGTCCGGTTGGCGGCGCTTGGCCCTCCCGCGGGGATGCGGCGATGGCCCACGCGTCGAGGTGGATCGTTTGCGCCATGCTGGCTGGCAGCGTGATTCGATCAATTGATGGGGTGCGCGCGCCGCGGTGTGCGAAGTTAAGGTGGGCCGTTTGTTGAGGTGTTCAGGCTGGGTCTTGGTGGGAGTGCTTGCGGCGCTGACGCCGGGGCTTGGCGGGGGTTTGGGCGAGGCGCGGGCTGCGGAGTTGCCTGCGGGCGCCTATCCGGGCGCGCCGGCGCAGTACCAGGAGCCGGTGGTGCTGATCGGGCTGGCGGCCACGCCGGGGAAGCACGGCGAGACGCGGCTGGAGCTGGACTTCTCCGGGCCGGCGCCGACCTATACCCTGCTGTCGAGCGACCCCTACAAGCCGGCGCTGGCCTTCGCCCAGACCACCCGCGGCACGAGCGCCACCTTCGCTTCGCGCAGCAGCGGCCTGTTGCAAGGGGTCGACTTCGACCAGAAGACGAGCGCGCTGGCGCTCAACTTCACGGTCTCGGGGCCGGCTCAGGTCAAGGTGACGCCGGGCGGCGTCAGGTCGCTGATCGTCACCTTCGCCGCCGGGGCCGCGCCGGACGCCGACAGCGCCCAGCACGCGGCGGCCGCCGGCAGCCTGCCGCATGAGGTCGACCGCGACGAGGGCGAGGACGGCTTCGAGGTGGTGCTGCTGAAGTACGCCGATGTCAGCGAGGTGGTGGGGCTCTTGACCGAGGGGCTCAGCGTCAAGTCCAACGATACGTTCAACCCGCAGGAGCCCAACTTCGGCTCCTCCGGCCTTGGCAGCTCCAACCAGGGCGGCCCGCCGCCGCCGCAGACCCCGACAACGACCACCGATCCGATGGGCGAGTCGGTCGACGACACCATCGGCGTCGACCGGCGGCTGAACGCCATCATCCTGAAGGGCTCGCCCGACCACATCGCCCGGCTGAAGGCCAAGATCGCCGCCATCGACGTGCCGGTGCAGAGCGTCCTGTTGGAGACCATGTTCGTCGAGCTGGACGAGACCGGGGCCAAGAACGTCGGGCTCGACTTCAACAACGCCAGCAACCAGCTGGCGGTGGCCACCTTCAATACCGGCGCCTTCGTCCCCTCCGGCTTCGTCGCCCCCTCGCAGGCCTCCGTCACCCTGCAGGCCGCCGTCTACGCCCAGGTCCAGGCCGGCCACGGCAAGATCGTCTCCAAGCCCCGCATCGCCGCCCAGAGCGGCTCGACCGCCAAGATCATCACCGGCGACGCCTTGCCGATCCTGACCTCGATCGCGCTCTCCGGCGTCAACGCCGTCTCGCAGCAGGTGCAGTACGTCAACGTCGGCGTCACCTTGCAGATCGCCCCGCGCGTCAGCGACGACGGCTTCGTCACCTCCCACGTCTTCTGCGTCGTCTCCTCGGTTACCGGCACCTCGCAGGGCTATCCCACCATCAGCCAGCGCGAAGCCGAGACCTCCGCCACCGTCCGCGACGGCGACACCTTCGTCATCGGCGGCCTGACCCAGGAAAGCGACATCACCTCGACCATCAAGGTCCCCGGCCTCGGCGAGATCCCCGGCCTCGGCGCCCTCTTCGCCTACAAGAGCGGCAACAAGTCCAAGACCGAGCTCTACATCGTCGTCACACCCCGCATCGTCAAAAGGGGCGATGTGGCCGTCCCCCCGCCGGGCGGTGGCGATCCGACACAATAGCGAGGTCGGGGCGCGACCGACTTCCGCAGCTTTGCAAATTGCAAGCGACTCGTTTGGCGCATGTCTGGTCGGAGCGGTGCGAACTCGGCCACGCGGTGTCTGGTCCCGCCCTAACGGCGAGCGGGCTGAACAAAGGCAAGCCCAGCGGTCGCCTTTCCCGATGCGGCCACCGAGATTCCGTCACCATGAATCCGCGGCGAAAGCTTCAGTACCGACGCCGCGGAAATCCGGTGAATTGGGCCAAGGCGCAACTGCCCGCGTAGATGTCGTGGTGCATGATCGGAAACGCCTCAGACTCGTAGCCGCCCCTCGTCTCCACCCAGTCATGCACTCGGAAATATAGCCCGGAGCGTCGATCCAAATCGATCTTGTCGACAAACTCGGTGCGCTCTGGCGACAGGCTCTCTTTCCCGACGCTGAGACTCTCGATCATGTCGGAACGATCGGCGGCGATGTGCCGGGTATCGAGGCAGTCGTCGAGACAGAACCGGCTGCCCGGCAGATCAACCCGAGCTGTCGCGGTCCAGCCAGCGCTGGTGCTGCTGGAGTCCGCCCAGCTCGTAACCGTACCGCTGCAAACCAGGTCGAAGCGCTCCGGGCTTTCCGCCCGGGCCGAAACCCCGATCAGGGCGAATGACACAGCCCACAGTAGGCTGCTTCGCACGGGCCGGCGGCGCGGGCATTCGCTGGAGAGGTGGTCGATATTGTCGCCTGAAGTCATGACAGCCGCTGCTCGTGAATCGCGCGGCGTCGCGTTTCGGCACGCCGTGCCCGCGGGCACGCAAGCCTGGCGCCGGTCACCGCAGCGTCAGCGGCTTCGTTCGTGTGCGGCCTGACGCCGCACTCGGGGCGGCAGCGACCGACTGTCGCGCCGACCCAATCAAGGCGGCAGACGTGTCCTCGTGACGCAGGTCTGATGACAATAAGGTGGTGGGACTTTGTCGTCCGTGGCGCGCGACGGCGAAACTTCAACCACGCCGCAGGTCCGGCGCATCGGATTCAGATCGGTCGACCCGCAGCCTGCACAGGCTCTTCGGATCCTCGGGGCAAGCTTAGCGAGACGCCGTTAGTCGCTCGCCTTGCGCCACCAGGTGATCGCCTGGGCGTAGTCCTGCGTCACGCTTTCGCCATTGGCGTACATCGCGCCCAGGTTCGCCTCCGCCGCGGCCACGCCTTGCTCGGCCGCCTTGCGGTACCACGCCACCGCAGTGGCGTCGTTGCGGGGCACGCCGCGCCCGAGATTGAATGCCAGCCCGAGCATATACTCCGCACGCGGATCGCCGCGCTCGGCAAGCGGGCGCCAGATCTGGACCGCGCCCTGGAAATCACCGCTAGCATAAGCCGCCTGTCCGTCTTCAAACGGACCCGCGACGACCGCGCTGGCCAGGCAAAACGCAATCGCGCCACCTAGACCTATGCGCACCAAAACTGCCCTCATCAGCCTTCTCCTGCGCGCTCAATTTAGGCGCGCGTGTCGCGATATGGAACCCGCATCACGCGAGCCCGTTATATATTGGCTCACCCGGGGTTATCAGCCAATTACCGGAACTGATTCGAGCAACACTTGCGACAAATTATGTTGTGAAGGTGGCGGACATTGCCACAGTTTGGCCATTTGACCGCTCTTTGGCCATCCGGCCGCAAACTATCTAGATGTGGACATGTTTTAGACAACATGGTTGCTACTCTGGTAACCCTAATCGGGGACGGGTTAGGCAAATCTTATTTATAGATCTACATCTGCCCTTAACTGGTGTCCTCCCAGTGTTGGTACACGCCGCGGGATCAGGTGCAGATGACGAACTCCGCAACGGCGTGATGGAGAATACCCACATGTTCGCTTCGAAAATCGGATCGATCTTACCGCGGCCTGAACGATCGGCCGCTCTGACGACCGATTACGCCGCAGCGTTCCGCCGGGGAGCCACCGCTCTCGTAGCCGCCTGTGCGGTGGGCGGTTGCCTGGCCGCCGCGCCGGCCGGCGCGGGCCCCTTTAGGTCGCAACAACAGATGCTAGCGGTTGCAGGGGACCCGATCCCAACGGCGGCCGCCGCGGCCGGCTACCGAATGGAGACGCTTGCGGTCGACCAGCTCAACCCCAGGACAGTCGACTCGAAGCTGACTTACGGGCCAGGCTTCCAGATGTACTACTTCAACTTCGAAGGGATGGGCCCCAATTCCTCGCTGACGACATTCAACCAGGACGGTAGCGCCACGATCGCGGCCCTCGGGTCGGGATGGTGGGCGTACGGCTATTTCCTCACATCGGCCGGCGCGAGCAGGGGAGGGCCGGGCTTCCGTGGCACGGCGTTCGGCGGCGGCGGCTACTTCGAAGCCACCTTCGCCTTCAACTCAGCCCTCGTAAACACCGCCAACGGCTGGCCGGCCTGGTGGTCCGAGGGACTGGAACACATGATAAGCAAGGGCGACAACTGGACCGGCCAACGCCCCAACTACGAGCACTTCATCGAGCCTGATTTCTTCGAGTACGACACCGGGTCGGGCAAGGCCTACGGCGGCAACATGCACGACTGGTATGGCGTCTTCAACTCAACGTGCGCCGGGAATAGCTATTGCGGCTATCAGCTGCCCTACAGCACTGTTGTTCGGAATGTTCCGAGCAACACGGATTTTACCCAATATCACCGCTATGGCTTCCTGTGGAAGCCGGCGACCGCCACAACCAAAGGCGCGCTTAGCTACTATTTTGATGGTGTTCAGGTGGGCGCCACCACTACCTACTCGAAGTTCACCAACCAGCCGCCGGCGCCGAACGCCAGCACCCCGTGGAGTTTCGGTGTGATCGACCAGGATCACCTGGTGCTCATCATCGGCACTGCCCCGCCAGTTCCGATGAAGATCAAGTCGATCCAGGTTTGGCAGCCCTCCAGCGTCAACAACCTGCACAACTAAACGGACGAGCCCTTTATTATCCAGGCTCAGCGCAGGCACGATCCAGGTGGGTCGTGCCTGCTTCTTTTTTGCCCTACGCCGCCTCCCGCCCTGTCTATCACCTGACTCGCCGCGATGGAGACGATCTTGCAGTGAGTCGCCCAGGAGCGGCCCCACTGGCGGATGCCGGCTTGGGTCCCGCGGCCACGCAAGACTCTAACGAGAACGGCAACCGATTGGCGCAGGCAATGTCTTGTATTGAAACCGCGACAATTCATCTGGCGCGCCGTCGCGTTTTCGTTGTCTCGTCTGGTATAGGATGGTTATGAGGATTCTCAGGTCCACTCACAGGACTTGCTCGCCGGGTTGAGTATGGACGTACAACAACCGTCGCCGCCGGATGGCGAGGGCGCCGCGCCCGAGCTCCATCATTGGCGGCGGCTTCTCCACGGGATCGGCGCCAACCTGCTCGGGAAGATTTGGGTGGTCGTGGGCCAAGCCGCGAGCGTGCCCATCCTGCTCACCGTCTGGGGCCCGAAGAACTATGGCCTTTGGCTGATGGTCTCGGCGATCCCCAGCTACGCGGTGCTGAGCGACTTCGGTTTCGGCTCGGCCGCCGCGGTGCTGATGACCCAGATGGTCGCGAAAGGCGAAAAGGCCGATGCGCTGCGGGTGTTTCAGAGCGTCGGCGTGTTAGTCGGCGGAATCCTGGCGGCGATGCTGGCGGTGAGTGTCGCCGTCTTCGCCGCATTCCCATTCCTGGCCGGTCTGTTCGGCATGAAGCCGCCTGATCCGGACGTCGCCTGGGCATTCCTGATCCTCATGGTCTATTCGGCGGCGATCGCACAGATGGGAATCGTGGCGATCGGTTTCCGCTGCACCAAGCGATATGCCCGCGGGACCATCCTCTATGATCTCGCCATGCCGCTGGAAACGGTGGCGCTGCTGGTTGCAGCGGTGATGACGCGCAGTTTCGTCATCTGCGCCGCGGCGCAGTTGGCCGTGCGTATTCCAGCTTTGATCCTCTACTACACGCGGCTGCGGATAGACGAGCCGTGGCTCAAGCTCGGGTGGTCGAAGGCCTCGCTTGACGTGATCCGGCGCCTCGCCAAGCCGTCACTGGCGAACTTCGCCCTGCCGTTCGCGCTGGCGATGAGCGTGCAAGGCGTCGTGTTCACGGTCGGAATGGGGTTCGGCCCGGCAGCCGCCGGCATGTTCGGCGCGGTGCGCACGTTCACACGACTTCCCTTGCAGATGGTCTCCGTGCTCAGCCGAGCCAGTCAGCCGGAGCTGACGCTCGCTCACACACTCACGAACCGGCCGTTGGTGGCGCGGCTGACGGCGCTCAATCTGGCGATGGCCGTGCTGACGTTCGCGCCGTTCATCCTACTGAGCCCATGGGGTGGTGTGCTAATGCACCTGGTGGCGCGCGGCCGCCTGTCCGTCCCACCGGAGTTCTACGTGACGATGGAGGTTGTCGCCTGCGTTCAAGCACTCTGGTCGACCCTGGCCACCTTCCTCCTCTCCGAGAACAAGCTGCAGAAGATCGTGCCCTGGTGCCTGTCGGCCGGCTTGGCCGCCATGGCCGCGCCCCTGGTCGTCCGCGGCCACGTGACGCTCACCGAGTTGGCTGCGGTTCTGGGGAGCCTCGATGTGATCGTCTTGATCGCCGCCGCGCGAATCTGGTGGCGCGAGTCGGGCCTCAGCCTTGCGGACTACGCCGAGCTTGCCAGGCACCCCACAAGGCTGCTCTCGCGGCGGCCCCGCGCGGTGTCCGCCCAAGAGAGCGCTCGCTGATGGCCGCCGCGCAACATAGTTGGGGCGATTCGGAGACGGTCGCTTCTGAAGGCCCTGCGAAGCCGTTCAGCTGGTCCGACCTAATCCAGCCGGCCACCTTGACCGGCTTGGCCGATAGCGGGCTCGTCCTGCTCTTTGTGGCGGGGCTGAACGTCGGGTGGCTGAGCTGGAGGCTGCTACAGTGGTATGCCCTCATCACCGTCGGCAAGTTGGTGCTTCTGGGAATGACCTGGAATCAGCGCGCTCCGCTGTCGGGGCCGGCCAAATGGCTGATCGGCTCTACGGCGACGATGGCGCTCGCCACGACCGCGGCTGGCGTAAGCAGCTTCGGGCCTTACGTGCCGGTCGGCGCATTCCTGGTCCATCTCGTCTTGACGTCGACCCTGATTGGGGGACAGCCGCTCAGACGCTACCTGCTGGCGCCCGTGCTGATCATCTCAAGCAGCGCCCTGTTCCACGTCAGTCTCTGCCTAACGCATCGAATGCCGTCCTGGTGGGGCCGTTTCCTGTATTTCGGCTACAACCAGTTCAACCTCGGAGGAGAGATCGAAGCGATCGGATGCATGACCGCGGCGCTGCTGCTGCCACGCCTGCTGTTTTTTCCGGTCGTCGCCGCCCTCCTCTTTGACATGAATCTGATGCAGACCCGTTCCGCCATGCTGACTGGCTTCGCCACAATTCTCGTAGTGCTCTTATTCGACGCCCATCGCCGGCTCACCGGCCGGCGCACACTTGCGCTTCTGTTCATCGTACCAATCGCCGCGCTGCTAGTGGTCGGCGTGGGCGTCGGGGGCCAACTCGGAGACGCGGTTTCGAACGTCCTGATGCTGAACGACGCAAACCGCGGCGTTGCCAGCGGCGGGAGCGGCAGAGCAGATCTGTGGGAATGGTCGCTCCAGCTTTTCAACGCGAGCCCGATCGTCGGGCACGATCTCGGCTATTTCGAATCCATTGGGTTCATAGGCTCCCACAATCTGTTCCTCTACGGTCTCGCCCAATACGGGTTAATGTCGCTATTGTTCTTCGGCTCTCTAATATATGCCTATGTAGTGCTTTCTCGTAGCGACCTTTTTCGCTTCGCAGTCATGCTTTGCGCACTACCCTTACTTTTGTTCAATGATCGATTCACGAACTTGAATCCCTATCCGTTTATCTTTTTCATCCTTCTCACCACAGCGACAATCCGGCGACCGGGCGATCGGGCCGTCACAGACCCGTCCGTCCCCCTCGGTCGGTGATCTTGGGGCAATTCGACCGGTCTTATGGCCGAAGGCGCCACGTCGAAGGGGCGCCGCCGCATGCCTCAGGCAAGCGCGGGTCCGCAATCGGGCCAAGTTGGTCTATCGCGGTGCGCCCCACGGGACGCGCGAAGGAATTCGATGCGAGACGCGGGAAGCCCGCAAACGCGAGCGCCTGGACTGCACCCCCTAGGACGCATTCGATCACTAGCTACGGCGACGAACCGCGCCAAGCCGAACGATCAGGTCTTTGCAGTCCGGATCGGCCCATTCGAACAGCCTGCGATCTGCCCCCCGCAGCGCGGCGGAAGCTGCGCGATAGGTTTGCGGCGTAATCCCGGTCAGCAGATCGCGTAGGCTGTCCTCCAGGGGCAGATCAACCAGCAGGCCGACGCCGTGTTGCTGCAGCCACCGACCCGTCTCGACGGTGCGCAGCGCGATCGGGACGGCGCCATGCAAGCCGCCTTCGTACAGACGGTTGGGCAGCAGCCAGTCGGAGTTTGCCCCCTCCTGGAAGAAATCGATCGCCCAGGCGAAATGCACTTCGCCGTAGATCCCCGGCAGCGCCGCCGCCTGGTAGGGCCCGTGATAGTACATGCCGGGGGTCTCTTCTATGACCGCGTGCACATCGCCCATCCTCGGCGTGACAAAGCGGCCTCGGATATGGACTTCGAACAGTCCAGGGTGGGCCTTGAGCAAGCTGGACAGGCAGTCCAGGCTCGCCCGACAGCGTATGCCGCCGAACCAGCCGATGCGCCACGGCGGCCCGTCGCTGAGCGCCGGCGCTTCACCGGCGGCGCCCTCCCCCACCTTGTTCTCGACCAGCAGCGACGGGGGACGATGGCGGTAGTACCGCGCAAGATACTCGCGCTCGAACGCCGGCGAGCTGGTGATCACGGCGTCGGTTGTCTGGAGCATCCGGCCTTCGAAAGCGCGCATCAGGCGCGCGGCCAGGCCGTCTCCGAACATGACGGTATGGATGTCGAGCAGCTCATAGACGAGAGGGATGTCCAGACCCAGCCGGCGGCGGGCCACTGCGGCCAAGAACAGGTTATCCAGATTGCGGGCGAGGATCAGGTCGGCGTCGGCCATCGGGGCCGCCCAGTCGACCGCTGTCGCGCCGTAGCGCAGCAGCGAGGTGGCGCGCTGGACCATCGCGCCGTCCCGTAGCTCGCCGAGTTCGCGCGGAAACACGCCCGCGACCTCGGCCGGCGAGCCGCCCGCGCGACGAAAGCCGTAAAGGTCGATCTCGGCGCCGCCGCGCCGCAGCATGGCCACGCGCCGCTCGGACGCGGCGTCAGCGAGGTCGTGCGCCAGATAGGCGATCTTCACCAGGGCGATCCGAGTTTGGACGGGGGGACGAGCCCTACGCGAAGACGCCTTGCTGGGAGTTGCGCCGCACTTGGCCTTCGATCCAGCCGTAGGTCCGCTCCAGTCCCTTGGCCAGCGATTCCGTCGGCGCCCAGCCGAGCCGTTCCTTGATCAGGCGGTTGTCGGAGTTGCGGCCGCGGACGCCCAGCGGCCCCGGAATGTTGTCGATCTCGATCTTCTTGCCGGCGATGTCGGCCACCATGTGGACCAGCTGATTGATCGACACCATTTCCTCGGAGCCGATGTTCACCGGCCCCTCGAAGTCGGAGCGCAGCAGCTTCGTGCTCCCGTCGAGGCACTCGTCGACGTAAAGGAACGAGCGGGTCTGCAGGCCATCGCCCCAGACCTCGATCGCGTCGCCGGACTTGGCGTTCGCCACCTTGCGGCAGATCGCAGCCGGCGCCTTCTCCTTGCCGCCTTGCCATGTGCCTTCGGGACCGAAGATGTTGTGGAAGCGCGCCACGCGGTTCTGCATGCCGTAGTTGCGGTTGAACGCCAGGAACAGACGCTCGGAGAACAGCTTCTCCCAGCCGTACTCGCTGTCCGGCGCCGCCGGATAGGCCGAGTCCTCAGCGCAATTGGGATTGTCCGGGTCTTCCTGATTATACGCCGGATACATGCAGGCAGACGACGAGTAGAAAACGCGCTTGATCGTCCGCTTGTGACAGGCGTCCGCCACATTCAGGTTTATCGTGGCCGAGTTGTGCATCACGTCGGCGTCGTGCTCGCCGGTGAAGATGTAGCCAGCCCCGCCCATGTCGGCGGCCAGCTGGTAGACCTCGTCGAACCGGCGGTCGATAACGCCGCGCGCGACCGACTGATCGCGAAGATCGCCGATCACGAAATCGTCGGCCTCGGTCTCGCGATATTCGTTGAACTTGAGGTCGACCCCGCGCACCCAAAAGCCTTCGCTCTTCAGGCGTCTGACCAAGTGGCCGCCGATAAAGCCGCCCGCGCCCAGAACCAAAGCTTGCTTCATATCTGATCCCCGATCTATGCTGCAGTGCAGCGCACCACTATCCCGTATGCTTAACGTCGGCAACGGCGCTGATGAGACCAACCCACCAAACTTCTTCAAGCTGGCCGCCGTAGTTCGTGATCACTACGGATCACCCGCCATAAATCCGTTACATCAACTCAAGTAAAATCAACTCGGAGAGCGGCTTGCAAATCGCGGTCCACGACTATGCTGGTCACGTGTTTCAATTTGACCTCTCTCGCGCGCTCGCGCGGCGTGGCCATGTGGTCCGACATTTCTTCTTCGCCGACGATATCGGCCCGAAAGGCCCCGCGCAGACCAGCGTGGACGATCCGCCAACCCTGTCGATCGAACCAATCTCCATCGGCGTCCCCTACAGCAAGGGCGACTTCCTGCGGCGCCGCAACGGCGACGTCCACTACGGCCGGGTGGCGGCCAAGGCGATCGCGGCCTTCAGGCCGGACGTGGTCATCTCCGGCAACACGCCGCTTGATGCGCAGCAGCAGATATTCCGCGAGTCGCGCAAAAGCGGGGCGGCGTTCATTTTCTGGATGCAGGACTTCTACAGCCTGGCGATCGAACGGTTGCTCGGACGGCGCTGGATGGGCGCCGGGGCCCTCGCCGCGACCTACTACAAGTGGGTCGAGGGCCGCCTGTTGCGCGACAGCGACGGCATCGTCCTGATCAGCGAGGACTTCGTGCGGCCGCTGGCGATCTTCAACGCGCCGGCGGATCGGGTGTCGATCATTCCAAACTGGGGCGCCCTGGACACCATCCCACAGCGGCCGAAAGACAATCCCTGGTCCCGTAAACGCGGGCTCGAGGACAGGTTCGTGTTCCTCTACTCCGGCACGTTGGCGCTGAAGCACAATCCGGATTGGCTGTGGGCGCTGGCGAGCGCCTTCCGCGACGACCCCGAGGTCGTCGTCGTGCTGGCGGCGGCCGGGGTGAGCTACGACGCGCTGAAACGGCGCGAGGCCTCCGAACCCCAGCCCAACCTGATGTTCCTGCCGCTGCAGCCGGCGGCCGACCTGCCGGACCTGCTGGCCGCTGCGGACGTGACGATCGGGCTGCTGGAGCACGACGCCGGCGAGTTCTCCGTGCCCTCAAAGGTGCTGAGCTACCTCTGCGCGGGGCGCGCGATCCTGCTCGCCGCGCCGCAAGCCAATCTCGCGGCGCGCATGGTGACGCGCGCCGAGGCAGGCCTGGTGGTGTCCGCCGACGACGAGGCGGCGTTCCTAGTCGAGGCGCGC
>Ga0302314_10015992_pt1 | contig 12713 bp, 7 predicted proteins | sample III_Palsa_N2_3_FD_200533 | JGI IMG/M metagenome (GOLD analysis project Ga0302314, IMG submission 200533) | Peat permafrost microbial communities from Stordalen Mire near Abisko, Sweden - III_Palsa_N2_3 | ecosystem: Environmental > Terrestrial > Soil > Palsa > Peat permafrost | place: Sweden...
GCTCGAAGGGATCGGAGATGCTCCTTTACGCCGTGAATCCAACCGGGGACGATGCTTTCCTCGACCTGGGCGACGTCGCCGGCCTGGGCGCTTGGCGCCAACTCGCCGACCAGGACCGGTTCCTGCACGCCGCCAGCCGGGCCGCGACCCACAAGGTGATGTCCAATCTAGAACTGCCGCCGCGGTCCTGCGGGCTCTGGCTGGTCGGAAGCTAGCCGATTTATGACTGGCCGGCGCGGTCGTCCGGAGGACGTGCAGGCTGTACTTGACCGTTACGGCGGACAAACCACGTGCCTCTGCTTTCAAGGTGCTTTCGTTAACCTCGCGCGCCAAAGCGGCACGAATTACCTGAAGAGGTTCTCGATCGCCACGGGCCGCAAGCCGCTCGCCTGAGAGTCAGTCGGGCTTCGTGACCCGAAAATGCAGGAACAGGGGCGCGACCCTCGAATCCGCCACGGTCGGCTCCGCCTTGGCGAGCTCCTCGGAAGCGCAGGGCTCTCCCAGGGCATCGAGGACAAGGCCCGCGCCCCGGATCATTTCCACCCATCTGGTCAGGGTGCGGTGGAACCGCGGGACGCGGAAGGGCGCGACCCGGGCGCGCTCCTCGGGGGAAACCGTTGAGAACCAAAAGGTTTCCACCCGGCCGTCGATTGAATCGAAGTACCCTGCCACCTCGACCGCCCGGTCCTTTCCATCTGCGTCACGGAGCATCTTGCGGTAAGGCGGAACGAAGCAGGGGTGCAGGATCGAGAATTGGAAAAAACCGCCCGGGCGGAGCACGCGCGCCGTCTCGCGCAAGGCCTGGGCTTGGTCGGGCATGTCCATCAGCGACATGAAGGCCGTCATAAAATCAAAGCTGCCCTCCCCGAAGGGAAGCGCCGCGCCGTCGCCCACGATATAGGTGATGCCGAGCGGAGACGCCGCCTCGGTCTCCTGGGCATGGCGGATGAAGGTCGGCGCAATGTCGATCCCCTGCATCCTGGCGCCCAATTGCGCCACCTTGCGGGTGTTGGACCCTTCGCCGCATCCCAGGTCGAGGCCCGACAAGCTCTTGACCGACGGAAGCATTGCCAGGAACGCCGGTGTATTGAGGGCGTCGCGATAGACGTCATGTCCCGCCAGGGCGTGGGCGGTCCAGGTCGCGGCGTTGCCTTCCCACAGGGCGGCGACTTCTGAGGGTTTCATCTGGGACTTCCCGTTTGGATTCACGAGTTCGCTTAGTTGCGGGCTCGGTCGAGTTGAACGTGTCGGAATTTGCTCGGTTCTCGCCCGAAATTCGAGTTTTCGGTGCGCCGGGAAGACACTGCTCTCATCGATTCTGAGACTGGACGGTGCGGTTGAAGGAGCGATCGTCCGGGTTGCGCACAGGATTGCCTGGAACCGCCGACGTGGAACAGGTTGCCTAGGTCCAGGGCATCGGCCGCGATCAGGCGCTGGGCCGCGCCGCCTCGTGGCGGGCGAGCGCCTGGATATAGGCGGTGAAGGCCTCGTCCTCGCCTTCGAGCAGCCCGGTCAGCGCATCGCGGAAATCAGAGCGCCGGAGCCACTCCCGCATGTAGTCCTCCCAAGACTGCCAGAGGCGCCGGCCCTTCGGGTCATCGGCGTCGTCGTAGACCACCAGGTAGGCGTTTTCAAAGAGGGAAACCAGGATGCCGAAGATGGCCAGCCGGCGCTCCCGCTGTTCTTCGCTCCAGTCGGTCTTGGCTGGCTCGCGCCGCAGCAGGTGCAGGTCGGGATTGTCGAGCACCAGCTTGAGGAAGTCGCGGTACTCGTCCGAAAGCCGCTGGAACAGCTCCTCCTCCTCATTCTGCCGCTCCCGCCGCTGCTCGTAGACGAAGACGCCGATCGCGAACGGGAGCGCGAAGATCTCCACCAGGTAGAAGGTGATCGCCGCCGTGCGCTCGAGGTCCATGGCCGGGGAGGATCGTCGGCCGGGGCTACTTGGCCGAGAACCGGTAGATCGTCGTGCTGCGGAAGGTCGCCCCGGGTCGCAGGAGAGTGGACGGAAAGCCCGGCTGGTTGATCGAATTCGGGAAGTGCTGGGTCTCCAGGCAGGTGGCGCCGTGGTAGGGATAGGCCTCGCCGTACTTGCCGACGAAAGCGCCCTTCAGCTTGTTGCTCGAGTAGAACTGGATCCCCGGCTGGTCCGTGAGGACGTCCATGTTCCGGCCGCTGGCCGGGTCGGAGAGCCGGCCAGCTAGGACCAGCCCCTGGCCGCCGCCGTCGATCACGAAGTTGTGGTCGTAACCCGTGGGATCGTCCGGAATGCGCCCGATGTCGCGGCCGATCGGCTTCGGGATCGTGAAGTCGAGGGGCCCTCCGCCCACGGCGGCGAGGACGCCGGTCGGGATCTGGGTCGAATCCGCGGGGGTGTAGCGGCTGGCGTTCAGCTGCAGCACCTGCTCCAGCACCGTGCCGGATCCCGCGAGGTTGAAATAGCTGTGGTTCGTCAGGTTGACGGGCGTCGCCCGGTCCGTGGTCGCCGTGAACTCGATCCGCACCTCGTCCGCGTCCGTCAGGGTATAGGTGACGCCAACCTTGAGCGTGCCCGGGAATCCCTCCTGGCCGTCCGGGCTCGTGAGCTCAAAGGCCACCGCCGGGCCATCCGCGCCGTCCGCGGCCCGCGCCGACCAGACCTGCTTGTCGAAGCCCCTAGGGCCGCCGTGGAGAGTGTTGGGCGGGTCGTTGATCGGGAGCGGGTAGTTCGTCCCATCGATCGCGAAGCGGCCCTTGGCAATCCGGTTGGCCACCCGCCCCACGGTGGCGCCGAAGCAGGGGCTGTCCTTCAGGTATTGGGGCAGGTTGTCAAAGCCGAGCACGACATCCGCCATCCGGCCGGCCCGGTCGGGAACGTGGAGCTCGGCGATCGCGGCGCCGTAGGTGATCATCTTCATGACCAGCCCGTGGGCATTCGTCAGGGTGAAGCGCTCGACGGGCGTGCCGTCGGGCATGGTTCCGAAGGGGGCGGAGGTAGTGCAGGCCATGGTAGGGGGCGGGGGATCCCGCCCATGTTCGCCCGTACCCGGCCCCTGATCGACCAAAAAAAACGCCGGCCCTCAGGCGCCCTCGAAGTGCCGCTCGATCTCCTCCAGCGTCTTGCCCTTGGTCTCGGGCAGGAAGAAGGCGGCGGTGATGAAGTACACCACCGTGAAGGCGGCAAAGGCGAAGAAGACAGTGGCGTAGCCGTAGCGTCCCACCATCGGCAGGAACTTGCCCGCGATCGCGGTCGAGACCGCCTGGTTGATGAGGAGCGCGATGCTCATGCCGTTCGAGCGGATCCGCGTCGGCATGAGCTCGGAAAGCGCAAGCCAGACGCACACCCCCGGGCCGGCGGCAAAGCAGGCGATGAACGCGAAGGTGAAGAAGGCGGTCAATTTGCCGTGGGCCTCGCTCGGGACCGGGGTGACGAGCGCATTCTCAATCCTGAGCGGGGCCAGCCGGGCGGCATCCAGGTCGCCGAAGGGGTTGCTGAAGAAGGCGATCACCTTGTTGGCCGGCACGCAGCCGTCCCGGGTGATGGTGACCGGCGCGCCCGCCGGGTCGTCGGAGCGCGCGACGCTGGTGGCCGCCCGGAAGGCCCCGTAGGAATAGATGACGATGAGGGTCGAGGGGCGGCCGGCGATCGCCGCGCCGGGACCAGAGAGGAGCCGGCCGGCCGCGGCGCTGTCAAAGCGGAGCGACAAGCTCTGGTCTGGGGACACGGCTGCCTGGACTGCTTCGCGGGCTTCGACCCGTTGCCGCTCGGTCGCCCGGAAGGTGAGGCCGACGGCGACCAGCGACACGATGATTCCGGCGCTGCCGACTGACAGCAGGAACTTCCGGCCCCGGCGGTCCACCAGAGTTACGCCGACCATCGTCATGAGGAAGTTGACCAGCGTGAGGATGACATAGCCCCAGTGCGCCTGGACATCCGAGAGGCCGGCCTGCAGCAGGATGTTGGTGTTGTAGCCGATGATCGAATTGATCCCGGTCGCCTGGTTGCAGGCGAGGATCACACAGGCGAGGACGAAGGGGATCACGTACTTGCGGCGCAGCAGCGATTCCTTGGCACCGGGACCGCCCTGCGAGGCCTTGGCCTTTTCGGCCTCGGCCACCCGATCCATCTCGGCCATTTCGAGGTCGGCCTCGGCTTCCGGGCAGGACCGCAGCAGTGCCGCCCGGGCCGCGGTCCGGCGGCCGCGCCGGTGCAGCCAGCGCGGGGACTCGGCGATCACCAGGCTGCCGATGACAAAGAGGACGCCGGGCGGGAGCGAGACCCAGAAGATGCTCCGCCAGGCCGAGTCCTTGAATGCGAACAGCCGCGCCGGGTCGCCGAGGCTTTCGACCGCCGCCACCCGCTTGCTGAAGTAAATCCCGATGAAGGCCGCCACGCAGATGCCAAAGGTGAGGAGCCACTGGAAGAGGCCCGTGCCTCGGCCGCGGTTGGCGGCAGTCAGGCACTCCGCCAGGTAGAGCGGCACCACCACGCCGATCAGTCCGGCGCTGAGACCCTGGAGCAGGCGACCGATGATCAGGAAGTCATAGCCGTGCGAGAGCGCGATCACCGGGATGCTCACCACGAACAGGACGCCGCTTGCGGCCATCAGCCACTTGCGCCCCATCCAGTCGGCGAGGAGGCCGGCAAAGAGGGTCGAGATGACGCTGCCAAGGAGGACCGCGGCGACGATATGGGACGTCTCATCGGAGTTGATGCCCGAAGTCGCCTGGAGGTAGGGCAGCGCGCTCGCAATGATCCCCACGTCGATCCCGTAGAGGAGCCCTCCCAAGCCGGCGACCAGGAGGAGAAAGCGGTTGTAGAAGGCCAGGTTCTTCGGGGTCGTCATGGAGGCTGGAGGCTAGGGCGCGGGCGGCAGGCCGGCGGGATAGGCAGTGGAGATTACGAGCTGGCGCCACGCCGTGGCATCCGAGGCCGCGCGGCTGGACTGCGCCGCCGCCCCGGCGACCAGGAGGCGAAGCGGCTTCAGGACGGGAAGTTCCGTGGCCGAGCCGTTGGGCAATCCGGCGCGGTCCAGGGTGGCGAGGGCCGAAGCCAGCTGGGACGGGGTCAGGGGCCGACGGCGGCCGAGAGAGTCGATGGCCTGCGTGCCGACGGCGCTGGCTGCGATCAGGGCCTTGGCTGGCGGGATTGCCTCCCGCACCGCCGGGTAGACGGTCGCCATCGGGTCGATGATCTCTCTCGCCGCGCTCGTCCAGGCGTCCATCTGCTGGCTGAGGGCCGCCGCCGCCCCGCCGTCGATCGCCGCGCCTCCGAAGAGCACCTGCTCCACCCGGCCCGCGAATTCCCGGGAGGGCGTGCTGTCGGGCCGGACCGCGTCCGCGAGGGCGACCAGCGGCACCAGCTGGTTGCACCAGATCTGCTCGCTGCCGCGCTGGTAGTGTTTCACCGGCTCCAGCAGCGCGATCAGGGCCCGCAGGGACTCTATCCCGGGAATCTGGAGGTTTTCGCCCACCAGGTGCTTCAGCATGACGTCCTGGTTGCGGTCGTGGAGGGAACCGGCCTCGGTCAGGCGGTCGCTGACGATGGCCAGCCGCCGATACATCTCCGGCACGTCCCGGACCTCGCGGGGCGACCAGAGCCGCTCGGCGATGGCCGCGGTCCGCGGCCAGATGCGGGAGTCGATCGTCTCCGGGGAGACCCACTCCGACCACATCGTCGCCTCGCCGCCGAGGATGTGGGCGCGCTCGGCGGCAGTGAGCGGCGAATCGGCGGGCACCGGTTCCGTCAGGTAGTGGTCGGAAGCCGGGTAGCAGAGGTCGATGTAGAAGCCGTTCGAGAGGATCCCGTCGAGCCCGGCCTTCGCCGTCAGCCCGAGGGCCTCGGTGCCGCGCCAGGAGTCGATCACGCAGTCCTTCGGGAGCAGGGGATTGAAGATCTCATCCCAGCCCACCAGCCGCTTGCCATGGCTCGCCAGGAGCTCGTTGACCCGCTGGTTGAACATCGCGTGCAGGCCCGCATTGCCGGGCAGCCCGCTTTCCTTGATGAAGGCCTGGATCTTGGGATTGGCGTTCCACTGCACGCCGTTGTTCTCGTCGCCCCCGATGTGCATGAACTGGTCGGGGAAGAGGGCGGCCATCTCGCCTAGGAAGTCGGCGAGGAGCGAATAGGTGGCCTCGTTCGTCGGATCGAGCACCGGGTTGAACACCCCCCACTGCCGCTCGATCCCGTAGGGGCCGGCGAGGCTCGCCAGCTCCGGGTGCGAGACGACCCAGCTGGTGGCGTGGCCCGGGATGTCGAACTCCGGCACAATCCGGATTCCGCGCAGGGCCGCATAGGCGATCAGGGTGCGGATGTCCGCCTGGGTGAAGTAGTGCCCGTCGGAGCCCAGCTGCTGGAGCTCGGGGTGGGTCAGGCTCTCGATCCGGAAGCCCTGGTCCTCCGTCAGGTGCAGGTGCAGGACGTTCAGCTTCACGACTGCCATCGCGTCGAGGTTGCGCTCGATCACCTCGAGGGGCTGCCAGTGCCGGCCGACGTCGATCATGAGCCCGCGCCATGGGAACCGGGGATGATCGCGGATCTCTACGGCGGGCAGGGTGGGGCCGCCGGCGCCCGTCCGGAGCAGCTGCAGCAGGGTTTCGAGCCCGTGGAGCGCGCCGAGCTCGGTGGCCGCGGCCAGGGTGGCCTGCCCCGGTGCGACCGTGAGGGTGTACGACTCGTCCTCGCCGAGGCCGGGGACGTCCGGGCTGAACTCCTGGACGGCGACGGCCAGGGTGAGGGGCGGCGCGTCGCGGTCCGACCCCACCCGCGCGCCCCACCGCTGCCGGGTTCGGTCAAGGGCCGCCGCCAGTCGCGGGTTCGACTTGTCCGTGGTGATGACCAGCCGGCCGGCCGCGAAGCGCGGGCCGGTGGCCGCGGCCTCCGCCGGCGCGGGCATGACGTCGAACGGCAGCGGCGCCCCCGCCGCGCTCCACCCGGCGGCGCTAAAGAGGCAGATCGCTAAGAAATTCTTCAGGGGCATAGCGCTTGAAAGCTTCGATCGCCTCGTATTCCGCGAGTCCGAGGGCGTTGTACGTCTCGGCCAGGCGGCGGCTGCGGTCCTCCGAGCGTTGCCAGAATTCCCGGCGGTCGTCACCCAAGAAGAGCGCCATGTCCTTCTGGGTCTCATGGCAGAAGATCGCGCGGCGGCGGCGCAGGACCTCCTGCGGGCTCAGCGGGACCGCCATGTCAATCTCCGCGGCGGACCATTCCGACCAGGCGCCGCGGTAGAGCCAGAGCTCGCTGGCCTTCGCCCAGGCCTCGCCGGCGACGCGTTTCAGGCCGTCGCGCAGCGCATGGAGACAGAGGCGGTGGGTGCCGTGCGGGTCGTCGAGGTCGCCGGCGGCGAAAATCTGGTGGGGCTGCACTTGGGCGAGGAGCTCCTGCATCACCGCGCGGTCGGCCTCGGCCAGCTGCTTCCGGCGGCCCGGGGCCGCGTGGTAGAAGGGCAGGTCGAGGAAATGGAGCCGTCCGGGCTGCACGCCGCAGACCCGCGCGGCCGCCAGGGCCTCCTGGCGCCGGACCAGGCCCTTCCAATGGACTATCTCGGGGGTGGCGGGCAGCGCGCCTTCGGACTCGAGGCCGGCGCAGAGGGAGCGCAGCCGCTCGCCCTCGGCGGCCACCGCCAGCCCCGCGTCGGCCACGAAGCGGAGCGCACGGGCGAGGGCCTCGTCAGAAACGGCGTTGGCGCCGGAGACCTGGTAGGCGACATGAACCTCATGGCCGTTCTCGACCAGCCGGCAGAGGGTGCCGCCCATGCCGATCACATCGTCGTCGGGATGGGGCGAGAGGACGAGAATCCGTTTCGGGTAGACCGCCGCGGACGACGAGCGCAGGGGACGCGCCGGCGCGTCGCCGGGCTTCGTCCGGGCCGGGTCGCGGCCGCCGGGCCAGCCAGTGATCGTGTGCTGGAGCTGGTAGAAGCCGGTCAGGTTGCACTCGTAGGCCGAACCCTGGATCCGCAGCAGGTCCTGCAGTCCGGCCTCGTTGTAGTCGTCGTCCGTCAGCTTGAGGATCGCCTTCCGGCGCTCCTGCGAGAGCCAGATGATCGCCCGGCGGGTCATCGGGCGGTCCCACTCCAGGCCCTGGTCACCCAGGGCGCCGATGAGCCAGGGGGTGCGGTAGCGGGTGAGCGCGCCGGCGGCGGCCGCGTCGGTGACAAAGAGGATCTGGTCGTGCTCCTGCAGGAAGGAGGCCGTGACCTGGGGGGTCACCGGGCCCTCGACCGCCGCGCGCACGATCTCCGCCTTGTGCTGGCCCCACGCCATCAGGACCACCCGGCGGGCCTCCATGATCGTCCGCACGCCCATCGTGACCGCGTGCCGCGGGGTGTTCTCCTCGCCGCCAAAGTCGCCGGCCGCATCGCGGCGGGTGAGCGCGTCCAGGGTCACCATCCGGGTGCGGGAGCGGCGCGCGCTGCCGGGCTCGTTAAAGCCGATGTGGCCGGTCCGGCCGATTCCCAGGATCTGGAAGTCGATGCCGCCGGCTGCCTGGATCCGCTCCTCGTACTCGCGGCAGTGCGCATCGACCGCCCCGGCGGCGACCGTGCCGTCCGGGACATGGGTATTGGCCGGCGGGATGTCGATGTGGTCGAACAGGTGCGCCTGCATGAAGTGCCGGTAACTGCGCGGGTTCGACGGCTGGATCGGGTAGTACTCGTCCAGGTTGAAGGTGACGACGCTCGCGAAGCTGAGCCCCTCCTCGCGGTGCATGCGGACAAGCTCGGCGTAGAGGCCGAGGGGGGTCGAGCCGGTGGCGAGGCCGAGCACGGTCGGGCGGCCGGCGGCCTGCCGGCCGCGGATCAGGGCGGCAATGTCGCGGGCCACCGCATGGGACGCGTCCGTGCTGCTGGCGAACACCGCCAGGGGCACGTGTTCAAATCTGCTGGGTGCGGCGGCCGAGTGACCGGTCATGGTGGGGGCAGGGGCTGGAGGATTCCGGGCGTTCCGAAGCTGGTCACATGATATTCCCGTAACCCTCGTTAAAAAATGGCAGAAATGACTATGTTTTTAACATCGCTGCCACTGGGGGCCGAGGTTCCCGAGGGGAGCCGGAGCTGCGCCCACCCGCGGCCGAGCCGGCTCTTGACCCCCTTTTGGGGATGCCCCGAGACTCTGGGAGTGGTGTCTCCCTCCGTTACCCCGCCGGCGAAGCCCGCTTGGGCGGGCAAGGGCGCACTCGGGGTCGCCGCCCTGATCCTCGGCGCCGTCCTCCTGTCGTATTGGCCGGCCCATCGCGGCGGCTTCGTCTGGGACGACGACGCCCACGTGACCAGGGCGGCCCTCCGCTCGCTTTCCGGGTTGGGCCGGATCTGGTTCGAGGCCGGCGCCACCCAGCAGTACTACCCGCTGGCCCATTCCGCCTTCTGGCTCGAGCACCGGCTATGGGGGGACTGGGTGACGGGCTATCACCTGGCAAACCTGGTCGAGCATGCCGCCGCGGCGTGGCTGGTGTGGGCGATCCTCGCCCGCCTTTCCTTTCCGGCCCCGCTCCTGGCCGCCCTCCTCTTCGCCCTGCACCCCGTCGAAGTCGAATCCGTGGCCTGGATCTCGGAGCAGAAAAACACGCTCTCGGCCGTCCTGTACCTGGCGTCCGCCTGGGTCTACCTCCGCTTCGACGACCACCGTCGGCGCACCCTCTACTCCGCCGCGCTGGGCCTCTTCGTCCTCGCGCTGCTGACGAAGAGCGTGACGGCAACGCTGCCGGCCGCCCTCCTGGTGGTCCTCTGGTGGCGGCGCGGGCGGCTCGAGTGGCGGCGGGACGTGCGGCCGCTCGTGCCGTGGATGGTGCTCGGGGCCGCCAGCGGGCTCTTCACCGCCTGGGTGGAGCGCACGTTCATCGGGGCGCAGGGGGCCGATTTCGCGTTCACGCTGACCCAGCGGCTCTTTCTCTCCGGCCGAGTGCTCCTGTTTTACCTCCGTTCACTGGCCTGGCCCGCCCACCTGATGTTCATTTACCCGCGGTGGGACCTGGCCGCCGGCTCCGGCCTGGCGTGCGGGTACCTGCTGGCGGTCCTGCTGCTCGCCGCCGCGTTGGTCTTCGCGGCCCGCCGCGCCCGGGGCCCGCTCGCGGGCTTCCTGTTCTTCGCCGGCACCCTCGTTCCGGCGCTGGGCTTCGTGAACGTTTACCCCTTCCGCTTCTCCTTTGTCGCGGACCATTTCCAGTACCTGGCGAGCCTCGGCATCCTGGTCCCGACTGCGTGGGGCCTCGCCTGGGTCGGGGGCCTCCTCACGCCCAACGTCCGGCTCCGGGCGGCCCTGATGCTGGTCTTCCCTGCTTTCCTGGGAGTCCTCACCTGGCGCCAAGCGGGCGAATACCGCGACGCCGGGACGCTCTATCATGCGACGCTGGCTGAGAACCCGGCGGCGTGGCTGATCCACTACAACCTGGCGGTCACGCTCGGGTTAGGGCCGGCCCACCGGGCCGAGGCCATCTCCGAGTATCGCGCGACCGTGCGCCTCAAGCCGGACCACTGGGAGGCCCACAACAACCTGGCGAGCGCCCTCCTGAAAGAGCCCGGGCAGGCGGCGGAGGCCATCGCCGAATACCGGGAGGCGATCCGCTACGACCCGCGCTATCCCGAGGCGGAGAACAACCTCGGCGTCGCCCTCGAGAACCAGGGCGAGACCGTCGAGGCCGAGGCCCACCTGCGGACGGCGATTCGCCTGCGGCCCGACTATGCCGCGGCCCACGCCAACCTCGGCAATCTCCTCCGGCGCCGGCCCGGGGGGCTCGCCGAGGCGGCGGGTGAGTACCGCCAGGCGGTGCTTCTCGCCCCCGCCGCCGCGGACTACCACTACGACCTCGCGAACGCGCTTTCGCTGCTGCCCTCGGGGCGCCCCGAGGCAATAGGCGAGTACCGCGCCGCCCTCGCGCTCAATCCCGGCTATGCCGAGGCGCACAGCAACCTGGGAGTAGCCCTCAGCCACACGCCCGGTCAGGCGGACGCTGCGCTCGCCGAGTACCGAAAGGCGCTGGCGCTTGATCCCGGCAGCGCCAAGGTCCACGCCAACCTGGCGAGCGCCTTGGCCCGCCGGCCCGGGGGGCGGCCGGAGGCCCTGGGGGAATATGCGGCGGCGCTGCGGATCGACTCCTCCGACCCAGCCACCCACTACGGGTACGGTCTGCTCCTCGCCCAGGACCGGGCGCGCCTCGCCGACGCGATCGTCCAGTTCCGGGCGGCGGCGGCCCTGCCGCCCGAGTTGCCCGAGGCCCATTACGCTCTCGGCGTTGCCCTCGCGATGACGGGCGACCGGCCGGGCGCCGTGGCGGAACTGGAGCGGGCCCTGGCGCTGCGGCCGGACTTTGCGCTCGCCCGCTCGGCCCTGCGACGGCTGCGGGAGGGCGGGCCCTAGGCCGATGACCGACCGACCGAACGCAGCTCGCCGCGGGTGGCTCTCGCGCCTCGCGCTCGCCCTCCTTCTCCCCCTCCTGCTTTTTGGGGCCCTCGAAGCTGGCCTGCGCCTGGGCGGCTACGGGCGGCCGGCCACGTTCCTGATCCCCGACGAGGAGCCGGGCTACCTGCGGAGCAATCCGGACTTCGCGGGCCTGTTCCTGCCCGGGAACTTCGACCTGCGGCCGCTCAATTTCCGGATGGCCGCCCGCAAGGCCCCCGGGGCCGTGCGGATTGTCGTGCTCGGCGAATCGGCCGCCCAGGGAGTGCCGGTGCCGAGCTTCGCCTTCGCCCCCCAAATCCGGGCCCAGCTGCGCGCTCACTATCCCGGCCGCGAGTTCGAGGTCATCAACTCCGGCATCGTCGCCATCAATTCCCACGTCGTGTACCAGGTGGCCCGCGAATTCGCGCACTACGAGCCCGATCTCTTTCTCGTCTACCTGGGCAACAACGAGGTCGTGGGGCCCTACGGGCCGGGCTGCGCCTACCTCTCCCAGATGCCGCCCCTCTGGGTGATCCGCGCGAGCGTGCTTGTGCGCTCCACCCGGACCGGCCAGCTGCTCGGGGCGCTGCTGGGCCGGCTTTCCGGCCGCGCCGGAGGCCGGCCGGCGGAGTGGGGCGGGATGTCGATGTTCGTGGACCAGGCGGTGGCCGGTGACGACCCCCGGCTCGCCCAGGTCTACGCCAACTTTGAGTCCAACCTGCGCGGCATCGTCTCCGCGGCGGCGGCGGCCGGCGCCAAGGCCATCCTCTGCACGCCGGTCGCCAACCTTCAGGATTGCGCGCCCTTTCTCTCCCGTCACCGGGCTGGGCTGGCCGGCGCCGAGCTCGCTGCCTGGCAGTCCGATTTCGACGCCGGCAAGCTCAGCTGGCTCCTCGGCGAGAACCCGGCGGCGCGGGCGAAGCTGGAGGCCGCGCTTGCGCTCGATCCGCAGTACGCCGAGACGGAATTCATGCTGGGGCGGCTGGACCTGCAGGCGGGCGACGTCACTGCGGCCCGGGCGCACCTCGTGGCGGCCCTGCATTGGGATGCGCTGCGCTTTCGGCCGGATGCCCGCATCGGGGAGATCGTCCGATCCGTGGCGCGGGAGCACCCGGCAACGGCGGTGCTGCTGGATACCGCGAGGGAACTCGGCTCGGACCCGGCCTCGCCGGGACCGCCGAGTGGCCGGGATCTCCTCTTCGAGCACGTGCATTTCGACTGGAAGGGCAGCTACCGGGTGGGGCGGCTCGCGGCGGAGGCCTGCGCCGCCGTCCTGGGCGACGCCAAGGAGTCCTCGCCCGGCTGGCTCGGGGAGTCCGAAGGAGCCGCGGCGGTGGGTTACACCCTCCATGAGCGCCGGCCGA
>Ga0302314_10015995_pt1 | contig 12711 bp, 5 predicted proteins | sample III_Palsa_N2_3_FD_200533 | JGI IMG/M metagenome (GOLD analysis project Ga0302314, IMG submission 200533) | Peat permafrost microbial communities from Stordalen Mire near Abisko, Sweden - III_Palsa_N2_3 | ecosystem: Environmental > Terrestrial > Soil > Palsa > Peat permafrost | place: Sweden...
CGCTGGCTAGCCTGGAGCAGGCCGGACGTCTACTCGAATGGATCATTGTGAACGTGATCCGCAGCAAGCGGGCGCGCGCATTCCTCGTCAACGCCACCGACGCGCGTGACGGTCTACTGCTAGCCCTCTTTGACGCACGCGTGCTGCACATTTTGCGCCGGGGGTACTCGGCCCAGGACCAGCCTGGCGTGCGCTTCGACATCTGGGGCATCGACTACGGCGCATACGTGGACCTTATCCAGACCCAGAGCGCCCCTCAGGGGACGCTCCCGTTCGACGACGAAGACGGCAACACGTTCTACGTCGACGTCACCGTCCCCTTCCAGGACCACCGAGCGATCCGGCGCGCCATTCTCGACCTCCCAGAGTTCTACGCCAGCAGCGCAGCAAACTGACCCGACAATGCCATCACCGGCGGCACGGGGGTGGCTTCTGAAAACCTCCCCGAAGCTCAGTGGGATCCGTAGCTGGCGGCCATCTCCAGGTTGGATTCGATCGCTCGGAACTGGGCGGTGAGGTATTCGGCCCAGGCGCTGTTGGGGAACAGTTTGAGGTGGGGGGCGAGCGTGCCGGTGAGCATGCGGCGGAACTGGGTGAGCTGCCTGCTGACCCAGGCCAGTTCCCATGCCTCCAGGTCGGCTTCGCTTGCGCAGAAGTGGTAGCCGAGCTCGCGTGTCCACAGCATGGGTGGCCAGTCTTCTTCCGCGCAGATGTCCCTGAGCGCGGCCAGTGCGCGGCGGGTCTGCCAGCAGCTGAGCCCGCAGGCGTCGGTGAGTTCGAGGAGGGTCAGGCCAGCGGGTGCGACTTCGAGGAGTCGGGTGCGGACGAGGTCGGCGTGACGCTCCGCCGTCGCGGAGGAGCGCTTGGGCATGGCTATTCGCCTTTCAGCAGGCGCGTCAGTTCTTCGTCCATGTCGATCTTTCCGGTGTCGACGGCCGACTCGATCCAGTCGAGGGTCGCGCGGACCCGGGCGATGTTCTCGTGGCCGATAGTGCGCTCGTTCTCGCCCAGGGTGCGGTCGCGCAGGCCGGGAACGGTGCGACCGGCTGCGATCACCCCCGACGAACGACTGCGTCCACCCCCAGTGAAGGAACTGCCGAGGATCTGTCAGCAGACCACGATCACCGTCCACCCCGGTGACCTGGGGAAACTCGACAAGTTCCGGCAGGACAAGCCCTACCTCAGCGATGCCTGGCACAACGTCTTCAAGCCCGTCCGAGCGAATAACGAGGGCTTGAACGGCCGTGGCAAGGGACACCGGGTCGACCTCGCCGAGCCTAAGCGCAGCCTCGCCCACGGCCGCACCGCCCAGACCATCCTGGTCGCCCTGACGATCTGCACCCTGAACCTGCAGATCCTCCACGACTGGAAGCACACCACCGGCACCACCGAGCCGCCCCCGGACAGCGAGGGCCAAGCACCGCTCAGCAGTTCGCTTCCGAACGAGCCGACCGCGACCGGGCGACCTCCGCCAAGCGGCTAAAGAGCAGTCAGACGACGAACCCGATAGGCAGGCCCCGCACCGCCGATGCTCCACAGATCGGCGTTCACCCCGGTACGCCCTCCGCACCCCGAACGCCCCCAGACCGCACCGCTGAGCTCCGGAAACCGAGCCACAGAGTCGGTCCGGACCTGCAACAGCGCTCGAACAGACCCCGAAACCACGAGATCCCGCCGAGAAGAATCTTCTCGACGGGATCTCGTCAACAGTTCCCGAGCTAACTCAAGAAAAGCTGTTGGGTGGAGCTGAGGGGATTCGAACCCAAAACCGTTACCGTCCTGATCTGCGAATTTTCCCCAATGTCAGGACAAACGACCCTCATTCCATCCCATCAGATCCCGCTCGATCCGGCTCCGTCCGAGCGGTGTGCCCACACGTGGGCACACCTTCCGGCCCCCGGTAGCGACTCTTGTGGGACCCTCCGTAGCCACGCGGACGTCTCGAAAGGACGCGCGGGTGGCAGGCTCAGCCAAAGGCAGGCCCAGGCGATTCTAGGGTCCGTACCGTCTTGGCCGATGCAGACAGCAGAGCAACAGCGCCACCGCTCGGAGTCATCGACTGCCCAGCCTCCCCCCGAGGACGATCCAGGCGTTACGCTCCGCCGCAATATTTTTACCCGCAGCTACATCTTTTTCTTCCGCACCTCAACCGGGTCCTCATCGTGCTTCCATCGCCCGACGAGTGGGCTACTGCCAGCTCCAGCCGTGCCGCTTCAGCAGCCGCCAGATGCCCTCGACGGTCAATCATGGTCTTGATTCGTGCCAGCAGCCACCGCTGGTCCGCTCAGCCTTGAGCCAGCCAGCCGCGCTCCAACTCCCTCTCCAACGTGGCAATCTGGACCTCACTGAGCCAAGATCTTCCCGGCCACCTCGACCGTTTGGTCGATTACACACTCCACAAGCAACTAGGCTCCTGGAACACTTGATCATCTTATTCGGCACAGGTTGATCTGCCAGAAATCCCGTTTCGCCAACACAGCATCTTGCCGAACATCCCGTAGCGGAACGCAGCAGTGTTGATCTCTATGCGCCGGCAAGGGGCGACGACTTCATACCGTAGAACTTGGCAAACTCAACCACCGCCTTACGAAACGCCTCCGGGGGGAGGTACTCATGCTCCAGGACGTAGTGCACGATCAGAGAGGGCACCGCGAACGACGAGCCGTCATCCCCGTCAACGTGGATCTCCGCACTACCGAGGAGATGGTTATATCCGTGGTCATCGACGAACTCGACCATGTGCTTTCTGCAGAGAGGGCACGAGTGCGTCCCGCGTGTGGGATTGGTCTGAAACCCGAGCAAGTGTACGAGCGCCGCGCTCACCTCATCATCGACCACACCCATGGGATAGTCGTGCTCAGCGTCCAACCATCCCACGTTCATCCGTCTCCGATCGGTGACGTCGTACACATAGGGCGTGAGATCAGCAAAATATGTCATGCCCTCTCCTAACACCATTCGCGACAGGTCGCGATGTGAACAGGCCCCATACCAGGCTGCAGGATACTACTCAACGGCGTCGGCTCGGATGTGGTGATTGATCCGTTCATCACGACCATCTGGTCGTTCATCTTACCCCGTGCTGGCGAGATGATGAGATCCCTGATCATGGTGCCAGGACCTGCAGTCTCACTCGGGGTAACCACGAGCCCTTGTTCAACCGCGAGCCCAGTCCCGTCTGAGATCTTTGCGCCATCCGCGCAATAGAACACGCACCATGTGCCTTGGGGAACCTGTGTCTCGTCCCCCTCGACGATGTCCCACTTCCCATGGCCCGCCACAACAGCTTGGCCATCGGACCGTCCTCCCGGCCAGCGCTCGACCGATGGGTCTCCATTGCTAACGCCACTTCCGGAAGTTGGCGGCGGGGCAAGCCCACGCTCATCTCCAGCGATTGATCCGGATGAACTGTTGGCGGTGGGTGTGGTTGGGGTGGTGCCGTCTGTGCTTGTGCCCTTGGTTATCGTCGTCGGTGTGCGTGCGTCTAGGCCGGCTCCGGTTCCCCAGGTTCCGTCGTCCATGGCTGTCTGGCCGGCGGCACTTGCGTCTCCGACCATCAGTGCTTCCAGTGCTGCTGCTTCTGCGCTGTCCCCTGCGGCGGTCTCGGGGGCGTCCTTCAGCGCCTTGAGAAGGTACTTGACGGCCGCTTTTCCGCCCGAGATGGCAGTGAAGTCATCCTCAGGATCGGCTTCGGATGCAAGGAGTGCGGCGCTCTCGGCGGCTAGGTCCGCTACCCACTGGTCGTCCTCTTCGGTGGGGAAGTGCTTCTCAGCCCAGGGGTGCCACATGTCGTAGAACATGTTTCCGGCACTCTTCCCACCGATGCTGTCGAGGGTGTGGGTGACGGCGTCACCAGCACCGACGATGACCTCGTTCTCGTTCTCGTTGGGATTGGGTGACACGGGGGGAATCGTGGTTGTGTCGTCGTTTCCGTCGAGTCCGAGGGCGCTGCATTGGGGGCTGTCGGCGCCTTGGTTGCACATGAGGCCTGATGGGTCGCTGCCGGTGGTGGGGTTGTCCGCGGCGTAGGTGTAGCCGCCCATCTGATTGGGCTGGCCGGCTTCGAAGACGGGGTCGGGGCTGGTGAAGCGGCCTTCGGTGGGGTCGTAGGTGCGGGCGCCCAGGAGGTCGAGGCCGGTGGTGGGGTCGGTGGGCTGGCCGAGGAAGCCGTGGTTCTCGTCGGTGCTGACCCAGGTGGTGGGTTGGGTGCCGCGGGGGTTGCCGTAGGGGTCGTAGTAGCGGCGGGTGACGGCCAGGCTGCTGGCGTCGATGGTGGTTTCCGCGGTGCCCTGGGCGTTGGCGATCTGGTAGGCGACGGTGCCGCTGCTGGTGCGGGTGATGGTTGTGCCGTCGGGACCGCTGTAGTTCCGCAGCGCGGTCCATGCCTTGCTCTGGACGCTGAGGGTGATCTGCTCCGTTCCGCCGAACAGGTAGAGGATCCGGGTCTGCGGGGTGCTGCCGGTGCTGCTGGTCTGCTCCAGCAGGTTGCCGTCGGCGTCGTAGAGGTAGCTGCTGGTGTCGGTGGTGGTCCCGGTGCCGGTGGTGACGGTGCTGGTGCGGCCCTCGGCGTCGTAGCTGGTGGTCTGGGTCTGGCCGGCGGGGATGGCGGTGTTGTCGGTGGGGACCGTGTAGGTCTGGCCGCCGCTGCCGCAGGTCCATTCGATCTGCTTGGCGCCGCCGGGCGACTGGTTGGCGCTGGGGTCGGCCAGGCACAGGCCGGAGTTCTTGTTGACCAGGCCGGTCGCGGTGGCCTTCCATACCTGGCTGGCGGCGCCGCTGCAGGTGTCCAGGACCACGGTGGCGCCGTTGCCGGTTCCGCCGCCGGTGATGTCCATGCACAGGCCCTGGATCTTGACGGTGCCGTCACTGCCGATGCTGGCGTTCTGTCCGCCTGCCTCGCAGCCCCAGAGGATCACGCCGGTGCCAGGGGTGGTGGAGGCGCCGGGGTCGGCCAGGCACAGCGTGCCGCCGCTGGTGGTCTTGACTCCGGACAGCACGTTCCCGCTCGTGATGACGGTCCGGCTGGTGGTGTTGCCGTCGTCCTTGCCGTTGGTGTCGTTGTAGCCGGGCGTCACCGTGGTGGTGCCGGACAGGCTCGGGTTTGGGTCGGTGGTGGTGACGCTGGTGGCCTGGTCCGGGTCGGTGGCGCTGGCGGAGGCGTTGCTACCCGGGTAGGCGATGGTCTGGGTGGTGTTGTTCGCCGCGTTGCCGGTGGTGTCGTGGTTGACCTCACTGGTGCGGTCACCGAGGAGGTCGTAGCTGTAGGTCTGCCAGTAGGGTGCGGGTCCGCCGATCGTGGGGGCGGTGACCGGTGAGGTGGTGGTGGTCTGCGGTGTGCTGGTCTCGCAGTCGCCGATGTCGCCGACGGTGGGGTCGTTGGTGCTGCCGCCGCTGGTGCCGGCGGTGTCCGTCCATGCCTGGGTCAGGCGCTGCATCGAGTCGTAGGTGAAGCACTGGGTGTCGTGCGTGGCACCGCTGTTCTGCGCATCGTCGATCGCAGTGATCTCGCCGGCCTGGTTGTAGCGGTAGTTGACGTTGTCGACAACGGTCTTCGCGGACTGCAGCTCGATGCTGGACTCGGTCAGCGCGCCGGTGGTCTGGTCGTACTGGTCGTAGGTGGCGATCTGGTCACCGCTGGCGGCGGTCTGGTAGTTGGTCTGCAGGACCCGGCCGAAGGCGTCGTGGACGGTCTGGACGGCGTAGGCGGGGGTGGTCTGGCCGATCGTGCCGCCGAAGCCGTTGAGGTCGCCCTGCTGGTTGTAGCCGTAGCTGACGGTCTCGGCGGGCAGGCCGCCGTCGGCCTGGTAGGTGGTGGTGTTGAGCAGCCCCGTGTTCTGCGTGTAGGTGGAGCCCACGGTGTAGGTGACCGTGCCGCTGGTCGGGGCACTGGTGGCACCCGCCGGGGCGAAGCCGTCGCTGGCCGGGATGGTCAGTGTGCTGCCGGTGGCCTGGTAGGAGGCGTTGTACCCGGTCACGGTCTCGGTGTAGGCGCTGCCGTTGGCGCCGCCGACGTAGCGGGTGGAGGAGGTGGGATAGCCCTTGTCCAGGGTGTCGTAGGTGTAGCCGGTGAGCTGGTTCGCCTGGGTCGGGGTGGCGGACCAGGCGCCTGTGTACTCACCGGTGACCCGGTTGTCCCAGTCGTACTGGTAGGACAGGGTCTGCCCGCGTGAGTCGGTCGTCTGCTCCAGGTTGCCCAGCACGTCGTAGGGACCCAAGGTGGTGGTGCCGGTGTTCGGGTCGCTCTGGGAGGTCTCCTGGCCGAGCAGGTTGTACTGGTAGGTCCAGGTGTTGCCCCCGCTGTCCTTGACCGTGGCGACCTGTCCGGCCGGCGTGTAGGTGTAGCTGGTGGTGGCGTTGGCCTGGGCGGCTTTCTGGCTGGTGTTGCTGGCCCAGGCAGTGGCGCCTGTGCTGGTGTAGTCGACCAGGTTCGCGTCGTCCTGCAGCGTCAGGACCGAACCGGTGGCAGCTGCCAGGCCGGTGGACCATTCCTTGGTTCCGGTGGGGCTGTAGACGTCGAGGTTGCCGTCGGTGCCGAATTCCGCATAGGAGCCTGCGGTGGAGGTGCCGGTGGACCACAGCGCACTGCCGGTGGTCAGCGATGTCAGGACCAGGTTTCCGCCGGCCTGCATGGTCAGTTGCACGCTGTCGGACGACAGTGAGGTACCGGACGGGATGACCTTCCCGCCAGTGAGGCTGACCTGGGCGTTCGTGTTGTCGATGACGCTGCTGGTGGTCTGGCCCAGTGCGTTGGTGATGGTCGCGGTGGATGTGCCGCCGCCACCGGGGATCACGGTGCCGCTGGCGTTCTCGATCTGGCTTGTGTCGGTCTCGTCCGCGCCCGGATAGCTGGTGGAGGTCTGCCACTGCTCGATGGCGTCGTGCCACAGGATCGAGGTGGTCTCACGGCCCTGCCCGTCGTAGACGGTGGACGTCTCGGACGGAATCTGGTCCTCGTCTGCCGCGAACAGCTTGGTCGAGGGAGGGTTGTTCGGATCGGAGTAGGTGCTGTAGGTGACGCGGGGCCAGCCGTGCGAGTCGTAGAACGTGTCGCTGATCAGACGGCCCTGGTTGGTGTCCCCCTGCGGAGACGACTGGGTCTGCCGCGCTTGCAGCATCCCGTCGTAGATCGTGATCGACGTCGAGTAGGTCCCGTCCTCCAGCAGCGAGTCCGTGGTCACGGAACTCGGCGCGCCGGGGGAGGTGATCGTGCCGCCGGGGGCGGGCACGGCACCCGGGTCGATGGAGTAGGCGAACGTCTCGTCCGGCTGGGAGGGATAGGCTCTCTCGGTGTGCCCGGGCAGCCAGAGGGCGGTGCGTCGGCCCAGCGCGTCGTAGGTGATGTCCGTCTCGCCGCCGTTGGCGTCGACGTTTTCGGTGGCGAGGCCGCGCAGTGGGTCCAGGAACGAGGTGGTTGTCCATCCTGCGGGGTTCGTTGACACCTCCTTCGTCGCATCGGTGTTGTTGCCTGCGGTATTCCAGGCGGGGCTGAAGGCGCTGCGGGTGACATTGCCCTTGGCGTCCAGGGACTCGATGACCCGGCCTGCACCGTCGTAGGTCATGGCCGCCGTGGTCTGCCAGCCACCCGGCGTGCCGGAGGATGAACTGGTGGCGGCCTGAGTGGCAGTGATCTGACCGCTGGAGTCGAGTTGCCCGAAGGTGCCCAGCCCAGTCAGCGTCCCGTCGCCACCGTAGTAGCTGCGATTGGCGGACAGCAGGGTGGGAGTGCTCCCGCCGCACGCACCGGTGACCTGCACGGTCTGGTCCGGGTAGATCAGCATCATCGGGCTGCCGCTCGCCGGGGTGGCGTAGCTGGTGGTACTGCACCGTTCGACGGGGCTGGCGCTGGCACCGGTGACATCTGCGATGGTGTCGACGCTGGAAGGCAGACCCTGGGCGTCGTAGTCGGTGACCGTCTGGTCCTCGCGCCACGTACCGTTCTTCAGCAGCGTGTAGGACCGGGCGGTGGCGTCCGTGACGTGGCGGGCTGTCAGCGGGGGCAGCGTGGACAGGGTCGGTTGCGTGGCCGGTGGTGGATCGTCGGTGGTGTTCCAGTCCGTCCAGGGTGTCTGCGTGCTCGACGCGGTCACCGTGCTGTCGCTGACCGGGTTGGTCGTCTTGGCGTCGATGCTGCCGTCGGCCGCGGTGTAGGTGTCGGTCTCCAGAGCCGTGCCGGCCAACCAGTTGCTGTCAGTGACCTTGTCGCCGACCGAGTCAGTGATGCTGATGCTGCGCTGGGTTCCGTTGGCGAGGTAGTCGCCGTCCATGCCCTGCAGATAGGTGGTCGTGGTCTGGGTAACCGGGTCGGGTGCTGTTCCGGTCTGGACGGTGACGGTGCGATAGCCGCGGAACTGGTCCCAGGTGCGGTACTGGTCGTCCGTCTGCGCGGAGTCGTCGCGGTGCCAGGCCGGACCGCCGTAGGAGTAGGTGGAGACCTGGTTCGGAGAGCCGGCTGGGATCTTCGTCGTATCCGGGGTGTAGCTGCCCGCGATGGTGAGGTCGCTTGCGGTCACCGAATGCACTGTGACCTTGTTGAACCAGTCCGCTACTGGCAAGGACTCGCCCGGCGGCGCCCAGTACACCGGATAGCACGAGTTCGTGTTGGTGTCCGCGTTCGCGATCGACAGTGACACTCCAGCGCACGGGGTCGAGTTGTACTCGACCGCGATGTCCTCGCCGGTCTCGGTCTGAATTGAGGAGATCCTCGGGTGGTACAGCGGCGGAGCGGCAGGGGAGCTGTCGTTGACGCGGTTGTCGATCTCGGTTCCGGTGAAGGAGATCTGGTTGAGCGTGACCGGACTGGTCGCGCCGTCGGCGGAGTCGGCGTCGCCTGTGTGCTGAATGGACTGCAGCCACATCACCGCCTGCAGTTCACCGGCGTCCGCCGGGTCCTCGCTGGAGCCGGTGACCGGGTCGACGACGCCTCCGGCGTCGGAGTAGACCTGGCCGAGCTGGTAGGTGTCCACTGCTGTCAGGCCGCTTCCGGCGACGTTGACCTCGGTGGTGACCTTGTCCAGGCGGGTGGTGGACCAGAAAGTCGGAGAGGCGGTGACGCACACGTTCGACGGGACTGTGGTGGAGCCCGGCGGCAGCGTGGTGGAGTCGCCAGCGGGGCAGTTCAGGTCATAGGGGACATCGGGCCAGTTCGTCGCGTTGGCAGTACTGATGGCCTGGGTGCAGTCGAAGCTGGAGGAGGTCTGGCAGCGCTGCTTGGACGAGAAAACCACCGCGGCGGCCGGTGTGTGACCCGCGAGCTCGTCGGCCAGCTGGTAGCCGTAGGAGATCTGGGTGAGGGTGCCGCCCCGGGTGTAGGGGGTCAGTGTGCCGGAGCCGTTTGACGCGGCGACCTGACCGCCGCCCAGGTCGTAGTAGTTCGTCTCGGTCGAGTAGTCGTAGCGCTGCACGAACCCGGTCGGAGAGACGGTGAAGTCCAGGTTCCATCGCCAGCCCTCGTTCGACGAGCACTGGGAGGCCGTCCCCTTGGCCGAGGTGTAGCAGGGGTCACCGGAGACCGGGTGCAGTACCGGCACACCCCAGGCGGAGTTGGTCGAGGCGTCGGCCGGGGTGCCGGACTGCGGGGTGGCGTTCTCGGCGGTGCTTGAGGGAGCGTGGTCGGCGCCGAAGTAGGCTATCGACCCGTCCGTGGACAGAACGCGGTAGTAGATGCCCTGGTAAAGGCCGTTGTCCGCCCCGGAGAGCTCCTGCACGATCGTGCCGGTGTCATTCTGCAGTTTCCACTGCGCCACGATCCCCGGCACCGTGGTGTCCATCGTCGTCGGCACCAACTGGCCGCTGATCGAGCCGAAGGAGATCGTGGCGTTGTCGCCGCCCCAGCACTCGTCGCCCGATCCCTTCACGACATGGTTGCCGGAGGAGTCCAGCAGCGAGTCGCAGGAGCGGTACGTGCGCTCGATGAAACCGGGGTCGTAGTCCCAGCCGTCACCGATCCAACTGGACTGTGAGTTGCGGGCGCTGGTCTCGCCGTCCACCGACTGCGAGTCGTACGAGAACGCCACGCTGGGCGCGCTGCCGCCGATAGCGGCGGGTGTATCGACCGGATAGGAGTAGGTGAACGCTCCCGTGCCCGACGTCTGCCAGGTTCCGGACGGATTCAATGAAGTGGCCGCGTAGTTACCCTGCGAACCTGAGTCACCGGAAGTCACTACCAGCCCGGTACCCGAGCCGGAAGCCGCAGCCATCGGCGTTGCCGCCGAGGCCCGCGTGCCACTCGACGACGCAGTGGTACCGCTCAGGGGGATGGTGGCGACGAGCTCGTCCGCTGAGGCACGGTTCGTGAAAGTGACGGGGGTGCGGGTGCGGCATGCCTTGGCCGACGGGTCCGTCAGCGCGCACCCAGGGACCTGGAACAGCTCAAGCCGCGAGCCGTAGCCGCCGCCATACGCCTTGGCCAGCGCCGAATAGTCCACCACCACCTGCACGGGCCCGGTCGCACCGCCGGCGCTCGCGTTGGACAGGCCGAGCAGCATGCCGTTGGCGCCCGCTGCCACTGCCTGTGTGTGCGATGCGACTTGCACCTTCACCTGTGTCGGCGCCACAGGGATGGCGGCCGTCGCGTGAGCGCCGCGGGAGACGCCAGAGGTGGATGCGGGGCCGATCCACACCGGCAGCCCACCAGCCTTCACCGGACTCGTCACAGCAACCATCCGCCCCGTGGCTGCACCTGCGCTGGGTGATGGAGCTGTAGACGCGGAAGCGGAAGTCGCATGCAGGACGGCAGTCGCATGCGCGCTCACGCTGCCAGTGGCTCCCGCCGACGCGGAGGCGCGCGTCGACGCGGACGGCGTTGCGGTCGTATCTGGCAGAGCATGGACGAGGGATACCGTACTGGTCCCCGCGGCAGGCCATTTGGGTGCGGACGCCTGATAGCTGCTCAGTGCCTGATACCCCGTCGGATGCTTGGAGGCTGTGGGCGTCAGCTTGTGGCTTCCCACTGCAGGGGTACTCGGAAGAGCCTTGGGATTCCATACAGATCCGTGGAATTGATATCCCGTCACGCTCTGCGCGGTCGCCAGCGGGGCCACCAATCCGAGCACCGCAATGGCCACAGTGGCAGTCGTCACCGTCCGACCCCACACGCGATGCCGCTGACCAGGAATCCGGTGCCGCCTGCCGCCCATTTTCAAACTCCCAAACAAACCATCAGCCTGAAGGACCATCACCTGCCATCCAGGTCGGTGGCCAACGGAGGCTATTGCAGCGGAACACAGACGCGCCATAACCTTTCCCCGCACTGTGACCTGCCCATTCGTCAGCAAAATGCCGGATGTACCCGAATCCATACAGCCACAAAATGCTGTATCAGAAGGCAAAGCAGACACCGTGCGAGACACACCACAAGCCCACAGAGTGACCAAGATCACTTCGACTTAGTGCCATGCCATGCATCAAGGGAGATCCTCCACCCAATGCCACCTAAATCAAGCCGAATGGCCTCAAGGCAGAAAGCCCTGATGGTCCGTCGTGGTCTGACCTCGATACTGACCGCGCTACTGCTGGCCGCGTCCGCCGTGCCCGCCTTCGCCGACTCGGGAGCCGGTTTGCCTCCCGACCCCACCCCGACAGCCGGCCCCGGCGCGAACGCACCCGACCCCTCACCAGGACCGGTCGCGGCGGCGATCACGCAGGCCGTCTCCAGCGGCCAACCGGTCACCGTGACGTCGCAGACCACCCAGACCCATCAATTGATCGCCAACCCCGACGGCACCCTCAGCGCTGTAGACAACCCGCTCCCCGTGCGCGTCGACCAGAACGGCACCTGGACGCCGGTCAATGCCAACCTGATTCAGAACACCGATGGCAGCTACAGCCCCACCGCAACCCCGAACGGGGTCATCCTGACCGGCGGCGGCACCGGTCCACTGGCTGTGCTGACCGACGCAACAGGGCACCAACTGTCGTACAGTCTGCCCTTCACCCTGCCCGCCCCGACCGTGAGTGGGAGCACCGCCCTCTACAGTTCTGTGCTGCCTGGCGTGGACCTGTCCGTATCGGTGAGCGACCAGGGCGGCTTCAGCGACGTGCTGATCGTCCACAGCGCGTCCGCCGCCGCCAGCCCAGACCTGGCCAAGCTCACCCTGGCCGCGTCGACTCAGGGGCTGACGCTGTCCACCGACGCCGAGGGCGACCTGGACGCCACTGCCGCCGACGGCACCCTGTCATACACCGCGCCCAAGCCCGTCATGTGGGACTCCAGCACCGACAGCACCCAGACCGGTTCATCGGCCTCAGCCGCGACACGTTCCCTGACTACGGCCTCCCAGGCTGCTGACGTCAGTGACGTCAGCAGCAATGACACCTCGTCCAGTACCGCCGGCCCCGGGACCGGCGCCCAGGTCGACCCAGTCGCCATGAGCGTGACCGGCGACCAGATCGCGCTCACCCCCGACCAGGGCCTGCTGACCGGATCCAGCACCCAGTACCCGGTTTACATCGACCCCTCCATCAACCCCGTCGACACCCTGAGCAGCGGCGCCTATGACGAGGTCTACTCCAACAGCGAGTGCTCCGGCTCACCGCAGTACGAGAAGCCGCAGACTCTTGGTGAGGGCGTGGGCTACCAAGGCTACGACGACGGGTGCGGAACCGGCCTGGAGCGCTCCTTCTACACCCTGTCCCTGAAAGACATCCCCAGCACCGCGATCGTCTCCAGCTCCAAGATCACCGCAGACGACACCTATGCAACCAGTTGGAACT
>Ga0302314_10015996_pt1 | contig 12710 bp, 11 predicted proteins | sample III_Palsa_N2_3_FD_200533 | JGI IMG/M metagenome (GOLD analysis project Ga0302314, IMG submission 200533) | Peat permafrost microbial communities from Stordalen Mire near Abisko, Sweden - III_Palsa_N2_3 | ecosystem: Environmental > Terrestrial > Soil > Palsa > Peat permafrost | place: Sweden...
AGTTCCCCAAATTTGAGAGCTGAGGAGATTCTTCATGCAAGCTGACGGCACTGCGGCTCCGCCAAACCCTGGCCTGGTCTTCGAGATGGTGAATGCGCACCAGCGAACCGCGGCTCTCAAGGCCGCAATCGACCTCGACGTCTTTCGCGCCGTCGGCGAGGGCCCCGGCGATGCGGCGTCCATCGCACGACACTGCTCGGCCTCCGAGCGGGGGATCCGCATCCTGTGCGACTTCCTGACGATCCATGGCGTTCTCGCCAAACAGGACGGACATTACAAACACACGCCGAGCAGCGCTGCATTTCTCGATCCCCGCTCGCCTGCGTGCATGGCCTCGGTTGCGCAGTTTCTCAGCAACCCGCAAATGAACGAGTCCTACGCTCACCTGGCCGAGGTGGTGCGCAGCGGCCGCACGATTATGCCCGGCAATGGCTCCGTAGAGCCTGAGCATCCGGCCTGGGTCGAGTTCGCGGAGACGATGGCGCCAATGATGGGGCCGATGGCCGCTCCGCTGGGGGCCATGGTGCTGGAGGGTCGTAACAACCCCATGCGAGTGCTGGATATTGCCGCGGGCCACGGACTCTTTGGCATCGAGATCGCCAGGCAGAATCCGCAAGCCAAGGTCACGGGCCTCGATTGGGCTCCGGTGTTGCGCGTTGCCCTGGAAAATGCTCGCAAGGCCGGCGTTCAGGACCGCTACGACATGCTGCCCGGCAGCGCGTTCGATGTCGACTTTGGCGGCCCGTACGACGCGGTGCTGCTGACCAACTTCCTTCACCATTTCGACCAGCCGACATGCGTTGGACTGCTGAAGAAGGTGCGTGCTGCCATGAAACCGGGCGGGCGAGCGGCCACGCTGGAGTTCGTGCCGAACGAAGACCGCGTCTCGCCGCCGATGCCCGCTGCCTTCAGCCTGATCATGCTGGCCACCACCGCGGACGGCGATGCGTACACGCTCAGCGAACTTACGGCCATGTACCTTGCTGCGGGCTTCACGGACGTCGTTGGAAATCCCATTCCGATGAGTCCGCAAACCGTCATCATGGGGCACGCGTAGGCGCCCCACGGGACGGGATGGGGCCGCGAAGTAGGGGTTACCCCCCCTCCCCGTAGGATGTTGGGGAGAAGTGGATTGTTTTTGTGTGGTTTACGGGGAGGCGACTGCTGCAGAGTCTTGATTCGTTTGGGGTTGCCGCTAAGATCGTCTTATGAAAGGGCTTGCTGGGTGGGTTTTGGGTGTGGAGGGTGGATGACTGGCGGCACGCGGACGGATGCGTGTGGGTGAGGGTCGACATGGTTACCCCTGCGGCTGTGAGGTTCGGCAGGCTCCAGGTCCGGTCTTGATGGTATTGGACACGACTCTGGGCGCTGTTTTGACCTTCTTTAATTATAAATGGGGTGTCAAGGATGGCTGTGGAAATGTGGGTGTTTATGGGGTGGTTGCGGGTGGCTGGCGTAAATCAATGACCTCAGCGGCTGAAGCCGTGCGGCAAGTGAAGCTCTTACGGCACGGATAAATCCGTGCCTTTAAGCAAAACGGCCTTTTTCAGAAACCTGTTGAGGCTACGATGCGTGGCGGGGCGATTCGCGGCTCAGCGGCGGTTCAGGCCTAGCAGGGAGAGGAAGAAGCTGGCGAAGATGGCTTCGACGCCGAGCATGATGAGGGTGGCGGAGGGCAGGGTTAGGCGCAGCATGTGTTCGGCGGAGAGGTTGCCGAAGCCGGCGGCGTGCCAGAGGTAGACCGCGTAGGCGAGCAGGCCCGCGCCGAACAGAAGCAGGAAGCAGCCGAAGACGAGGCCGGTTTCGAGCGTGATGTATTCGAAGACGCGGTCGTAGGCGGCGTTGCGCGGGAGGAAGCCTTCCTGGGTTCCAAAGACTCGGGCGGAGACGGCGAAGACGGTGATGTGCGCTCCGATCAGGACGAGGCCGAGGGCGTAGGTGAGGGTGTCGACGTCGAGGGTGTGGGTGGCTCCGGCGATGTGGATAGGCAGGGGGCCGGGCAGCAGCGCGGCGGAGAAAACGATTCCGAGAGCGAGTGTGGCCAGGCCGGGATAGAAGAAGAGCCAGCGCGGGCTGTAGAGGAGCAGGAAGCGGAGATGGCGCCATCCGTCTCGCCAGGAGCGCAGGTGCGGCGGGCGGGAACGGCCGTCGGGCGAGAGGGTGGTGGGGACCTCGGTCATTCGCAGGCCGGCGAGCAAGGATTTGACGACCATCTCGGAGGCGAACTCCATGCCGGTGGCGCGGAGGTTGAGTGCGAGGATGGAGTCGCGGCGGAAGGCGCGGAGGCCGCAATGGAAATCGCGGACGGGGATTCTGAAGAAGATCTGGCCGATGGCGGAGAGGACGGGGTTGCCGAGGTAGCGGTGCAGGGGCGGCATGGCTCCGGGCTCGATGGAGCCGGCGAAGCGGTTGCCCATGACGAGGTCGTACCCTTCGTGGAGTTTGGGCAGGAAGCGCGGGAGATGTTCGAAGTGGTAGCTGGCGTCGGCGTCGGCCATCATGACGTACTTGCCACGGGCAGCTTCGATGCCGGCGATGAGGGCGGCGCCGTAGCCGCGGGTGGGGACGTTGACGACGCGTGCGCCTTCGACCAGCGCGATGGCCTGGGAGCCGTCGGTTGACCCGTTGTCGGCGACGAGAATTTCGCCGGAGACATTGCTGGCTTGAATGGCATCGACGGCCTGGCGGACGCAGATGGCGAGGGTCTCGGCCTCATTGAGACAGGGCATGAGGATGGTGAGGTCGAGATCTGGCATGGGTGCATGGTAGCAAAGTCAATGCGTTGTTTTTCGGCGAGTTGCGTGTAGCCGGGACGAGCGCGGAGTGGAGCAGTTCGCAGGTGGCGAATTATGGTAGAGAAGACGAGTCAGGCTTGCGGTTCGAGGTGCATGCCGGTGGGGGCGGCGAGGGTGGCGTAGCTGAGGGCTCCGAGGAGTGCTACGGCGCTGCAGACTCCGAGCGCGAGATTGAAGGAGTGGGTGCGGTCGAGGAGCCAGCCGGTGAGGACGGGCGCGGCGGAGGCGATGAGGAAGCTGGCGAAGTTCTGCAGCGCTCCGAGGGACGCGACGTAGCGGAGGGGGCTGACGGCCTGGACGTATCCCCAGCCGGAGGTTCCGGCGAAGTGGATGCAGAAGATGGCGGCGCTGATTCCGGCGACGGCCTGGATGGTGGTGTGGCTGTAGGCGACAAAGAAGGTGGCGGCAGCGGAGACGATCATGCCGGCAACGACGTTGCGGCGGTGGATGGTGGTGAGGGGAAGTCCGAGGTGGGCGAGGCGGTCGGAGAGGATGCCGCTGGAGAGCATGCCGACGGCCCCGGCAAGAAAGGGGATGGCGGCGATGAGGCCGGTGCGGGCGAGCGAGAGGTGGCGCTGGTCCTGCAGGTAGGCTGGTAGCCAGGAGAGATAGAGCCAGACGGTGTAGTTGATGCCACCCCAGCCGAGCATCATGCCCCAGACGGTGCGCTGGCGGATCAGGGTGCGCAGGGTGGAGGTTGGTGGTGGGGTCGGTGGCTGAATGGTGTGGGCCGTTGTGGCAGGGCGGGATGCAGGCAGGTTTTTCGACTCCGCGCTGCGCGCTCCGCTCAGGATGACGGATGGTTGGAGTTCGGCGGCGTCGGGTTCGGCGAAGGGAGTTTGGCTGCGGGGGCGGTGGAGGGTGATCCATAGGACGGCGACGAGGAGGCCGGCGGCTCCGAGAACGACGAACATGGCGCGCCAGCCGAGCGCTAGCATGATGGCGGTGAGGATGGGCGGGGCGATGGCGAGGCCAATGGTTTGCGAGGAGGACATGATGGCGGTGGCGCGGGCGCGGGTGGCGGTCGAGAACCACTCGCGCGTGGAACGGATGCCTGAGGGGTAGAACGGGGCTTCGCCGGCGCCGAGGAGAATGCGCAGGAAGATGAAGGCGGGGAAGGTGCGGACGAGGCCGGTGAGCATCTGCGCGGCGGACCAGAGGATGAGGCCTCCGCCAAGGACGGCGCGGGTTCCGGCGCGGTCGAGCAAGCCGATGAGGGGGAGTTGGGCGATGCCGTAGGCGAGCGAGAAGGCGGAGAGCAGCCAGCCCATCTGCGTGGCGGAGAGATGCATCTCGGCGCGGACGGTGGTGTTGGCGATGGAGAGCGAGGTGCGGTCGAGGAAGTTGACCACGCCGGCCAGGAAGAGGAGAGAGAGCGTGATGGTCTGGTGGCGGCGCAGGGTGCGCGGGGCATCGGTCATGTCAGGCTTTGGTCAGGGTCCGGTGGCGCAGAGGTATTTTAGAGCGTAGCACCGGTGGATAGGATGTGACGGAAACTTCAATTCTTGCTTTTCCGGACGCGAACTAATATACCGGGGTTGCGAAAGAACAATATTCCGCGGGCACGGGCGCGGGCTGAATTGCATCCGAATTGAGTGTCGGTTGGATGCGGGTGTGGGTTAGACTCTGCGAGGTGGCCATGATGAGAATGACGCAATTGCTTACGATTGTGCTGGCGGGATTGTTATTTGCCGGCCCCGCAGGACGGGCGCAGAACGCGCCGGCGACTGTTCCTGCGTATGCCAACGAGAATGGGACCGATCCCGCTCCGTTGAAACTGCGCGAGGTGGATGGCGACGTGCGCGGGCTGGGCGGAGACGCGATGTCGGGCGCGTCCGTGTCGCTGTTTACCGAGCAAGGACACGCGCTGGTGGCGACGACGATGAGCGACAAGAATGGGAAGTTCAAGTTCGCCAGGGTGGATAAGGGACTGTACCGCGTGGTGGCGCGGGTGGCCGGACTGTGCACGGCGAATGTACCGATCCTGGTGGAGGGCGGGCTGCTAGCGGCTCACAAGCTGATTATTACGATGCAGCCGAAGGATATTGACACCTGCAGCTATGGCCAGGCCAAGCGCTAACACCTCAGCATGTCTCGTGGGCTAAAGAGGCTGCGGAAGAAGTCGGCTTTCGCGTTGAGCGAAACAAAACGCATGTCCCAGGGGCTGAAGCCGACTTTGATTTGGAGCCAGAGATTGCGGGGACTGAAGTCCCGGCCTATCTCGATGCCGAGTTTGCTACTGCTGCGCGAGGTCAAAGACTTTTTCCAAGGGCTGCCAGCGGCGGACGGGGTCGGCACCGGCGGGGACGGCCTGGAAGTTGCCCATAAGGGCTTCCCACTCGAGGACTTTGGGATTGGCGGCGTCCATGGCCGCTTTCTTCTCGAACGAGAAATCGGGGCTGACGTCCATGATCATGAACATGCGGGTGCCGAGCAGGTAGATTTCCATATTGGTGACGCCGGCGGCGAAGAGGCTGTCGCGAATCTCGGGCCATATTTTTTCGTGGTGGCGCCTGTATTCGGCTATCTTGCCGGGGTCGTCCTGCAGGTCGAGGGTGAGGCAGTGGCGTGGCATGGGCTCTCCGATGCTGGTGGTTCGTGATTGGTGCAGACGAGGCTCCATGCGGAGCAGTTTGCGCTAGCCGGGCTCGGCCGACTGCGAAAAACTCCTCGGAGCGGCGAAACTCCACCGGCCATCGTATCAAAGTCGGGGGGATTTCTCTGGGAGCGCTGTCACGTGTTGCGTGGGTGGTGCGGTGATACGCTGCCTCAGCAGCGAAAACGCGTGTGTAATTGACGCGAGAAATCCAGACAACCAAGCGAATGGGGAAGCTGAGCTGTAACAACCCAATGCGCAGACAGGCAAGACTCCGCGGGTATACCTGCGGCGCATTGTTGCGTGTGTGCGCGGTGCTGGCGCTGACGGGTGGGGCTCCGGCGGCGGGGCGGGCGCAGGCTACGGCTGTGCCGCTGGCGCTGCCTGCGGCGGTGGTGTTCGACGCGCAGGGCAATCTCTATATTGCTGAGACGGGAAACCATGTGGTGCGGAAGTTTTCCGTCGCCGGGGCGACTACGGTGATTGCCGGGAGCGGCGTGCAGGGGTTTGCTGGAGATGGCGGCGCGGCTACGGCTGCGGAGTTGGATTCGCCGGGTGGGCTGGCGATGGATGCGGCGGGGAATCTATATATCGCGGATACACACAACCATCGCGTGCGCGAGGTTGCAGCGGCGACGGGGACGATTGCAACGATCGCGGGGACGGGTGCCGCGGGATTTTCCGGCGATGGTGCGGCGGCTACTGCGGCGCAGTTGGATCGGCCGACAGCCCTGGCGGTGGATGCGGCGGGGAATGTGTGCGTGGCGGACACGGGGAATCATCGCGTACGCAGGATTGCGAAGGCGACTGGCGTGATTACGACCGTGGCGGGTGATGGCGTGGAGGGATTTGCCGGGGACGGCGGGGCGGCGACGGCAGCGGCGATCGACTCGCCCAATGGGCTGGTGGTGGACGCGGTGGGGAATTTGTATCTGGCGGACACGCATAATGGGCGGGTGAGGGAGGTGAGCGCGGCGACGGGTGTGATCTCGACGATTGCTGGGGTGGGTTTTTCTGTTGGAAACATGCAGGCGTTTGGCGGGGATGGTGGCGCGGCGACGGCGGCTGGGCTGGCTCTGCCGCGTGGGTTGACGATGGATGCGGCGGGCAATCTTTACGTGGCGGACAGCGCGAACCAGCGGGTGCGTCGGATTTCTACTTCGGGGACAATTACGACGGTTGCAGGGCAGGGAACGGAGACTTTTGCGGGAGATGGTGCGCCGGCGGTGGCGGCCAGCCTGGATACGCCGCGAGCGGTGGCGGTGTCGCCGGCAGGGCTGCTGACGCTGACCGACAGCGACAACCAGCGCATCCGTCAACTGGACGCGCTGCCGTCGCCGGGGCCGGACATCCACACGATTGCGGGGATTGGATGGACGGTGGCAGGGACGCTGACGCTGAGCGGGCCGTCGGTGGTGGCGTACGGAAGTGGCACGGTGACTGCGACGTTGAGCGGCTCGGGAAATGCTACTGGAAGCTTTACATTTCTGGATGCGAGTGGCGGCGCGATGACGACGCTGGGGACGGCTGTGTTGACTGCGGATGCTGCGAGCTTCAGTACTGGTGGGTTGGCTGCGGGCGCGCACAGCATTGTGACAACGTATGCGGGAGACGCGACGCATAGCGCTGTGGAGTCTGCTGCGCTGGCGCTGACCGTGTCGCCGCTGAGTGTTGCCGTCACGGCGAATCCTGCGTCGATTTTGTATGGGCAGAGTGTGCCGGTGCTGACCGGCGTGTTAAGCGGGGTGTTGGCGCGGGATGCGGGGAAGGTTACGGCTGTGTTCACGGCCAGCGCTGGCGCGCTGGCTCCGGTGGGGGCGTATCCGATTGCGGTTGCGCTGATCGGGAGCGCGGCGGGGAATTATACGGTTAGTGTGTTGCCGGCCAGTTTGACGATTGCGCAGGCGCCTACGCTTACGTCGGCTTCGACATCGACCGCCGCGTTGAGCCTGGGCGGTCCAATGACGCTGAACGTCCAGGCGGCTAGCACGACCAGCGGCGTACCATCGGGCAGCGTGACGGTGATCGATGGGACGGCTGTGCTGTCGGTGGTACAACTTGCTGGCGGGACGGCGGCGTTCAGCACGAGTGCGCTGGCGTTGGGCTCGCACAGTTTGAGTGCGGCGTATTCGGGGGATGGGAATTTCCTGCCGAGCATCTCGGCGGGGACGAATGTCACGGTTGGCGCGGCTGCGGACTTTACGCTGGCAGCGACGGGAGCGACTACGCAGATGGTCGCGGCAGGCAGTGCGGCGACGTTCAATTTTTCGGCGGGGATTGTCGGGACGGCGATGGCGAGCCCGATTACGCTGGCGGTGCAGGGAACGCCGGTGGGCGCTACGGCGTCACTGAACCCGCAGTACCTGCCGCCGGACGGGGCGGTGTCGAGCTTTACGCTGACGATTCGGACTCCGGTGGCGGGAATTGACGAGCGTTCGTGGCCGTTTGGGCAGCGGCATCCGGATTCGGGGGTGTTGGCAATTCTGCTGCTGCCTGGGATTGGGTTTGTGCGTCGAGTGCGGCGAGCGGGTTGGTGGCGGTTGAGGTTGATCTTCACGGCGGGGGTGTATTGCATTGTGCTGGTGACCGTGGCGAGTGGCTGCGGAGACCGAATCAATACGGCGCCTGAGACGGCTGGGGCGCAGAGTTATACGCTGACTGTGACCGGGACGGCTACGAGTTCGGCTGGGACGGCTGTCGAGCACTCGGTCAATGTGACGCTGGAAGTTGTTGGAGGGAGTTAGCCTGGGCCGAGCAGGCGGAGCAGGAAGAAGAGCACTACTCCGCCGAAGAAGACGAGGGCCATGCGGACGCCGGGTTCGCGGTTGACTTCAGGGACGAGGTCGGTGGCGGCGACGTAGATAGTGACGCCGGCGGAGAGCGGCAGGCCAATTTTGACCCAGCCGGGCTCGAGATTGATAGCCAGGACGCCGAGGACGGTCATGGCGCCGAGGAAGAGCGCGGAGTTGAGCGCGGCGCGGCGGCCCTGGCCACCGGCGAGCATGACACTGGCGACGGTGAAGCCTTCGGGGATCTTGTGCAGGAAGATGGCGACGAAGAGGACCCAGCCGAGCCAGGTGGAGACGACGAAGCCGGAGCCGATGGCGATCCCGTCGAAGAAGGTGTGCGTGGCCAGGCCGAGGAGCACGGAGTAGCTGCTCTTCGCTGAAAGGAATTCGTGGTGATGCGTTTCTTCGCCGAAGTGGAAGTGGGGGACTAGCGTGTGCTCGAGTAGATGAACGCCGCAGTAGCCGGCGAGGATGAGTGGAGCGGCCCAGTGGGCGTCGATGCTGAAGGCCTCGGGGAGCATTTCGAGCAGCGCGGCCGAGAGCATGAAGCCCGCGCCGAGGGCGACGAAGTAGCGCAGGGCGTGTGCTGACGGCGAGCGGCGTACGAGGAGGAAGCCGCCGAGGTAGTCGGCCAGGCCGGCGAAAAGGCCTAGCACGAGTGCAATCCAGAACCGCGCAGCCGGCATTTCTGCAGTCGTCATGAGCTTTGATTCTAACCGGTTAGCGGGAGCTGGGATTGGCGGCTGGTCGTAATCCGGGGCTGGCGGCGGCAACGTGCCTTGATGAACTATCCTGTAAGAGACACTCCACGAAGCCGACTCAAGACTGAACTCTGCTCGCGGCAACACGACTGAAGGACACAGCCAAAACATGCCTTTGAATTGCGGAATCGTTGGGCTGCCCAACGTAGGAAAAAGCACGATCTTCAACGCGCTCACCTCGGCCAAGGCGCAGGCCGCGAATTATCCGTTCTGCACCATCGACCCGAATACCGGGGTGGTGACGGTGCCGGATGTGCGGCTGGCGAAGATTGCGGAACTGATCCAGCCGAAGTCGCTGGTGCCGACGACGATGGAGTTCATCGACATTGCCGGGTTGGTTGAGGGAGCTTCGAAGGGCGAAGGGCTGGGCAACCAGTTTCTCGGGCATATCCGTTCGACGGATGCGATTTTGCATGTGGTTCGGTGCTTTGCCGATCCTGAGGTGGTGCATGTGGCCGGCGGCGTGAACCCGCTGCACGACATCGACATCATCAACACGGAGCTGCTGCTGGCCGATCTGGATACCGTGGATAAGCGCCATGCGAAGGTAGAGAAACTGAACAAGCCGGCGAACGCGGAACACAAGATCAAGGTGGAGTTCGCGACGCTGAGCAAGCTGAAAGAGGCGCTCGAAGCGGGCAGGCCGGCGCGGACGGTGGAGCTTGCCGACGAGGAGCTTCCTTATATCCGCGATTTACATTTGATCACCGCCAAGCCGCAGCTCTATGTGGCCAATGTCGATGAATCGGGGCTGTCGGGACATAATCCGTGGGTCGATGCGGTGGAGCAACGAGCGGCCGAAGAGAAGTCGCAGGTGGTTCGCATCTGCGGCTCGATGGAGTCGGAGATTGCGCAGTTGGAGGCGGGCGAGCGCGCTGAGTTTTTGAAAGAGATTGGGCTGGAGGAGCCGGGGCTCGACCGGCTGATTCACTCTGCTTACCGGCTGCTGGACTTGATTACGTACTTTACGGCGGGCGTGCAGGAGGTTCGCGCGTGGACGATTGTGCGCGGGACCAAGGCGCCGGGCGCGGCGGGCGTGATTCACTCCGACTTCGAGAAGGGTTTCATCAAGGCGGACTGCTACCACTGCGAGGACTTGTTCAAGTACGGCAGCGAGCAGGCGGTGAAGGAGAAAGGGCTGCTGCGATCGGAAGGGAAGGAATACGTCGTCAAAGATGGCGACATTCTCTTCTTCAAGTTCAACGTGTGAGTTTTTAGGAGCTTCGCGTCCAGAGGGGGTGGTTCAGCCTTCGAACGCCATGAGGATGGTGACGGCGAGGCCGAGGAATAAGGCGGTGCCTTCAACTTTTTCGGAGATGGGGTGGAGGCGCTCGAAGTCGAGGCGGGCAGGATTGCTCGCGGGCGCGGCGGTGATGTCCCCGCCAGCGGCTATGCGGTCGCGCTCCATTGCGGGCAGGATGCCGGCCTGTACGTACACAGCTGCCGCAAGCATGAGCACCACGACTGCGATTTGAGCGAGCAGGAGCCAACGACGGCGTCCCCAGGCGCGGAGCCATAGCATCGCCGTCGCTATGAGAAAGATGAACCCGGAGATGTATCCCAGCTGGTTCAGTTGACTTACAGAGTCGCCGATGAGCTGGGCAAACTGGCGCGTGGTGCCAAAGACGTGGAAGGCTGTGGGCGCTTCGACAGACGCAAAGAAGGTAAGGCCACCGACCCAGACCACCAACGAGAGCAGACGCAGGACGCGAAGAATAACGTTCATGCGTTTATGGTATGGCATTTTGGCGAGTGGACCGCGTACACCCCACCCATCGCGATGGAGCTGCGATGGGTGGGGCACCTGAGCATTTCGGGAATGACAAACGAGCTTGCGCTAGACGAGGTCGCGGCCGATGAGGCGGCGGATGCGCTCTTTGGTGGGCGGATGCGTGGAGAAGAGGCCGCTGAAGGTGCCACCGAGTAGCGGAGCGATGATGAAGAGGTGCGCGGTGGACGGCGTTGCCTGAAGCGGCACGCGCTTGGCATAGTCTTCGATCTTCTGCAGGGCGCGGGCCAGGGCGTAGGGATTGCCTGTGGTGTGTGCGCCGGTGGCGTCGGCCTCGTACTCGCGCGAGCGGGAGATGGCGAGTTGGATGAGCATCGCTGCGAAGGGCGCGAGGATGAGCATTGCCAGGGCGGTGAGGGCGCCGCCGTTGCGGTCGCGGCTGCCGCGCCCGGTCAACAGCTCACCCCAGTAGGCCATGCGGGCGATGAGGGTGATGGCGCCGGCAAGCGTGGCGACGATGGAGCTGGTGAGGATGTCGCGGTTCTTGACGTGGCCAAGTTCGTGGGCGAGGACGCCTTCGAGTTCCTCGTCGGTGAGCAGGCTGAGGATGCCGTGGGTGACGGCGACGGTGGCGTGCTGCGGGTTGCGACCGGTGGCGAAGGCGTTGGGCGACTCGGTGGGGATGACGTAGATCTTCGGCATGGGAATGCCGTCTTTGGCGGCGAGCCGCTCGACGACCTCGTACGCGCGGGGGAGCTGCTCGCGGGTGACGGGCTGGGCGCGGTACATGGCGAGCGCGATTTTGTCGGAGTAGAAGTACGCGGTGAAGTTCATAGCGACCGAGATCACGAAGGCCAGGATCATGCCATTCGTGCCGCCCAGGCGCTCGCCGACCAGGAGCAGGAGAAGCATCAGCAATACAAGCATAAACGTCGATTTGAAGGTATTCATGGAGTCCATTGCCTATCCGCAACCGGGTGTCTCGACGCAGCGGCGGTTGCCTACCTCCATATTAGACGTGCTGGGGCAGGCTCGGATTCGGCGGTCGCCGAAGACTCGAAAGTGGGGCGGGAATTCAGCCTCTTTCTAGACGCTAGACGCCCGGCGCGAGTCTCAAAACAGAGGTCTGTGGGATGCGGATGTGCTCTGGCGGCAGGCCTGCCTCCACCCGTTCGACCATCGCGGTGTAAGCAGCCTCCAAATGACGAGTAAAGGCCTGACTATCGAAGAGTGGAGCGCTCAGCCGGTTCTGTTGCAGCCGCTGGCGGACCGTCTGGAACCGCTCCGTATCGTGTGCCAGTTCCACTGCCAGGTCTTCGAACTCCGCCTCTGTCGCGGTGATGAGTTCGGGCAGATTGACGGCGCGCAGCAGGCTGGCGGCAACGCGGCTGGCAAAGGTCTCTCCCATGCGGGTCAATACGGGCAATCCGGTCCACAGTGCATGGCTGGCGGTGGTGTGCGCGTTGTACGGAAAGGTGTCGAGAAACAGGTCCGCCAGTCTATGCCTCGCCAGATGCTCGTTTAACGGCAGTGTTCTGGCGAAGATCAGCCGCTCGGGAGAGATCCCGCGCCGCTGAGCTTCCTTGCGAAGATTCTCGCTGGCCCAGGGCTTGTTCTCCCACAGCCAGAGAACGCTGCCCTCGACCCGCCCCAGTATCCGCATCCAACCATCGAATACCGCTGGAGTTATCTTGTAGGAATTATTGAAACAGCAGAAGACGAATGCCGTCTCCGGAAGTCCTTCCGCAGCCCGCGCGCATGGCTTTGTGGAGATAGCGCGCCGGGAATCATTGCACTGATAACTATCCGGAAGGTAGACGATCTTTTCAGAATAATACTGCCGGCTGGCACCGGGAATTACCGTTTGGTCCGCGATCAGATAATCCATATACTCGGCGCCCATGGTTCCGGGATAGCCGAGGTAGTTGACCTGGATCGGCGCGGCCCGTTCGGCAAAGATGCCGGCGCGATGATCTAAGGTGTGCCCCTTCAAGTCCACTGCAATATCCACTTCAAGTCCCCGGCTGAGTTCGGCAGCCT
>Ga0302314_10015997_pt1 | contig 12710 bp, 7 predicted proteins | sample III_Palsa_N2_3_FD_200533 | JGI IMG/M metagenome (GOLD analysis project Ga0302314, IMG submission 200533) | Peat permafrost microbial communities from Stordalen Mire near Abisko, Sweden - III_Palsa_N2_3 | ecosystem: Environmental > Terrestrial > Soil > Palsa > Peat permafrost | place: Sweden...
GAGATCAATACCGAGCAGGAGTATCACGAGGAGAAAGCCAGCAAATAGGCGGAACTTCTCCCCGCTGGACGGTTTCACACCAAAAGGCGACGCCCGCACCCAACCTGTTGAAGGCTGGCAAAACTGTCCGTGAGTCCGTGAGGCTGCGATGGTCAAGACGATTGTGATTCTGGTGTTGGTGGTGCTTGCAGGCATGGTGATCGTCTTCCGGCAGCGCGAGTATGTGCGCGACCCGCTGGCGAAGGTCTACCGCAACGACGTCCAGCAGGACGGCGTCGAGGTCTACCAGAACTGGGCCAACGATGTCCTGATCCAGAAGCAGGACTCGCCCGGCGCGTTTCGCATCCTGGTGCAGGATTGGGACCAGACGCCCGGAACTCCGGTGAACCTGACCTGCGTTCAGTGGCTGGCGTGCCTCACCAGCGACGATCGCGCTCCCAAACTCCCGGTCGCGTGGACCGGGAAGGGTAAGTACAGCCCCCAGGTCACCATGACCAACCACGAGGTCTCGTTTGTGGATGGAGACGGGTCTAAGGTGCGCGTCGAACTGAAGTAGATCCTGCTATTCGTTCTTCGCTGTCCTTACCACGGCGGGAAGACGGCGAAGGCCGGAGCCTCGCATACGGTAACGCACCAGCACGGCGATCAAGCTCACCAACGTCGCGATCTCGACAAAGACTTTTCCACCGTCGAGCATGTCGGGGTGGCCGTCCTTCAGATTGGGGTCGGTGAGAAGGCTGTGCAGGAAAAAAAGAACGGCTGCCGGAAACACGAGATAGTGCAGGCTGCGCCACATCGGCCGGCCAATACGTGTTCGCAGCAAGGATGAGATAAAGACCAAGACCAGAAGATACAGCGCCGCGGCCCCAGCCAGGTTCAGCTTGGGCTGGAGCGGCGAATAGATCGGCAAGAGGATGTCGAACAGGCGAAATCGCGGCTGCTGGACGAACAGCAGGACAACGGGATGCGTCAGCGTAAGCGCCACGGCGACATAGGCTGTCCACTGGTGCAGCGCGAACAGGTTGATGCGGCGATGCGGCCAGCGTTGCAGTGGACTGTAGCGCAGTGACATCAGCATCCCCAACAGCAGGTTGATGGCCGCGGCGCCGACTGCTCCGAGTCCCAGGTAGGAGCAGAGGTCCAGCATGCTGATAGGCAGGGTCAAGCAAGTCTCCGCGAGCAGTTGGGTTGGCTGATGAATCTCGAAGTCAGGTGCGACAGAAGCGCCGGGTAGGAGCGGCGCGATCTTTGGTGGGTGCTACAAAGTTACGTTATAGTTAGCCTACTCAACCAGGAGATTTTGCGGCAACTGCGCGCGGATCGAGTCGACATTCAGCTCCGCCAGCAGGGATCGGCCGTTCTCTCGTTGGGTCAAAATACTTTGAGCTAGCGATGGTCGTACCGCGCCCGCGGCGTCGGCGTCGCTCGAGGAGAAAATCAATGCAGCTTCGCGCCGTCGTTCTGTCGCTGGTCACGCTTGGTGGAGTCAATGGGTTTCTGGTTCAGAACTCTTGCCGCGCCCAGGCTGGGCCAGTCGATCCTAAGCTCTTCTCGGATATGCGCTGGCGCGAGATTGGCCCCATGCGAGCCGGACGCACGCGAGCGCTGACCGGCGTGCCCAGCCAGCCCGCGACGTTTTATCTTGGCATGGTGAACGGCGGTGTGTGGAAGACCACCGACGCCGGCGCAACCTGGGAGAGCATCTGGGACTCGGAGCCCACAGGATCTATCGGTTCGATCGCCGTCGCCGACTCCGACCCGAACATCGTCTACGTGGGCAGCGGCGAGGGTCTGCAGAGGCCTGATCTTTCGACCGGCGACGGCGTGTACAAGTCAACCGATGCGGGCAAGACGTGGACGCATCTCGCCGGCCTTCACGACGGCCAGCAGATCGGCCAGATTGCGATCGACCCCAAAGATCCGAACAAGGTCTTCGTTGCGGTGACCGGGCATCCCTATGGCCCGAATGAAGAGCGCGGCCTGTACCTCTCGCACGATGGCGGCGCCACATTCAAGCGCGTGCTTTACACCAACGACCGCACCGGCGCTTCCGAGGTTCAGATCGATCCTCAACATCCTAACGTCGTCTATGCCGGCATGTGGCAGCGTCAGGAAGCTCCATGGGAGAACGGCTCATTCATCGGCGCGGAGGGCGGATTCTATAAATCCACCGACGGCGGCGAGAGCTTCACCAAGCTCACCGGCCACGGCCTGCCCGACGACATTCTCCAGATCCAACTCGCGATCGCACCCAGCGATTCGAAGCGCCTTTACGCCGAGATTGGCACTGTGCGTGGGCCCGTTCTGCTTCTGCGTACCGACGACGGAGGCGAGAACTGGGTGCATGCGCCAGTGGACGATACGCGTCCCGAGGCACGCATCGGCGGCGGCGATGTGCCCGTGCCGAAGGTCGACCCGAAGAATCCCGACATCGTTTATGTCGCGACCGTCGTGACCTGGAAGTCGACCGACGCGGGCCGCACCTGGACCGGGCTGCGCGGCGCTCCCGGCGGCGACGACTACCAGAATGTGTGGGTTAATCCCAACAACCCCGACATCATCGCGCTGGCCAGCGATCAGGGTGTCATCATCTCGCAAAACGCGGGCCACACCTGGACGGAATGGTACAACCAGGCGACAGCCGCGATGTACCACGTCAGCGTTGACAACGCCTTTCCGTATCGCGTCTGCGGCGGGCAACAGGATAGCGGCAGCGCGTGTGTCGATAGCCGCAGCCCCGATGGCCGCATCACCTTCCACGACTGGCATCCAGTGGGCATCGAGGAATACGGCTATGCCGCTCCCGATCCGCTCGATCCGGACATCGTCTACGGCGGCAAGGTCACGCGCTACGATCGCCGCACTGGTCAGGTTCAGAACGTCGCGCCCCCCGCCGGATTCCGCGCCCTGCGCACTCAGCCGTTGCAGTTCTCTCCCGTCGATCTGCACAGTCTCTACTTCGCCACCAACACACTGTGGCTCACCAAAGACGCGGGCAAGAACTGGAAACAGGTGAGCCCGGACCTGAGTCGCGAGACCTGGGAGTTGCCGCCCTCGGTCGACGACTACAAGGATTCGCCCAACGCCAAGGTGACGCGGCGCGGTGTCATCTATGCGCTCGGCCTCTCACCGATTGACGTTAACCGCATCTGGGCAGGCACGGATGACGGTCTCATCTGGACGACCGCCGACGGCGGCGCTCACTGGGACAACATCACCCCACCTGCAATGAAAGCTTTTTGGAAGGTCTTCAACATGGACGCCGGGCACTTTGACGTGAAGACAGCCTATGCCGCGGTCAACACACTGCGCCTGGACGACATGCGCCCGCACCTCTTCCGCACCCACGATGGCGGCAAGACCTGGACCGAGATCGACAACGGCATCGCGGCGGGCGCTGCCACCAGCACCATTCGCGAAGATCCCAAACGCAAGGGTCTGCTCTACGCTGGCACAGAGACGCAGGTTTATGTCTCCTTCGACGATGGCGACCACTGGCAATCGCTGCGGCTGAACATGCCGGCCAGCTCTGTGCGCGACGTGCAGATCAAGGATGACGATCTTATTGCCGGCACGCACGGACGCGGCTTCCTGATCCTCGATAACGTAACGCCTCTGCGCCAGATTGCCGCACAGCTCGCAGCGAAGGCCGCCGTCGCACAGGTGCATCTCTTTGCGCCGCAGACCGCGATGCGAATTCGCAACGACATGAATCCGCCGACCCCGTGGCCGCCGGATATGGCGACCGGCGAGAATCCGCCCGACGGCGCGATGCTCGACTACTACGTAGGGCCGAACTTCACCGGCGTCCTTACACTGGAGGTCGCCGACAGCAAGGGGCAAGTCGTCACCCGCATCCGCAGCGACGACCCGGTGCCGCCGCTGGACCCGCGCTATCCCGACCCCGAGTACTGGGCGAGAAAGCCACGCGTGCTGCTCACGACGGAAGGCCACCATCGCTTCCTATGGGATCTGCGTTACCCTGCCGTACCGGGCATGTCGACGGGGCCATCGGCCGAGGAAGCCATACCCCACGACACGCCCGCAGTGGCGTCGTCGCCATTCGTTCTCCCGGGGACCTACACCGTGCGACTGATCGCCGGCGGTAAGACCCTCACTCAGCCGCTGACAGTTGTGATGGACCCGCGCATCAAGACCCCGATGTCCGAGTTGGAAGCCCAGTTCACGCTATCGAAGGCGATGTACGACGACGCGCTGCGCGCGACCACGGCGCTGCACGAGATCACCGTGCTGCGCGGGCAGCTCGGCGCCAAGTCCGCGGCTCCTCCAGTCGCAGGCGCCGCCGATTCGATGGAGTCCAAACTGACCGCCATCGCCGGCCGCGCTGAAGGTGGACGCGGCGGCGGGGGTGGTCGGGGAGCTCCAGCCGGACCTCCGAACCTCACCGCATTGCGGTTGCAGTTGGCGCGGATGGAACACACCGTGCAGAGCGCCGACGTCGCGCCCACCACCGCGCAGGTGGAAGCCTACGACGTCATGCGCAAACCGCTCAACGACCTCATCGATCAGTGGAACGCACTGAAAGCCAGCGACGTCAAAGCCCTGAACAACGTTCTGCGCAACGACGGCTTGCCCCTGCTCTCACTCGACACGCACATCATCGACCACGATGTGGAAGACCAGATCGAATTAAGCGACGACTACTAACCCTACGCTGCATCCACCCGTCAGAATTCAGCTCGCACGCCGAGTTGCGCCGCGAATGGTGCGCCCACCGTGGTGCCGGGGCCGAAGAAGTCTCCCAGCGCGCCACCCGGTACGCGGAGCTGATTGAGGCTCGCCGGCGGCAGAATGTTGGTGCAGGTCGGATCAGTTGGGTCGGCGCAGGTGACTGGCAGCGAGGCGACGTTGGTCACGTAGTTGGCGCCGGGGTTGTTGCGGTTGAAGAGGTTGAAGAACTCCGCAAAGGGCATGATGTGCCAGTTATCGCGGAGAGTGATGGGACGGCTGACGCGCAGGTCCACCTGCATGTAAGGCGTGCCCCGGAACTGGTCGAGCGTGGTAGGGACGCCGTTGATCGAGATGCGATTGCTATTGTCGGCGTTCGTGATGGTGAAGGGGCGTGCGGTTTCGAACTGCCCGAGCCCGCTGAGGTCAACGCCGCCGGGCGCATGCAGCGAGCCGGCAATCACGGCGCGGCTACGGACGTCTTCGCCGGACGCACCGTAGTCTCCCGGTGCAAACGGCTGCAGCGGATTGCAGACGCCATTGACGTAGTCGAACAACTCGCCGAGGATACAGCCCCAGGTCTGCGCCTTCGACAAGGTGTAGTTGCCGATCAAGTTGAAGCGGTGGGAGACGTTGCCCTGGATGTGGATCAGCAGGCCGTTGTAGCTGGAGCGGTTGTCGGAGTGGAAGACGTCGACGTTGGGAACATACGCGGTTTGATCCGCGGTGTCGGAAGTCGGAAACAGTGGGGTGAACAGGTTGACGCCGCCGGTGTAGCTGTAGGCGCGGTAGCCGTGGTTGCCCTGCTCGTGGATGAAGTCGGCGGAAGCAAGCCAGGTTGCGCGGAACGAGTGCTCGATGCCGATGGAGGAGTGAATGGCGTACGGCGTCTTGTAGTTGGAGTCGAAGAGGTTGGCTGTGCTGCCGCCGGGCACGCAGTCGGCGTTGTTAGCAGCGGCAGGGTTGCCGGTGGGATTGGCGCAGGCAGTCGCCGAAGAGCTCTGCCCCTGCAGCGCAGTATCCCAGCCGTTCTGCGCCAGGTCGTCGAAGTAGAGGCCGAAGCCGGCGCGGATGACCGTGGACTGGCCGTTGCCGGGAGAGTAGGCGAGGCCGATGCGTGGAGCGAACTGTTTGCGATCGTCTTGGGGCGCGCCGGGGACGAGCGGGATGTCGAGAGCCTTCAGCGTGAGGTAACCGGGATTGACAAGTTGGGAGTGGCCGGAGCCGGTGAAGAGTCCATCGGTGGTGGAGTAGCGCAGGCCATAATTCGCAGTAAGGCGCGAGCTAACGCGCCAGGAGTCCTCGGCGTAAAACGCAATGCGCTGAACATTCTGCGAAAAGCCGCCGCCGAGCGTGGTCGATGTGGCCCCGGAGGCGTAGTCGGCCGCGAAGGTGCTGCTGCCTGCAGGCTGCGCAAGGTAGTCGGTCGGATTCAGCGGGAATTGATGGAGCACCTCGGGGTTGTCCGGGAAGGTGCCCCCGAGCACCGGCTCATGCACCAAATTGACGCCGAACTGGAGCGTGTGGCGCGAGCGAGCATAGCTGAGGTCGTAGCGAAGTTGATACTTCTCCTGATTGCGGATAGCTGGGAAGAAGGTGATCGGCGTGGCGAACTGATTATCGCCGAAGGTCTCAAAGCCTGAGATCGTGGCGGCTGTGGAACTGAACGGGAAGGCCAATGCGAAGCCCAGGTTCGAGTTGCGCGCCTGCGTCAGATGCAGGCCGCCGGCATTGAAGACGAACTTGCCGAGAACATTCTGGGTGAAGGAATATTCGTTGCCAAGCACCATGCTGAGGTAGTTGTTGTGGGCCAACAGGCCGGTTGAGGGCAGCGTTGCCTGTTGCACCAGATTGTTGTGCGTGGTGTAGTTGTCGATCGAGTCGCGCAGATACCACTGCGACTTGGCGGACTGGGACCAGTCGATGCGAGCTGACGCCAGGTAGTCGCGAAAAGGGACGGGGACGCTATTGGGCACCGCAATGGAAGTGACGCCCGGGATAAGGCCCTTCGCGGCGAGCGCGGCGAGGGCGTTGAACTGCGTGGTGCTGGCCGGGCTATAGGCAATGCTGGCGTTCTCGCGGACACCTTCGAAGGCGGTGAAGAACCAGAGCTTGTCCGGGAGAATCGGGCCGCCGAGGGTGGCGACGTAATTCTGGCGGGAGAAAGGCTGCTTTGGGTTGGGAGCTGGATTCTCGATGGGGAAGCGGGCGTTGAGCGCGGCCGCGCGCTCGTAGAACGCACCATCGCCGTGCCAGGTATTGCTGCCGCTCTTAGTGGTGACGATGATGGAGCCGGCGGTCGTGCCTCCGGTGTCGGCGTCCTCCTGCGCGGTGCGCACGTTGAACTCGCGAATATCGTCGGGCGAATAGTTCTGCAGGAAGCCGCCGATGTAGTCATCGGAGTTGTCGCCTCCATCGACCGACAGTTCGTTGTTGAGCCCCGAACTTCCGCCCGTGGAAACGGCGGTGATGCGCGCCTTGGTCGGATCCGAAGGCTCGACCGGCTCGGTCCCGGGCGCAAGGTAGGCGATGTTGGCAAAGCTGCGCGCGGGCAGCGGCAGCGACTCCAGGTCGCGGCTGGTGATCACACTCTGGTGCACCGCGGTGGCGAGATCAATAGCCTGCTCCGTAACCGACGATCCCTGCGCCTGCACCGAAGCCGACTGCTGCACGGAAGCCGAGTTGAGCGTAACGCTGACGTCGCGAACCGTGCCGACCGACACTGTCACCGTCGCCGTTGCGGGCGAAAATCCAGTGGCCGTCACGCGCACCTGATATTCGCCCGGCGCCAGGCCGTCGAATAAAAACTCGCCGAAGCGGTCGGCGGATACCTGACGGGTGAATGCCGACGAAGTTGACGCCACCACCACAGCGGCCGACGCGATGCGTGCCTGGGTCGCGTCCTGAACCACGCCACGCAGCGAACCGCGGGAGTTCTGCGCGTGGGCGATGGTTATAGTGAAAAGCAGCAGAATGCTCAGATACTTTGTCTTCAACTTTTTCTTCCTTTACTCAAGAGGGGTTCAAGTTGATCCCGGGCGATCGATCCGTGTCTCCAGGAAGGAAGCGTCGATGTCGTTTTCTGATTTACCGGCTGACAATTGTTGAATGTAAATAGATCGTAACCCGATTTGGCTCGATCGTCGCCCCATACATGCCCGGAACGCCCAGAGTTTGTCCCACAAGCGGCGAAGTGTTAGCGTAAGCGAATCCCAGTACTCAATTTGCGCCGCTTACCGTTCCAAGTCTTAACCGCTCTGTTTCCGAGCAAAATATCCCGGGAGTGATGGACATGCCTCTGACACATCGGTCGATTTCAGCGCGGTTCCTGCTTTGCCTGCTTGTGTTGCTGAGCGCTCATGGAGGTCCGCAAGCTTCCGCTCAGGACAGCGGACAATATCCTGCCAGCCTGCTCGCAGGGCTGCACTGGCGCGACGTTGGCCCCATGCGCGGCGGCCGCTCTTACGGCGTCGCCGGCAACGCCAGCCAGCCCGACACCTTCTACTTCGGGTCCGTCGGCGGAGGCGTGTGGAAGACCGAGAACGCCGGCCGCACCTGGTTCCCCATCTCCGACGAAGGCATCCCGGTCGGCTCCATTGGCGCCATCGCCGTAGCGCCCAGCGACGCGAATGTGGTGTATGTGGGGACCGGCGAGCCGGACATTCGCAGCCAGCACTCCTACGGCAACGGGATGTATAAATCGACCGACGCCGGCAAGACCTGGGCGCACATCGGCCTTGACGCGACCTTGCACATCGGCAAGATTGCGGTCGATCCGGCCAACCCCGCGCGCCTATACGTCGCGGCGCTCGGCGACGTCTACGGCCCCAACCCCGACCGCGGCCTCTATCGTTCGCTCGACGGGGGCAAGAATTGGAAGAAGATCCTTTTCAACAGTGCACGCCCGAACGATGTTGGAGCGATCGACGTTGCCATCGACCCGAAGAACGCGAAGGTGCTGTATGCCTCGCTTTGGGCGACGCGCCGTCCGCCCTGGTCGGTCTATGCTCCGACCAATCTTCCGGGCGGCGGCCTGTTCAAGTCGACCGACGGTGGAGATACGTGGAAGCAACTCGCCGGCGGCCTGCCCGCGGACGACTTCGTCGGCAAGATCGGCATCGCTATCGCCCCCAGCAATCCCAAACGCCTGTGGGCTGTGATCGACGACGTCGGCAGCGCCGTCGCTACTCCTCTCGCCAACGGCGGCGCGCCACCCACAACTCCACAGCCGGTAACCGGAGGCGGCGTTTACATCTCGGACGACGCCGGCGCAACCTGGCGGCTGGTCAATTCGGAGAATCGCCTGTGGGGTCGCGGATGGTACTTCGAACAGCTTGCCGTTGACCCGGTGAACCCGGATCGTGCCTACGTCATCAATACGGCCACCTACATGACTACGGATGCCGGTAAGACCTTTGTTCCGGTGAAAGGCGCCCCGGGTGGCGACGACTATCACCAGATGTGGATCAATCCGCATGATGGCAACCGCATGGTGCTCTCGAGCGATCAGGGGACTGTCGTCTCGGTTGATGGGGCCAAGACCTGGAGCACCTGGTACAACCAGCCCACGGCCGAGATCTACCACGTTGCCGCCGATAACCGTTTCCCCTACTGGCTCTACGGCGCGCAGCAGGACTCAGGCGGCGTCGGCGTCAGCACCTGGTCGCGCATGGGCGTGCTTTCCTTCCGCAACTGGGAACCGATCTGCCTCGCCGGCGAGAGCAACACGGTCGTCCCCGATCCCAAGGACGGCAATATTCTCTACGGCGGCGGCGCGGGCCGCTGCGACCAGAACCTCAACATCCCTGCCTCCCTGGGCGGAGCCCTGCCGGCGCCTGATCCGAACGACCCCAATCGCAAAACCTGGACCCTGCCGCAGGTCTTCTCGCCAGCCGACGAAGCGCTCTATTACTCCAACCAGTTCATCTTCCGCACCCGCGATCGCGGCAAGAGCTGGGAGAAGATTAGCCCGGACCTTGCTCGCGTCAATCCCGAGGTTCCCAAGGCTCTCGATCCTGTCACGGCCAAGGATATTGACGAGGCAATGACGGACCGTTTCGGCGTCGTCTACACCATCAGCCCCTCACCCCTCAGCGCGACCACCATCTGGGCAGGAACCGACGACGGCCTGATCTACGTTACGCAGAACGATGGCCGGCAGTGGACCAATGTGACTCCGCCGGAGATAACCGCCTGGAGCAAGGTCTCGCAGATCGAGGGCTCGCACTTCGATTTGGCCACCGCCTATGCGTCGATCGATCGTCACCGTCTCTCCGACATGAAGCCCTACATCTACCGCACCCATGACGGCGGCAAGACCTGGCAAAACGTTGTCGCCGGAATTCCGGAGGGCGCCTACGTCAACTCGATCAAGCAAGACACCAAGGTCAAGGGCCTGCTCTATGCGGCCACCGAGCTGCGTGTCTATGTCTCGTTCAACGATGGAGACCTGTGGCAGCCGCTCCAGAACAATATGCCCGCCACTTCAGTTCGCGACATCGTGGTGCATGGCGACGATCTGGACGTTGCTACCCACGGGCGCGGATTCTGGGTGATGGATCAGATGACCGCCCTGCGCGAACTCGCCGCCAAGGGCCAGGAGATCGCTTCCGCCAGCGCTTACCTCTTCAAACCAGGCACCACGCTTGCCATACGAGCCGGCGGCCAGAACGGCACGCCGCTTCCGCATGAAGAGCCGCAGGACCTGAATCCACCGAACGGCGTGGTTACCTACTACTGGCTCAAGAGTGCGCCATCGACGCCGATCAAGCTTGAGGTCGTAGACGCCAGGGGAGTGGTCCGCGCCTGCTCCGCCAGCGATACGCCGGTCAAGCCGGTCGATACCGAAGCCATCAACGTGCAGGCAGTCTGGCAGGAGCCCGCGCTTCCTCCCTCAGCATCCGCTGGAATGCATCGCTTCGTCCTCGGCCCACCCGCGGCCGGCGGATTTGGCGGAGGCGGCGGCAGACGTGGACCGGCCGCAGCCGCGCCCAAGGACGCCTGCACCGGGAGCCAACCCCAGACGCCCCCGGCGCGGACCCCTGGTGGTGGCGGCGGCGGTGGCGGACGCGTCGCTCCGGTCCTGCAACCTGGCGCCTACACCATCCGCCTTACGGTGGACGGCCAAACCTACACCCAGCCAGCCCTCGTCGAACCGGACCCTCGCGGAGTGCCTGTCGATCACGCCAACGAAGACACAGCGACACGATCGTGAGGCGGCATGGCGGCTAAGTTATTGATTTGTATTTGGTGTCCCCAACGGGATTCGAACCCGTATTACCGCCGTGAAAGGGCGGTGTCCTAACCATTGAACGATGGGGACCAGCAGGATGGGGACCAGAGCCGTCTGGAGGCCTGATTCGCGCGCCAACCCATCTTCCACGCTACCAACTTAGCCGCTTCCAGTCAAAGCGGCAACGCTTCCACCGCAGGGACACGAAATCCACTTGAGGGTTGCGCGTAGGATGTTTCGAGGGTCAACCTCCGACCCCAAAGACCCTCAAAAGGCATCCGCACGATGAATCCTCAAAAACCCGGCCGCACGGAAGTTGGCCGAATCGAAGTGATCACTGGCCCCATGTTCTCGGGCAAGAGCGAAGAGTTGATCCGCCGCCTCAAGCGCGCCCGCATTGCGCGCCAGCGTGTAGCCTGCTTCAAGCCAGACATCGATCTGCGCTATCACCGCACGGCGATCGCCTCGCACAGTGCGCAGACCCACGAGGCAGTAACTGTCCCCAACGTCTCCCACCTGCGCCAGGCGCTCTATCAGCAGCTCCCCGAGGTCGAGGTAATCGGCATCGACGAGGCGCAGTTCTTCGACCCCTCGATCCTCCAGCTCACGGTCGAGCTGGTGCACCTGGGCAAGCGCATTGTGCTGGCTGGGCTGGACACCACGTTTACGGGAGACCCCTTCGGCCCGATTCCTGCGCTGATGGCGATCGCCGACGAGGTCACCAAGCTGTCGGCCGTGTGCATCGTCTGCGGCGCGCCGGCCATCCACACGCAGCGCCTGGGCGCCAGCCGCGAATTGGTGGTGGTCGGGGCGGCGGGCATGTACGAAGCCCGTTGCCGGACCTGCTTCAGGCCGTATCTCGACGCGCTCGGTAGCGAACAGCTCGACTTCCCAGACGCGGGTTGATGAGACAGGGTTTATGCCGCGCGGTGAGCCCCGCAAACCGCCTGGCGGAGGACTCCGGGACACCACCATTTATCACAATCCCGGGCCGCTGTCCGCGATTGTGCATTTAATTGCATTACTAAAGATTAATTCTGTCAATGACGAATCTAGGTTATTCTCAAACCCTGCATGAACGCCGGTTTTGGCGCAAAATGCAGCGATTTGGAAGGGCGCCGTTCTTTTGCACAGGCAGAACCTCTTCCGGTCAAATTGCATCGGAACTATTGAACTTGAACAAAATTATACTTGGGGGCTACTCACATGCGTCGGTTTCTACTGAATCTCTCTCTGTTGGCTTTAGTCGCAGCTCCTCTGGCTGCGCATGCATCCACGGACCTGCTAACCATCACCGGCACTGGCAATACCTGGACCTTCGACCTACCTAGCACGCCGACGATATCGGGCCTTGGTTCAGGTGCTTATGCAGGCTCATTCTACCTGGACATCACACCGGCTTCCTCCACGACGACAGACACGTGTGGTACCGGACCCAGCTGCGATCCCATCTACTTCTACGACCTTCCTGACGGCGGCGGGTTGGAGGACGATGCGTTGGGGTTGAACCTCTTTGGCCCACCGGCTCTCTTCAGCGGCACCCTGAGCGCCCCGACGTTTACTCTGGGCGAAACTGGAACGCTGGTATCGCTTAACGCGAATGATACGGTTGCCAATTCCTACTCGTTCGCCATCACTGCCGTAACATCGAACGCCACTCCGGAGCCCTCGTCTCTGGTGCTGCTTGGCACGGGCGCGATTGGGCTTCTCGGAGCCTTCCGTCGCCGCATCCTCGCGTAGGCTTCTCAGCGCTGGGTCGGCCCCCGAGTCCGTCCCCGAGTCGAGGAGT
>Ga0302314_10015998_pt1 | contig 12708 bp, 1 predicted proteins | sample III_Palsa_N2_3_FD_200533 | JGI IMG/M metagenome (GOLD analysis project Ga0302314, IMG submission 200533) | Peat permafrost microbial communities from Stordalen Mire near Abisko, Sweden - III_Palsa_N2_3 | ecosystem: Environmental > Terrestrial > Soil > Palsa > Peat permafrost | place: Sweden...
CTGCTCGTCCGCCGCATGACCGTCGACTGTGCTCTGGTTCGCGCCGGTCCCCGTGAGAGTCCAGGCCAGCGAGGTCGGGCTGATCAGCGAAAAGCTGATGGGCTCGACCGACACCGCCGGGCTGCTGGGCGCGGAGGTGCCGGTGGTGATAGTGGTGTTAGTAGTGGTGGTGGTGTCGATGACGGTGACAGAGTAGGTGGTCCCGTCAGTCAGGCCGGTGAGACCGCAGGTGGTCGTGCCCGCCGCGGTGGAACAGGTGGCCGTGCCCGGGGTAGAGCTGACGGCGTAGCCGCTCAGGGTGCCGTTGTTGAGGTAGACCGGCGCCGTCCAGGACACCGTCGCGACGGTGTCGCCGGGCGTCGCGGTCACGTTGGTGGGCGCCTGGGGATCGACAAGCACGGCCGCTGTGTAATAAGCCAGGGCGCCGTTCACGGTGGTGTCGTTGCCGAGCTGGCCGTTGGCGTCGGTCCCCCAGCAGTAGGCGGTGCCGGTGCTGTCCAGCGCGCATCCGTCCTGGTCCCCCGCAACGATCTGGGTGACGGTCTGGCCGGATAGCGTCCCCCCGGTGTACACTGCGGTGGGGACAGACTCGACGGTGGTGGTGTTGGTGCCGAGACGGCCGTCGGCGTTGTAGCCCCAGCAGTACGCCACGCCGGTGCTGCCAAGCGCGCAGGTTTGGAACTCGCTGGTGCTGATGGTGGCGAGGGTCACCCCGACCAGTGCGCCGGCCGTGTAGACGGCCACCGGCACGTCTTGCGTAGTAGGGGTTCCGTTATTGCCGAGCTGGCCGTTCGTGCCGTAGCCCCAGCAGTAGGCCAGGCCGGTGCTGGCCAGCGCGCAGGTGAAGTTGCTGCCGGCCGTGATCGCGACGATGATCGTCCCGGCCAGTATCGCGGACGGTGCGCCAACGGTCACCGCCACCGCCGCGGGCGCCGCCGTGCTTGAGGTGGCGTTGTTGCCGAGCTCGCCGTTGGTGTTGATGCCCCAGCAGTAGACCAGGCCGGTGCTGGCCAGCGCGCAGGTGTGAAAATAACCCGCGGCGACCTGGACCAGGGTCGCCGAGGTTGGTATCCCAGTCGCCCCTCCAGCCTGGGTCACCGCCACCGGGGTGCTGCTGCTGGCGGTCGAGCCGCTGACGCCCAGCTGGCCGCTGCTGCCCAGGCCCCAGCAGTAGACGGCACCCGCGCTTGTCACCCCGCACGTGCTAAATTTCCCGGCGCTGATCTGGGTGAAGGTGTGACTGCCCGACACCAGCACCGGGACGTTGGAGGGGGTGCTGCTGGTGGTGCCGTTGCCGAGCTCGCCATCGACGTCATACCCCCAGCAGTACACGGCACCGGTGCTGGCCAGCGCGCACACGTGAGCGTACGCTGGCCCAGTGTTACTGACGGCGAAATCGTTCCCTATGGTGATCTGGGTCAAAGTCACCCCGGCGAGCACAACGCCGGTGTACACGGCCACCGGCGTGAGGCTCGACGTGAAGCTACCGTTCCCCAGTTCACCTTGGCTGTCGTCGCCCCAGCAGTAGGCCTTGCCGTTGGAGATGGTGCAGGAGCTTTCCCGGCCGCCCGGCGCGATGACTTCCGGCGGCCAGGGCGTCACCGTGGCGGCCGCGGAGTTGGGCGAGTTGCCGTCGGTGGTCTCGGTGACGACGGTGACGGTGTAGGTCGTGCCGTTGGTCAGGCCGGTGAGCGTGCAGGTGAGCGCGGTGGTCGTGCTGCAGGTAGCGCCGCCGGGGCTGGCGGTGGCGAGGTAGCCGGTCAGGGTCCCGGTGCCGAGGCTGGCCGGGGCCACCCAGTACACCGTCGCAGTGGTGCTGGCGGGGAACGCGGCGACGCCGGTGGGGACGCCCGGCACGATGGCCGCCACCGTTACCGGCACATCGCTGCTGGTGGTCGAGGCGTTCCCGAGCTGACCGGTGGTGTTGGTCCCCCAGCAGTAGAAGGCTCCTGTCGTGTCCTGCGCGCAGGTGGAGACCGCCCCGGAGCTGATCTGGAACAGGGTCGTCCCGGCCAGTATCGCGGACAGTCCGCCAACGGTCACCGCCGCCGGCTTGAGGGCGTTTACGGTGTTCTGGCCGTTCCCCAGCTGGTCGCCGGTGCTCAGGCCCCAGCAGTAGGCGGCGCCGGTGGCATCTACCGCACACGCGAAGCTCGTGCCGGCCGTGATCTGGGTCAGCGGCATTCCGGTGCTCGTCGCGCTCACCGCGACCGGGAAACTGCTTGTGGCGCCCGCGTTGTTCCCCAGCTGGCCGCTAGTGCCAAGTCCCCAGCAGTAGGCGGCCCCGGCGCTGCCCAGCGCACACGTGGAGTTACCGCCGGCGGTGACCTCGATGAGGGTTACCCCGGACAGGACCCCGGTCGCCGTCACCGCAACCGCCGTGTCCTGCGTAGTGGGGGTCAAACTGTTCCCCAGCTGGCCGCTGCCGCCGGCCCCCCAGCAGTAGGCGGCGCCGGTGCTGGCCAGCGCGCACGCGTAACTGGTCCCGGCGGCGATCTGGGTCACGGTCGTCCCGGTTGGTATCAACGACGATCCGCCCACGGTCACCGCCACCGGCGTGTAAGCGATGCCGGTGCCGCTGTTGCCCACTTGGCCGCTGTGGTTGTTGCCCCAGCAGTAGGCGATCCCGGCGTTGGTCAGCCCACACGCGAAGTCAGCACCGACGCTGATCTGGGTGAAGATCAGCCCGCCCATGGTGACCGCCACCGGCACGGAGCTCTGGACGGACGACGAGCCGTTCCCCAGGGCGATGAGGTCGCTGCTGCTGGGGAGCTCGCTGTTGTTGCCCCAGCAGTAGGCGTTGCCGACGGACGACAGCGCGCACGTCCAGTCCAGTCCGGCGCTGATCTGGATCAGGGTCATCGCGGATGTTATCGCCGACGTTCCGCCCACGGTCACCGCCACCGGCGCGGTCACCGGGGTCGTCGTGCTGTTGTTCCCCAGCTCGCCGTAGGTGTCGTCGCCCCAGCAGTAGGCCTTGCCGTTGCGCAGCAGGCACGCGTGGCTGTACCCGGACGCGATCATGGTTGCCTGGGACATCACCGCCACCGGCACGTCAAAGGTAGCGGCGCCGGCCGCGATGGCGGGGTTGCCGAGCTGGCCGGAGCCGTTCAGGCCCCAGCAGAAGTCGGCGCCGGTGTTGCTCAGCGTGCACGCGTAGGTGGTGCCCACGGTGATCTGGGTCAGGTTCTGCCCGGTCAGCACCCCGGTCGCCGTGACCGCCACCGCCGTGCTCTGCGACGCGGTAGTCGTGCCGTTGCCCAGCTGGCCGCTGGCGCCGCCGCCCCAGCAGTAGCCCAGGCCCGCATTCGACAGCGCGCATGAGGAGTTCGAGCCGGCGTAGAGCTGGGTCAGGGTCACCCCCAACAGCGCCCCGGTGGTGGTCATCGCCACCGGCGTGAGCTGCGCGGCGGTGATCGAGCCGTTGCCGAGCTGGCCGCTGCCGCCCGCCCCCCAGCAGAAGGCCACGCCGGTGCTGGCCAGCGCGCACGCGAAGGCAGAGCCGGTAGTCATCGCGGTCAGGGTCACCCCGGCCAGCACCCCGGCGGCGGCCGTGACCGCAACCGCCGTGCTCTGCGCCGCGGTGGTCGAGCCGTTGCCGAGCTGGCCGCTGCCGCCCGCCCCCCAGCAGAAGGCGGCGCCGGTGCTGGCTAGCGCACAGACCGTGGTGCCCCCCTCGCCTATTCCGGTCAGGATCAGCCCCGACAGCACCCCGGACGTGGTCACCGCCACCGGCGTGCTCTGCGACGCGGTAGTCGTGCCGTTCCCCAGCTGGCCGCTGCCACCCGCCCCCCAGCAGTAGGCCGCGCCGGTGCTGGCCAGCGCACACGCGGAGGCACCATCGGCCGTGATCTGGGTGAAGGTCTGCCCGTTCATGGCCACCGCCACCGGCACGCTGCTGCTGAGGATCGAGTTGTCCCCCAGCTGGCCGTTGGTGCCCAGGCCCCAGCAGTAGGCGGCACCCGCGGCCGACAGCGCGCAGGTGAAGGTGTTGCCGTTGGTGATCTCGGTCAAGGTCACCCCTGACAGCACACCGCTGGTCCACACGGCGACCGGCACGCTGCTGTTCATGTTGCTGTTGTTGCCGAGCTCGCCGTTGGTGTTGTCGCCCCAGCAGTAGGCCTTCCCGCTGTCGATCTCGCACGAGTGGTCATACCCGGACGCGATCGTGGTCGGCTGGGACAGCGTCACCGTCGCCGGCACCAGGAAGCTCACCGCCGTGGCGGGGTTGCCGGCCTGCCCGGTGGTGTCCGTCCCCCAGCAGTAGGCGGCACCGGCGGCGCCCAGGGCGCACACGAATGGGGCACCACCCGGGCTGACCTGCGTCAGAGTCACCCCCGACAGCACCCCGGACGTGGACACCGCCACCGGCACGATGCTGCTGGAAGTCGAGCCATCCCCCAGAGCGCCGCTGGCGCCATGGCCCCAGCAGTAGGCGGTACCCGTGGCGCCGGCACTCGTGGTGCCCAGCGCACACACGAAGAAGTTGCCGGCGCCGATCTGGGTCAGGCTCGTCGTGGATAGTATCGCCGACGATCCACCCACCGTCACCGCCACCGCCGTGGGCTGCGGATTGTTAAGGGTGGGGTTCCCCATCTGGTCATAGGTGTTGTCGCCCCAGCAGTAGGCGGCGCCTACGGTGCCGGCACCCGTGTTGCCCAGCGCACACGCGAAGTTAGAGCCGGTGGTGACCTGGGTCACGGTCACCCCCGACAGCGCCGTGCCGGACGTGGTCACCGCCAGCGGCGTGGTCTGATTGACAGCGGCGGTGCTGCCCAGCTGGTAATCAACGGCAGTCATGCTGGAATGGGTCCACTCGTTCCCTCCCCAGCAGTAGGCGAGGCCGGTGGTGGTCACCGCGCACACGAAACCACCATCTGTGCCCGTGGTACCCCCGGCGGAGATCTGGGCAAAGGTCAGGCTGCCGGACACCGCCACGGCCGTGAAGCTGCTGAGGATCGCGTTGTTCCCCAACTGACCGCTGGTCCCCTGGCCCCAGCAGTAGGCGACGCCCGTACTGGTCAGCGCGCACGTGGTGCCATTACCCGCGGTGATCTGGGTCAGGGTCGTCCCGGACAGCACCCCGCCGGTGTACACCGCCACCGGCACGTCGCTTGAGGTGCCCGCGGTGGTCCCCAGCTGCCCGGCGGTGCTAGTGCCCCAGCAGTAGGCGAGGCCCGCGGACGACAGCGCGCACGTGTAGTTATCGCCAGCGCTGATCTGGGTAAGGATCGTCCCGGTCGGTATCGCCGACGTTCCACCGGTAAGCACCGGCACCGGCACGGTGCTGCTGACCGTCGAGTTGTCCCCCAGCTCACCGGACGCGTTCAGACCCCAGCAGTAGGCATTGCCGTTGGTGATCTCGCACGTATGGGAGTACCCGGCCGAGATCGTGGGCTGGTTGAGCGCATCCACCTGTGCGGTGGTCAGCGCAGACGCGTACAGCGCGACGTCGTCGATCCGGGCGTTGGTGAAGTCAGCGGGGCCATTGTAGTCGCTCTGGCCGATCATCGTGTTGCCCGTCGCCTGCCAGGCGGCGGGGACGCCCGTGAGGACGTTGGCCGCCAGCGTCCCGTTGACGTACAGCGCCATCGTCGCGGCCACGGAGTTGTACACGCCGACAATGTGGTACCAGGTGTTGATAACTACGTTCCCGAGCCCGCGGACCTGCGAGATCGAGGCCACCGTGGAGTCCGTGTTCCGCAGGGCGAACCCGAAGTTATTGGGACCATTACCCACGTACTGCAGGAAGAAGCCGGAAACGGTGCCGGCACAGGGGCAGGCGGTACCGTTGATGGACACGAAGGTCTGAGCTGCCGCGGTGGTGGAGGTCAGGTACACCCACGCGGAGACCGTGTAACTCGCCGCAGTGTTGACCACCGGTCCGGGGATGGTGACGGCGGCCGTGGACGAGCCATTGGTCGCGAGCGAGTGCGCGCCCACCTCCGGCGCAGCCCAGGTGACCCCGGTGCCGAGGGTCCCGGTGTTGCCGGTGCCGACGGTCCCCGTGTTGCCGGTGGGGTTGCCCGAGGAGTCGGCCGTGGAGGTGCCCGTGCCCTCACTGAACGGCCACTGTCCCGCCGGCGCGGGCAGGGGGCTGGCGATGGTCACCGTCGGGGTCGTGCCGGAATCTTCGACGGTACCGCCGGAGTTCTTGGTCGATACCGCCAAGGTGGAGCTGCCCAGGGTGGGGGTATTGGTCAGCCCGGTGATCTGAATCGACACCGCGGTGCTCACGGGGAGCGTCGGGGCTGCAGTGCTCGTGAAAGTCAGCGTGTTGCTGGCCAGCGACACGCTGTCGCCGCTGGTGGTCAGCGTGGACGGGGTCACCGTGCCCACGGCCGGGGTGCCGGCCGTCCCGGCCGGCACGGCCATCGTCACCGTTGTTACTGCCCAGGTGGTGGTGGAGTCCATGGTGAAGGAATAGGTGTAGCCGACGCCGGTCGCCCCCGGCGCGGTATTCGACGCCGACCAGCCCACGTTGGTAAGCGTGCCCGAGGCAGACGCGGGCGGCGCGAGCCCCACTAGCATCCCGGCGGTGCCGGCGACGACCAGCGTGACCGCCACCGCCAGGCGGCGCAGTCGCGGCATGCGCGGCGCGCCGCGGCGCCGCACTGCCGGCCGCCACAGGTGCCCGAGACGGGACGCCTGCCCTGTCCATATCCTAACCCTGATCAAACCTAACCAGCCATTACCTAGCGAAACGGGCATCACGCTCAATTCCCCCCCACTGCCCTTTTCTCAAGGACTCTGCGCGTGTCAGTAGATTTCCGCCTCCCGGCCCGCCCTTATGTCTCAATATCTTACGAATAGTAGGTACACAACCGCTTATCGCTAAGCGGCCTTGCATGTCTTTCCTTGGCCATCTTCCCACGAAGTTAGCCAAGGAAACAATCCAAGAATCGGCCAGACTATTTCCTTTGACCCGCCACGGCCGCTATAGGCCACGACAAAGGGTCAATGGGGGCAGATAGTCCAATACCCGAATTAGGTCCCGAAGATGTCCATCGCGGTCACCGCCAGGGTGCCATTGTCGGCGTGTTCCACGGTTTCCCGAGTGCAGATCGCGTACCGCAGCGGCCCGGAGCGGGTGGAAGCGCAGGCGGGCCCGCGTGGCGTGCCGGTCCTGGCGAGGCTGGGAGTCCCCTGGCGGTTGGGGCGAAGTCACGGTCCGTTCGGGATGATGGGATTTGATCTGCTGCTGCTTGGTGGGGTGCTTGTGGTCGTGGGCGGGCGTTCCTGATCTGCTGGCAGCGGCTCTGCGCCACCGGTCAGGGGCCGGACGACAATTCGAGCGTCACGGTCGAGGTGTACGTGCCCGCATAGCTGTTAGCTGGCACCTGGACCCACCATCCAATCGGGTTTGCGTCGGTGCTGACGCCTATGGTCCAGACGCCCTCACCGGTGGTGTTCGGGGTGGAGTAGACCTCGTAGAGCGCCGGTGAGGCAGCGGTGATGATGTTCACGGGATAGGACGTCGTGCTTGCCGCGGCGGTGCCGGTGCATGTCGCGACGCAGATCGTGGTCGGAAAGGGTGAGACCCCGGAGCTGCTGAGGCTGCCGTTGAAGTTGAAGGTTCCGGAGGTGTTCGGCAGCGTGTGCGTCCCGGCAGTGAACGTTGTCGCCGAGACCGAGATGTTCCAGCCCGCGGTCCCGGGGTCGCTGACCGTGAACTGCTCGTCCGCCGCATGACCGTCGACTATGCTCTGGTTAGCGCCGGTTCCCGCGAGGGTCCAGGTCAGCGAGGTCGGGCTGATCAGCGAAAAGCTGATGGGCTCGACCGTCACCGCCGGGCTGCTTGGCGCGGAGGTGCCGGTGGTGGTAATGGTGTTATTGGTGGTGGTGGTGTCGATGACGGTGACGGAGTAGAGGATCCCGTCGGTCAGGCCGGTGAGACCGCAGGTGGTCGTGCCCGCCGCGGTGGAACAGGTGGCCGTGCCGGGGGTGGAGCTGACGGCGTAGGCGTTCGCGGCCTTCAGGGTGCCGTTGTTGAGGTAGACCGGTGCCGTCCAGGACACGGTCGCGGTGGTGTCGCCGGGTGTCGCGGTCACGTTGGTGGGCGCCTGGGGATCGACTAGGACGGCGGCGTTCACCTCCGTGGTGGAATCGTTGCCTTCCTGGCCGTTGGCGTTGTTCCCCCAGCAGTAGGCGGTATTAGTGCTGTCCAGCGCGCATCCGTCCTGGTCCCCCGCATCGATCTGGGTCAGGGTCCGGCCAGCCAGCACCCCGCCGACGTACACCGCGGTGGGGACATCAAACTGGTTGCCGGAGCTGTTGACGCCAAGACGGCCGTCTTGGTTGTAGCCCCAGCAGAAACCCACGCCGGCGCTGCCCAGCGCACAAGTGTCAAACTCGGTGGCGCTGATCCCGGCGAGGGTCACGCCGACCAGCGCGCCGGTCGCGATAACGGCCACCGGCACGGGATTCGTAGCGGTGGGGGTGGCAGTGCTGCCGAGCTGGCCGTTCGTGTTGTAGCCCCAGCAGTAGGCCAGGCCTGTGCTGTCCAGTGCACAGGTGTGCTGCCCGCCGGCGGCGATCTGGACGATTGTCCGGTTGAGCAGCACGCCGGTCGCGATCACCGCCGCCGCCGCGGGCTGCACCGTGCTGGTGGCGGAGGCGGTGGTGCCGACCTCCCCGTAGGTGTCGGTGCCCCAGCAGTAGGCGGCGCCCGCGCTGGACAGCGCGCAGGACTGAAAATAACCCACGGCGACCTGGACGATGGTCGGGCCGGCCAGCACCCCGGTCGCCGGTACCGGGGTGTTGCTGCTGGCGACCGAGCCACTCACGCCCAGCTGCCCGTTGGTGCCCTGGCCCCAGCAGTAGACAGCGCCCCCGCTGGTCACCCCGCACATGCTGTATTGCCCGGCGCTGATCTGGGTGAAGGTCAGACCGCCCGGCCCCGACCCCGACACCAGCACCGGGACGTTGGAGGGGGTGCTGCTTGTGGTGCCGTTGCCGAGCTGCCCGTAGGTGTCGTCGCCCCAGCAGTACACAGCACCGGTGCTGGCCAGCGCGCACACGTACCACCACCCCATGGTGATCTGGGTCAAAACCACCCCGGCGAGCACACCGCCCGTGTATACGGCCACCGGCGTGCTCGGCGCCCCAGTGGCCGACCCCGTGACGCCGTTGCCCAGCTCACCGGTGCTGTCATCGCCCCAGCAGTAGGCCTTGCCTATGTAGATGGTGCATGAGGTTTCACGGCCGCCGGCCGCGATCGTGGTCGGCGGGGACGCCACCGCCACCGGGAGCAGGAAGTTGGGGGCCGTGTCGGGGTTGCCGTCCTGGCCGTTGCTGTTCTCGCCCCAGCAGGAGTCGGCGCTGGTGTTGCCCTGCGCGCACGCGTAGGTGGTGCCCACGGTGATCTGGGTCAGGTTCTGCGCGAGCAGCACCCCGCTCGCCGTGACCGCCACCGCCGTGTTCTGCGCCGTGGTGGTCGAGCCGTAGCCCAGCTGGCCGCTGGCGCCGCCGCCCCAGCAGTAGGCCGCGCCCGTGCTGGCCAGCGCGCATACGGAGTTCGGGCCGGCGGGGTTCGAGCCGGCGGAGAGCTGGGTCAGGGTCGTCCCGGATGGTATTGCGGACGTTCCGCCCACGGTCACCGCCACCGGCGTGTCGTACGTCGGGGTCGACGTGGTGATGCTGTTCCCCAGCTCGCCGTAGGTGTCGTCGCCCCAGCAGAAAGCCACACCGGTGCTGGCCAGCGCACACGCGAAGTTGGAGCCGGTGGTGATTGCGGTCAAGGTCACCCCGGCCAGCACCCCGGGTGGTGTTGCCGTCACCACCACCGGCGCGTTGCTGCTGACGAACCCGCTGTTGCCCAGCTGGCCGCTGGTGCCAAAGCCCCAGCAGTAGGCCGCGCCCGTGCTGGCCAGCGCGCACGTGGAGGTGCCCGCGGTGCTGCCCCCAGTGCTGATTCCGGTCAGGATCAGCCCCGATAGCACCCCCGATGTGGCCACCGCCACCGGCGCGTTGCTGGAGGCGCAGGGACAGGCGGTCGTGCTGTTGCCCAGTTGGCCGCTGGTGCCCAGGCCCCAGCAGTAGGCCGCGCCGGTGCTAGCCAGCGCACACACGGATTCATAACCGGCCGTGATCTGGGTCAGGGCCGTGCCCGCCGGCATCGCGCCCTGGGACACCGCCACCGGCACGTAGCTTGTGGTACCCAGGTTGTTCCCTAGCTGGCCGCTGGTGCCAAGCCCCCAGCAGTAGGCGGCACCGGCGGACGACAGCGCGCAGCTGAAGTTGGTGCCGTTGGTGATCTCGGTCAGGGTCACCCCCGACAGCACCCCGCCGGTCCACACGGCGACCGGCGCGCTGCTGGTCATGGTGCCGTTATCGCCGAACTCGCCGTTGCTGTTGTCACCCCAGCAGTAGGCCAGCCCGCCGTCGATCTCGCACGAATGGATGGTCCCGGCCGCGATCGTGGTCGGCTGGGACAGCGTCACCGTCGCCGGCACCGGGAAGCCCACCGCCATCGTGTCGGGGTTGCCGGCCTGCCCGTTGCTGTTCGTCCCCCAGCAGTAGGCGGTACCGAAGGTGTCCAGAGCGCACACGAACGGGGCGCCCCCCGGGTCGACCTGCGTCAGGGGGGTCACTACCCCCCCGACCGTCAGCACCCCGGACGTGGACACCGCCACCGCCGTGCTGGTGCTGCCCGTCGCGTTGTTGTTCCCCAGAGCGCCGTCGGTGGCATGGCCCCAGCAGTAGGCGGTACCCGTGGCGCCGGCACTCGTGGTGCCCAGCGCACACACGAAGAACTTGCCGGCGCCGATCTGGGTCAGGGTCGTCGTGGATAGTATCGCCGACGATCCACCCACCGTCACCGCCAGCGCCGTGGGCTGCGGATTGGCAGCGGCGGCGTTCCCTATCTGGTCATAGGTGTTGTTGCCCCAGCAGTAGGCGGCGCCTACGGTGCCGGCACCCGTGTTGCCCAGCGCACACGCGAAGTTAGAGCCGGTGGTGACCTGGGTCACGGTCACCCCCGACAGCGCCGTGCCGGACGTGGTCACCGCCAGCGGCGTGGTCTGCGGATTGTTGGCGGCGGTGTTCCCCAGCTGGTCATCAACGGCAGTCGCGCCGGAATTGGTCCAGTCGTTCCCCCCCCAGCAGTAGGCGAGGCCGGTGGTGGTCACCGCGCACACGAAACCACCATTTGTGCCCGTGGTACCCCCAGCGGAGATCTGGGCCCAGGTCACCGCTCCGCTCAAGGGCGCGGACACCAGCACCGGGGTGTTGCTGTTGGAGCAGGGGCAGGTGCCCCCGGGGCCCAGCTGGCCGCTGGCGTTGGCACCCCAGCAGTAGGCGGCACCCGCGCTGGTCAGCGCGCACGTGGTGCCATTACCCTCATCGATCTGGGTAAAGACGTACCCGCCCGACACCGCCAGCGGCACGAGGCTCCCGGTGATCGATGTATTGGTCCCCAGCTGGTCAGAGCTGTCACCGCCCCAGCAGTAGGCGGCGCCCGCGCTGGACAGCGCGCACGTGGAGTTATCGCCGGCACTGATCTGGGTCAGGATCGTCCCGGTCGGTATCGCCGACGTTCCACCGGTAAGCACCGGCACCGGCACGGTGCTGCTGACCGTCGAGTTGTCCCCCAGCTCACCGGACGCGTTCAGGCCCCAGCAGTAGGCATTGCCGTTGGTGATCTCGCACGTATGGGAGTACCCGGACGAGATCGTGGGCTGGTTGAGCGCATCCACCTGCGGGGTGGTCAGCGCAGACGAGTACAGCGCGACATCGTCGGTCCCGCCGTTGACGTAGTTAGTTGTGCCACTAAAGTAGCCCTGACCGATCATCGTGTTGCCCGTGGCCTGCCAGGAGCTGGTGTAGGACGTTGGAGTACCCTGCAGCACCCCGTTGACGTACAGCGACAGCGTCTGGGCCACGGAGTTGTACACGCCGACCAGGTGGTACCAGGTGTTCGGCAGCGCCGCCGCGGTCGACTGGGCGACCACGATGGTGGGGTTCCCGGTGTTGCTGTCACTCGGATACACATCGAAGCCCCAATCGTGGGTATTACCGCGATACTGCAGGTAGAACCCGTCGACGGTGTTACTGAGGGGGGTAGCGAGACCGGTGATGGAGACGAAGGTCTGATAATTGCTTTGCCATCCGTTGACGTTGTTGAGGTACACCCACGCGGAGACTGTGTAGCTCGCCGCAGTGTTGACCACCGGTCCTGGGATGGTCACGGCGGCCGTCAACGTACCGCTGGTTGCAAGCGAGTACTTGCCCACCTCCGGCGCCGCCCAGGTGGCCCCGGAACCGACGGTCCCGGTATGGCCGTTGCCCGACGAGTCGTACGCGTTGGTCCCCGAGCCCTCACCGAACTGCCACTGTCCCGCCGGCGCGGGCACCCGGGCGCCGGTGATGCTCACCCCCGGGACCGGGGTCGTGCCGGAATCGACAAGAGTGCCGCTGGCGTTGTTGGTCGTTACCGTCGAGGTGTAGCTGCCCGAGGTGGAGGTATTGGTCAGCCCGGTGATCTGAATCGACACCGGGGTGCTCGAACTGAGCGTCGGGGCCGCGGTGCTCGTGAAGGTCAGCGTGGTGCCGGCCAGCGCCACGCTGTCGCCGGTCAGCGTGGACGGGGTCACCGTGCCCACGGCCGGGGTGCCGGCCGTCCCGGCCGGCACGGTCATCGTCACCGTTTTTACTGGCGAGCTGCTGGCAGGGGTGAAGAAATAGGTGTAGCCGACGCCGGTCACTCCA
>Ga0302314_10015999_pt1 | contig 12707 bp, 14 predicted proteins | sample III_Palsa_N2_3_FD_200533 | JGI IMG/M metagenome (GOLD analysis project Ga0302314, IMG submission 200533) | Peat permafrost microbial communities from Stordalen Mire near Abisko, Sweden - III_Palsa_N2_3 | ecosystem: Environmental > Terrestrial > Soil > Palsa > Peat permafrost | place: Sweden...
TAGCCGGGGTGGAACCGGTCGAGTTCCAGGCCGCCGTACATCCACTGGCCGGTGAACCAGGCCCCCAGCAGTACGGTCAGCACGAGGAACACGTCGAACAGCGCCCGGCCCACGTGCGGGGCATGCGGGTACAGGCCCTCGACGGCGAGCAGCATCGGCGTGATCACGGCCAGGGAGGCGAAAGGGGCCGCGACCGGGTCCAGCAGGTCGCGCCCGAACCCGCCCCAGTCGTCGCTCAGGTATCTCACGTAGCCGACCAGGACGAGGATCCAGGCGAGCGTTGCGGCAAGGAAGAGGACCCAGGCCACCGCGTGCGGTGCGCGGCCGTAGTCGGCCGCCGTCTGCCAGCTGCCGGCCAGGCCCGCCAGGCCGAGTGGCATCGCGAAGAAGTTGAGGGGGATGCGCCGAGCCGCCATGACCAGGGCTCCTTGAGTGAGGGTGGGCCAGGACCGAACCGATCACTGTCAGGATCCTCCGACAGCGCCATGCGAAAAAGCACCAGTCTCCGATGCCACTCATCGTCCATGCCTCTCAATCACGAAGGAGCAGGTCTATTCTTCGATCATGGAGTTCCGACAGCTGGAAGCGTTCGCGGCCGTGGCCGCCGAGCTCCACTTCGGCCGCGCCGCAGAAAGGCTGTACGTCAGCCAGCCGACCGTCAGCGAGTTGGTCCGACGCCTGGAGCGGGAGCTGCGCGCTCCCCTGTTCACCCGCACCACCCGCAGGGTGGCCCTGACCGCGGCCGGTGTCGAACTGCTGCCCTACGCCAAATCCATCCTGGCGGACGTCGCGGCTGCGGCGACAGCCGTGCAGCGCGTCACCGAGGGCCAGGCGGGCACAGTGCGTCTGGGCGTGACGCCGCCCGCAGCACCGGTACTCGCCCCGCACCTGGTCCGGGCCTACCACCTGGTGGCTCCCCACGTCACGGTCCGGCTGGAGCAGATGTGGCTGCCGACCCTGGACCAGGCGATCTCGGACGGCACCGTCGATGTCGCGATCACCTGCGGCTTGCTGCCAGACCCCGACAGTGGCGATGTGGCCAGCGAGGTCTTCGCCGCAGAGCGGCTCCTGGTCGGACTGCGCCCGGAGCACCGGTGCGCCGAACAGGCGCAGGTGAGTCTGGAGGATCTCGCCCATGACATGCTCGGCGCCACGCGCATGGGCCTCTTCCCCGCCTGGGCGCTCAGCCAGCGCCAGGCGCTGGACACCGCGGGAGTCCACCCGCCCACGGTCGATCTGCTGGACACCGACCTGGCCGCAACACACTGGTTCACCCAGCCGGAGGTCGACTGGATCCTGTTGATCGGCTCGCTCGCCGCCGGTCACACCGAAACCGTCGTGATCCCGGTTGCCCCGACGCGTCCGGTGCCCTTCACCCTGCGGTGGAATCCCACCCGTTCCCAGCCCGCGGCTGTCGCCGCGTTCGTCCACACAGCGTTGAGTGCCGACCTACCGCCGGGCTGGCTTCCCCAGCCCGGCCACCTGGGCCGTGCCCAGGCCTCGCCCCCCAAGCCTCACTGACCGGTCCGGGCCCGGACCGACCCGACGGCTGCCCGCCGGCCCGCCCCCGGTTGGTGAGGTCGGCCCGGTGCAGGGGATGCGGTGCGCGTGGGGCGCTGAGCAGGACTTGTGCGTCCTCGGCGGTGAACACGGCATCGAAGGAGGCGGTGTATTTCGTGTCCCGGTCGCGGAGCAGGAACCTGATCCCCCGGACAGCGCGACAACGGCGCGTCGTTCCGCGGGGCATTGCACGCGGTTCCGCCCCCCGTTCGGTCAGTTCTGCCAGGCGGCGAGGAGGTCCTCAGGCCCCCAGTGGGCGGCGAGGGGGACGTTGTCGCTGACCCCGCAGCGCGAGACCGCGACCAGCGGCGTGTCCGGGTCGGCCCCAGGGACGGCGAGGAGGTCGCGGACCAGGGCGTCGTACTCGCGACGCCCGAAGGGCTGGGTCTCCAACCACTTGACCGAACCCAGGAAGTGGACCTGCCGGGCGACCGGGTCCCGGTCGGCTCCCACCAGGTCGATCTCCGGATTGTTCTGCCGGTTCCACCAACCGCCCAGGGCCTCGGTCCGTGGCCACCGCTCATCGGGAAGCAACCGCAGCAGCGACTCGCGGATCACGGGCTCCACTGCCCGTCCGCGCCAACTCGTCCACGACGTCTCGATCCTGCGCAGCGCCACATCCCCGCGCCCGCGTTCGATCAGTGGAATGCCGCGCTGCAGGAACGCCAGCCAGAACCGCAGATAGGGGTCCGCGACCCGGTAGCGCTTGTTCTTCGTGTCGGGCTTGGTCGACAGCGGACTGTCCGTCGTCAGCACCCGTTTCTCCAGCAGGGTGTTGAGGATCGGCGAGAGGGTGCCCGAGGCCAGCGGGGAGGCCCCGCCGGCACTGGTGGCGATGGCGGTGAATGTCCGCTCCCCGCTGCCGACCGCCTCCAGTACCGCGCGCGAGTGCGAGGCTTCCGGGAACTCCCCCAGCAGCGACAGTTCCCCCGCCATCAGCAGCGGCGACAACGGATTGGCCACCGATGCCCGCAGGAAGTCGGCCCGGTCCATCCCCGGCTCCCACGCCTGTACGACCTCGGGGAAGCCCCCTGTGATCAGCAGCGCGTCCACCGCGTCGGCCGCGCCCAGGTCCGTCATCCGCGCCACGTCCGCGAGGTGCAGCGGGCGGAGTGTCATTTTCGCGGCACGGCCGAAGAACGGTTGCCCGTGTGACGGAAGCGCCTCCATCACCGACATGTCGCTACCCACCAGGATCAACAGCACCGGCTTGGCGGACAGGTGTCGGTCCCACGCCGTCTGCAGCGCGCCTTCGAACTCAGGATCCTGCTCGACCAGCCAGGGCACCTCGTCGATGACCGCGATGCTCGGGGCGTCGTCGGGGACGGCCAACGCCAGAGTCCGCAGCGTCTGGTTCCAGTCCGAACTCTGCAACCCTGCCACGGCCTCCGCCCCGCTCAATCCGGACTGCGCCAGCGTGGTGGCGAACTCGGCGCGCTCGGCCACCGGGTTGCGCCCCCGCGTCGCCTGGAACACCACATACGGCGCCCCGGAGCGGTCGCAGAACTCCTGGACCAGTCGGGACTTGCCCACCCGCCGCCGACCGGTGACGATCACCGCCCGGCCCCTGGTCCCGCCCTGTCCCCGGGAGATCTGCCGCAGCAGGCCGTCGAGCAACTCCAGATCCGAAGCCCTGCCCTTGAAGTCCACCGCACCCCTAATACATAGGTTCGATCATACGTAGATCCAATCTTGCATGAGAAGTTACCGCCAGCCGCCGGACCCTGCAACGAGAGCCGCGCAGATCCCGTCCCGTGCACACGGCCGGCCCGGACCCCATGGCCCGACTGTTCACCGGCCCGCGCCGCGGACGCATCACCACCGCGATCCTGCGCGACGCCACCCACTGGGACGACGTCGTCACCCGCCTGGGCCACGAACACCTGCGCCGCCACGACCTGCGCCACACCGGCCTGACCTGGATGGCCGACGCCGGCATCCCGCTCCACGTGCTCAACAAAATCGCCGGCCACGGCCAGATCACCGCCACCCACCGCTACCTGCACCCTGACTTGCGCCACCTCAAGCAGGCAGATACCTCTCTCAGCGCCTTCCTCGGCTATGGGCAGTAGTGACCCTGCGTCACTATCGGTCTGGGGTGACCGATCTTCGATGGGGCGGTGGTCGAAAGCTGGTCCCCAAATGGTCCCCAGCCCCCTGACTGCTGTCTTTCTCGACGCTTGGTCCCCAGCTGGTCCCCAAGGAGGGAGGCGCTCAGATCGAACTCAAGATCTCCCGCTGGGAGATGCCGGGGGATCGGCTGCCCGAGCATCCTTGACACCTACTGGTGGCAATCAGGGAAGCGCCGCGAGGGGGATAAGTTCGGCTTGCGCATCGATTCCAGCTGCGCACTGTTGCTGTGCGTGACTGGTGAAGTCGTCGGCATTCAGGGCGGTCTTCTCCGTCGGCTCCTGGTGCTGCGGGGCGACACGCCCTGAGCGGCGAATCCGACCGCACGGCGTCAATCGTCATGGACGCCGTGCCCGGTTCCCTTCGGCTGCCTCCGCTGCTTCGATCCTTGCCAGGACCGAGCTGGCCAGATCCCGGAACTCGCGGTAGCAGGTCAGCACGTACTTCTGAGTACTGCCCAGAGCCCCGTCAGCGGCCTTGAGGTCGAACATCGGCTTGCGGGCGTCGTGGGCCAGCGGCATCAGGCTGCGGTAGTTGCGGAGCGTCGCGATCTCGTAGGGACGCCCCTTCGGCACATCGTCCAGCCCGAGGACTGCATGAGCGAACACCAGAGGAATACGCTCCAACCAACGCGCATATGCCTTCACCGGCCGGTCGAGCCGCATCTCCGGCTGCATGATCACATAGCCGAGAGGCGCCATCGCCGCGCCCGGAGCAGAAATGCTCGCGGGAATGTGCGGCGCGATCACCTGCTGCCAGTCCCGGCGCCACTCGCGCAGGGTCGGTCCAAGGTTGCTCAGTCCCTTGAGGGAGAAGAGGTCCGCTGCCAGCGGCATGAGGACGTGGTCGGCCGCGAGTAGCGCGGCCCGGTTGATCGCCCCGAGGTTCGGGCCGACGTCGATCAGGACCAGATCGGCCTCGACTCGACGCGCAGCCGCCTCGATGACGCGGTGGAAGGCAGTCGTGGTGCGGATCGCGGCCGGATCCCGCGCGTAGGTCTTGAACCACTCGTTCGAAAGCTTGTCCTCGAAGCGGCTCAGCTCCAAGCTACCGGGGAGTATCCACAGACCCGCGGTGACCTCCGCCGGCTCCACCTGCTGCACGTCCCCCAGCCCCTCGAGGATCGGCCGCACGGCGTCCGCGATGGACCGGCCGGGACGGGTACGGCCCACACCTGGGAACTGTGCATCGCTCAGCCCCAGGTTGATCAGCTCCGACGGGCTCTCCCAGAGGTCTTCGAGCTCCGTCTCGTTCAGGCACATCGCCGTCAGATTGGACTGGGGATCGAGGTCCACCGCGAGGACCCGCTGGCCCATCCGCTGGAACATGTGCGCCAGGTGGTAGGTGAGCGTGGTCTTGCCGACCCCGCCCTTGTTGTTGAATAGAGCAATGGTCTTCGTCATACAGCCCTCCGGAGGGTGACCGACCACGAGGAGTCGTCGACAAGGAACTCGGCCGGCGGGTTGCCGTTGCGGCGCAGCGACGCCTCGATCCGACCGATCCCGCGCCCGAAGCGGTTCACATACCCGAGGGCCTTCATCGCGGCGGCCAGGGAAGGGTTGCGGTAGTCGTTGACGCGGGCGAAGTTGTCGCTGCGGACCTGGCCGAACGGACCGCCGGGATTGGTGACCTCGATCCGGTCGTCGAACCAGACGATCCGGGTCGGTGCATAGGAGGACTCGTAATTCCGGTGCATCAGGGCGTTCATGCACACCTCCCGCAATGCCTCCAGCGGGTAGTCGGGGCGCTGCTCTTCCTTGAATCCGTCCTCGACAAGTCGGGTGCGGAGATTGCTGCGCAGCAATGGCTCCAGTCTGGCGGAAGTGTCCACGACATTGAAACGGAGCTCCTGGTCGTCAACGACCGCGGCGTCCAGGTCATCGCCCTGGTAGCGGACGAACTGGACGTAGGCACCAGGGATCCGTGCGCTGGGATCGAATCCCACCGCCAGCAGCCCGAGAGCCGTGGGTACGTGGTCCGTCGGCGTGGCGAGGTGCAGCGAAGCAAGCTGCTGCGCCAACGGACGGCCGTTCTCTTCGATCACGTCGGGATCCACGAAGGACGGGAGATAGGTCGTCCGGAAGAGGTCCAGGTCGAGGTCCTGCGTCGAACTCCCGAGCAGTGGGCGGCTGTCGAACGGGCCGTCAGCGGAGCGCCGCCGCTCCGTCAGCACCCGCTCGTCCTCCCGAGTGGCCCTGCGGGTGGTCGGGTCCGGGACGGACCCAGACCACTCCCTCAAACCTGATCGGCGGGGTGGCCGAGGCCGTGACATGCAGGTGGATGACAGGGCGCCCCTGGTAGAGCGCGGCTCTGACCACCAGCGAGGGCCGGTCGAGCACCCGCCCGTCGTCGCGAAGATCCGTCAGCATGAGCAACGCTCGATCGGACGTGTCGACATCGCCTGCAATCGGCCGCCCGTGATCGTCCACGCCGATCAGAATGTCACCGCCACCTATACCCGCCAGATCGTTTGCCATCGCACAGACGGCGTTCCCGATAGCGTCGCCCCGCCTCCCCTCTCGTTTGGCGGTGCTCTCGAACTCGAGGGCGGGGGTCTCAGTGGTGCCGAGCAGCTCGGCAAGGTCTTCGGTGCTCACGGCGGCCATTGTCCCTCATCCGAGACCGCTGGCAGGTGACAGCGGCCACCATGATTTCCCCGTGAACGGCCAGCACCGACGTCACTGCCTGTGATCTGGAGTGGGGCCGATCGCTGACGGTTCGTGCCTGCCTCGGCCGGGTCCGGTTCGAGCCGGATGAGGATCTTGGTGTCCGGTGGCGTGGTGAATCGTTCTTGCTGGAGTGGCGGTCACCTGGACCGTCCTTCACCGAGGGATCTCCTGCTGATGACCCAGCCCGTCCGTGTCGCCTTCCGCTCTGCTTCGCGCTCAGCGCCCACGTTTGGTGAAGGGCTGCGGGTGGCCCTGTACCAAGGCCAGGGCCCGGTCGGCACCCGGCAGGCGGTGGAGCAGAACCTGGAGCGCCTGGTCGAGGTGACCGCGCTGGCAGCGGACTACGGCTGCCAGGTGGTGGTGTTCCCGGAGAAGTACAACACCGGCTACGCCATCGACCCCGAGCAGTGCCGCCAGCTGGCCGAGCACCGCGAAGGCCCCTCGGTCGAACGCGCCCGGCTGGCGGCGAAGGAGAACGACCTGGCCGTGGTCCTGCCCTACCCCGAACGCGACGGAAGCGACTTCTACGACTCGATCAGTGTGATCGCGGCCGACGGGCTGGTGGCGGTGAACTACCGCAAGACCCACCTGTACGGGGCCGCAGAACGGCGCAACTACTCCTTCGGGCAGGACCTGCCGCCCGTGGTCAGCCTGAACGGCATCGCGGTGGGCGTGCTCAACTGCTACGAGTGCGAGTTCCCGCCGCTCTACCAGTACCTGGCCGAACGCGGCGCGCAGGTCGTGATCGGGCCCACCGCCGCAGACGGGCACTTCCGCCTGGCCGACGGCACCATGAGCCAGGTCCCCTACCAGGACGCCACCCGCCACATCATCCCCGCCATGGCCAGCATCTGGCGCCTGTTCATCGCCTACGCCAACCGCCGGGGATGGGAGCAGGTCCCCGCCGGCGCCTGGCAGTACCAGGGCAACTCCGGCATCTGGGCCCCCGACGGCGAACCCCTTGTCGCCGCCACCGCCGAGGACCGCCACCACGACTGCCTGCTCATCGCCGACTGCCTCCCCGCCACCGTGCCGCCCTTCAGCCCCGAAGGCCACCACCCCACCGACAACCGCCTCGCCCTCAACCCCGTCCTGAAACCGGCGCGTTGAGGCCGCTCCCGGCATCGCAGGGTCGGTGACACAAGAGCTCACCTACCTCTGCGACACAGTGTGATCCCTGGCGGCCAGATACCTCCCCGCTCGCTGGCCGCCAGTGGGGAGGCCCAACTGGCCACTATCAGGCGGATCGCCCAGCTCAAGGGCCGGGGCCGGAGCGGAGCCGCCCTGCTTGCTCCCAGTGCCTCGGGCTGCCGAGGGAGCGAGTGATGGGTCCAGGAGGTGTCGAGGCGGTCTTCCCCGATGGCAGGGAACCCGCTCACACTGCAACGGGCGACATCGGCATGAGGGGGATGCAGTGGCGAAGCAGCGCACACGTCGATCGTCGGGCCGCAAGCAGCGGGAGCGGCGTCGGCGGTTACGCCTGGCAGGTATCTCCGTGATCGGGCTCCTGCTCATAGCCTTGATCCTCTTCTGGGCGAAGGTGTGGCCGTACGTCCTCGGCATCGCATTGCTGGCCGTGGTCGGCGTCGCGGGCGGGCACCTGTGGCGCACGCACCGCAGGCTGCGCAGGGAAGACCTGCAGTGGCGTGCCGAGGACCAGGTCCGCTCCGGCCGCCGCACGCTGTCCGAGGTCGACGCGATGTCGGGCACCGAGTTCGAGGAGTTCGTGGCCGGGCTGTGCCGCAGGGACGGATGCACCCGCGTCCAGGTCGTCGGCGGTGCCGGCGACAACGGTGCGGACGTCCGCGGGGTCATGCCCGACGGGCGCAGTTTCGTGATCCAGTGCAAGCGCTACACGCCCTCCAGCGCCATTGCCAGCCGCGAGATGCGCGACCTGCTCGGTGCCCGGGTCCACTTCAAAGCGGATCTGGCCGTGTTCGTCACCACCACCCGCTTCACCCGCCCCTCGGTCGACTTCGCCAAGGACAACCACATCCTCGCTGTCCACCGTGACCACCTGGGCCTGTGGAACAGCGGCACCGCCCTGCCCGCCCTGGCGGATGTCAACGGAGCCGGCCAGGGGGACCGCCGCCACCAGGTCCGCTGGAAGGAGACCTACAACCCGTGACGCCACCCGCGCGAGTGCTGTGACCGCGTAGGTGCGCCGTGTTCCTGGTCCGTTCCGCTGCCGGGTTTGCCTTCAAGCGCTTGAGGTGTGTGACGCTGCGGATATGACAGCGTTCACCATCCAAGACGTCTCACGGCGCAGCGGGCTGAGTGAGCCGACCCTGCGCTACTACGAGCAGGTCGGCCTGGTCGGCCCGATCGACCGCGACGAGCAGAGCGGGCACCGCCGCTACCGCGACGAGGACCTGCACACCCTGGAAGCCCTGGCCTGCCTGCGTGCGGTCGGTGTGGGCATCGAGGACATGCGCACCTACCAGGCCAATCTCGGCCGCCGCCAGGAGAGCGCGGGCGAGCAGCGGGACCTGCTGCTGCGGCACGCCGAACGGATCCAGGCGGAGATCGCCGCCCAGCGTCTGCGGCTCGACTACCTTCGCGAGAAGGCCGCGCTCTGGGACGCCCGCGACCGCGGCGACACCGTCGCCGAGGCCGCTGCCGTCCAGGCGTCCATGGACGCCGCCCGTCGTCTGGAGGTGCTGCGATGAGCGCGGTTCTGGTCACCGGTGGCAACGGCTACCTGGGTACGCAGCTGATCGCCGCGTTGCTGCGGGAGGGCAGGACTGTGCGCGCCACCGTTCGATCCAAGGGCCAGGAGGACGGCCTGCGGGCAGCGGTGCGCCGTGGCGGAGCCGGGAACTCCGGGTTGGAGGTGGTCACCGCCGACCTGATGTCCGACGACGGCTGGGCCGCGGCCCTGGCCGGCTGCGAGGAGGTGCACCACACCGCCTCGCCGATTCCCTCCGTCCAGCCGGAGGACCCCGACGAGCTGATCGTCCCGGCGCGCGCGGGCTCGCTGCGGGTGCTGCGCGCCGCCCGCGACGCTGGGGCCCGGCGGGTTGTGCTGACCTCCTCCTTCGCCGCGATCGGCTACACCCCCAAGCCCAGTGCCGACTACTCGGAGGAGGACTGGACCGACCCGGACACCCCGGGACTGGCCCCCTACCCCCGCTCCAAGGCCGTCGCCGAACGCGCCGCCTGGGAGTGGATGCAGCGCGAGGGCGGCGACACCGAGCTGGTCGTGGTCAACCCGACGTTCATCCTCGGTCCCACCCTCACCACCGACCTGCGCTCCTCCGCCCAGCTGGTCAAGGCGATGCTGGACGGCACCATGAGCGTCGCCCCGCGCCTGCGCTTCGGCCTGGTCGACGTCCGCGACGTGGCCGACGCCCACCTCCGCGCCATGGCCGTGCCCCAGGCAGCAGGCAAGCGCTACCTGGCCGTCGCCGACGGCCCCACCCTGACCTTCCTGGAGGTGGCCGCGATCCTGCGCCGCCACCTCGGCCCGCAGGCCGCGAACGCCCCCACCACACAGGCCCCCGGCGACGAGCTCCCACACCTGGTCATCCACAACGACCGCGCCCGCGCGGATCTGGGCTGGCGCCCCCGCGCGGTCGAGACGACCGTCGTGGAGACCGCCGAGAGCCTGCGCGCGCTGGGCCTGATCGGCGGCTGAGCCGCGCGGACAAACCGACGAACCTACGCGGTCACAGCACCAGGCGGTACCTGCGCGTTCCTGTGGTCCGCGCAGGGCACCGCTTCATCCCGTCAACGGTGGAGCCGGAACTGTCGTGCCGGCTATCCCTTCAGGAGCGCGCGGAAGCCGCCGAGGAGGGACTGGAGGCCGAGTTCGAATGCCCGGTCGGCGCGGTCCGTGCCCTGGGGGGCGGCCGCGAGGAAGCTGGTCAGGCCGGGGGCATCGACCCCGTCCGGCACCTCCCACATCACGGCGGGTGCGGCCAGGTCCAGGGCTGAACCGAGGATGAAGTTCTCCAGTGCCGTGAGCACGGCTATCACGTCCTCGTGCGGGAAGCCGGCCTCCGCCAGCACGGTCGCCATCCGCTCGTAGGCGGTGATGACCGCGGGAGACCGGACTGTGCTCGTCGCCAGCAGCGTGACCAGGCGCGGGTGGGCTGCGAAGGCGGCTCGGTAGGAGCGGGCGAAGCCCGCCATCGCGGCATCCCAGGGCTGAAGCTCCAAGGGTGAGAAGTCCATCTGCCGCCCGATCCAGTCGCGCAGCAGCTCCACGATCCCGGCCCGGCCCTCGACGTGGTGGTAGACCGAGGCGGTCTGCACACCGAGTCGGCGCGCAAGCGCGGGGACCGTGAAGTCCCCGGTCTGGTCCACCAGTTCCAGCGCGGCCGCAGTGATCCGGTCCCGGTCCAGAAGCGCCGTGTGCGGCCGTGCCATCGCTGCTCCCCATTTCTGCTGTGACTCGAACGATATCCGGAGACCTGTTCCCCTGGCCGCTTCCGGCAGGGTATCGCGCTCGAACCTAAACCTAAACCGATCCTATTTAGGTTTTCGATTCTTCGTTATCGAGAGGCTGCCCGGGGACCAGGTCGGGCGCTTCGCGGAGATCGATGTCGCGGCGTCGATGCGGCCGACGCGCTCCGCGTACACGCGTGCCGACCACACGGATGGGGGGTCACGACGTCTCGGCGACGTCCGGGCCTGCCCGGCCGCCACCGTCGACGGCTTCTGGTCGCTCAGCCTCTACAACGAGAAAGGGGCCTTCACCGACAACCCGGTGAATTGGTACGTCATCGGAGACCGCGACGCCCCGGGCGGACGTTGATCGGGCAGCCGATCCAGTAACGGCTGGCCGCACTTGTGCGGCTGGGGGCTCAAGGCCCCTGGTAAGCATGGGCGTTGAGCGAAATCAGGCAGGCCGTGAGCGCCCTGCTGGACCACGCGGGGCGGCTGCCCGAGCAGCGCGACAGCGGCCTGCGGTGCAACCGGCGAATCCGGCTTCGCGGGTCCGGCGCACCGCAGGCGGCCGGCCGGCCGCGTCGCGGGCGGCCTCGATAGTTCCTGGGCTCGGAGCAGCCCGGCGAGACGCTGGGCGGGGGTGGTCGGCGGCACCAGGTGGGCGACCAGGCCGGCCGCGCCCTCCTGCAGCATGCCGCCGGGGGTGCCGTCGGCCTCGCGCTCGATCCGGCCGTCGGCGGGGTCCATTGTGGCGGCCGTGAGACCGGCCAGTTGCAGGGCGCGGGTGTTGGCCCAGGCGCCGTGGTGGTCCCGGTTGACCAGGTAGGCGGGGCGGTCGGGGACGAGGGCGTCCAGCAGTTGCCGGGTGGGGGTGCCGCCGGGGAAGCTCTCCATGGACCAGCCGCCACCGGTGATCCACTCCCGGTCGGGGTGGGCCTTGGCGTAGGCGTGGATCCGCCGCTGGTACTCCGCCAGGTCGATGGTGCCGGACAGGTCGCACTCGCCGAGTTCCACGCCGCCGAAGACAGCGTGGACGTGGGCGTCCTGGAAGCCGGGGACCAGCAGGCGTCCGGCCAGGTCGACGACCTCGGTCCGGGGGCCGATCAGGGCGCGGACCTCGTCGTGCCCGACGGCGGTGAAGACGGGTCCACCGGTGAAGACGAGATCGGCGTGGCTGGGCATGGGGGCTCCTCGGGTGGTGCGGTGGGTCGGGATGTGGTGGATCGGGGCGAAGGGCGGATGGATCAGACGGTGCTGGAGGCCGTCGAGGGGGCGAGCAGGTCGGCGGTGTCGGCGTCCGTGCCGCGGCCGGTGACGAAGTACTCGGACTTGCGGACCCACTTGGCCCAGGCTCCGACCAGCAGGCCGGATCCGATCATCAGGAACGGGATCATCAGCTGGAACCAGCCGTTGGCCGCGTCCACCGCGAAGTGGTCCGTGGAGTGGTGGAAGAACCAGCAGAGGTACCCGCCGAGGGTGAGCAGCACCAGTGCGCTGATCACCGGGATCACCACCGCCCGCAGTGCCTCCCCGGGCGAGGTGCGCAGCAGGCCGCGGAAGCGGTTCGCGGCCGCCAGCGAGGTCAGGGCGTCGTACAGGGCCACGACGATGCCGATGGCGTTGACGGCCGCGCTGATCAGTTCGTTGACCTTGGGGATCACTAGGGACAGGACGGCGATCAGGGCGGCGATGGCGCCGAGCAGCAGGGTGCCCGTGGCGGGGGTGCCGTAGCGCGGGTTGACCTTGGACCAGACCGGGCCAAGGGCGCGTCTACGCCCGGACCCTGGACCTTTTCCTGGACGCGGCGCAGGCCTGACTGGCAGCACGGCCCTGACACCACGCTGCGCCGGGGCCGGGTGGAACCCGGAGCCGTTGCCGGCCGACCAGGGCGGTAGGCGTTGACCCCGGCGTCCTGTACGGGGTCACGTTCTCTTCTGAGCGGGGGTGGCGGACGCC
>Ga0302314_10016000_pt1 | contig 12707 bp, 10 predicted proteins | sample III_Palsa_N2_3_FD_200533 | JGI IMG/M metagenome (GOLD analysis project Ga0302314, IMG submission 200533) | Peat permafrost microbial communities from Stordalen Mire near Abisko, Sweden - III_Palsa_N2_3 | ecosystem: Environmental > Terrestrial > Soil > Palsa > Peat permafrost | place: Sweden...
TGCACCTGGCGGATCATGGTCGCATCGACGCCGACGCGGCCGTGCTGGCCACTGGCAATCAGCCGCCCGCCGCGCCGTTCCCGGTGCCGGCTTCGCCTCGCTACATCTGTGATCCCTGGATGCCCGGGGCCCTTGACGGCGTGGCCGATGGCAGCCCGGTGGTCGTCCTCGGGTCAGGCCTCACCATGCTGGACGTGGCGGTTTCCCTGACCGGCGCGCACCCGCAGACTGTCGTGCACGCGGTATCCCGGCATGGGCTGCTTCCGCGCGTACACCAGGCTCCGTCCTGCCGTGCCGTCCAGCTGCCCGTTCTCCCGGCGCGTGACCATAGCCCGGCCGGCCTTCCCGCCTTGATCAGGTCCGTCCGGGTGGCAGCGGCCGAGGACCCGGCCGGCTGGCAGGCCGTCGTCGACGCGCTGCGGCCGCATATTCCCGGGTTGTGGCAGCAGCTGTCGCTGCCGGATAAGCGCCTGTTCCTGCGCCATGTTGCCCGGTACTGGGAAGTGCACCGCCACCGCGTGCCGCCCGCCACCGCCCGGAAGATCGACCAGCTCCGGGCCGCTGGCCGGCTCTCGGTGCAACGTGGCCGCATCATCGAGGTCGCCGAGAAGCCGGCGGCCCTGTGCGTCCGCATCGAGCACGACGGCCAGGTGACCGAGGTGGCGGCTGGCTGGCTCATCAACGCCACCGGTCCTGCTGCGGACATCACCGGCACCGCGGACCCGCTGCTGCGGGGCCTGCTTGATAGCGGCCAGGCCAGGCCAGACCCGCTCCGGCTCGGCATCGAGGTTGACGCCGGCGGAGCCTTGCTGGATGCATCCGGCACGCCGAGCGACATCATTTTCGCGCTCGGCCCGCCGCTGCGGGGGCAGCTGTACGAGACCACCGCTATTCCGGAGATCCGCGACCAGGCCGCCGTGCTCGCGCGGCGGCTGCTTGCTGCCTCCCTCGGCCAGGCGGCCGCCGGCCGCGCCTAGCCCGCCGGGTGCGGCAGGCTACCCCAGCTGGTCGCGACGGCGTGCCAGGTAGGCGGTCTCGGCGGTGTTGCCCGCCAGCTCGATGGCTTTGTCGTACGCCGCGCGCGACTTGTCAGGGCGGCCCAGCCGGCGCAGCAGGTCGGCGCGGGTCGCATGGTAGAGGTAATAGCCGGCCAGCCTGTGCTCAAGACGGTCGACAGCCGCCAGTGCCACCTGCGGGCCGTCAAGCTCGGCGACCGCGATGGCCCGGTTGAGGGCGATGACCGGCGAGGGATCAAGGCGGGCGAGCTGGTCGTAGAGGGCGACGACCTGCGACCAGTCGGTGTCGCGTACGTCGCGGGCGGAGGTGTGCACGGCGCTGATCGCGGCGAGGATCTGGTAGCGGCCCGGAGCCACCCCGGCGGCGGCAGCGGCGAGGCGCTCGCGCACCAGCCGGTGGCCCTCGGCGATCAGTGCCGCGTCCCAGGTCCCGCGGTCCTGCTCGTCGAGGGTGACCAGTTCGCCGCTCGCCGAGATCCGGGCGGTGCGGCGGGCTTCGGTCAGGAGCATCAGCGCCAGCAGCCCGGCCACCTCACCGTCGTCCGGCAGGAGCGCACGGATCAGGCCGGTGAGCCGGATCGCCTCGGCGGTCAGGTCGTGACGTACGGGATCGGTACCCGGGCCGGTCGCCAGGTAGCCCTCGTTGAAGACGAGGAAGAGGACAGCGAGTACGCCGGAGACCCGTACCGGGAGATCCTCCGCGGACGGCACCCGGAAAGGGATGCGAGCCGCTTTGATCTTGGCCTTCGCGCGGGTGATCCGCTGCGCCATGGCGGTCTCCTGCACCAGGAAGGCACGGGCGATCTCGGGCACGGTCAGGCCGGCGACCATGCGCAGCGTCAGTGCCACGCGGGTCTCCATCGCGAGCGCCGGGTGACAGCAGGTGAAGATCAGCCGGAGCCGCTCGTCGTCGATGGCGCCGGCAGGCTCGGGCGGGTCGTCGTCGTACACCAGCTGAGCCTCCTTCTGCTTGTCGCCGCGCTTTTTCTCGCGCCGGATCCGGTCGATGGCCTTGCGGTTGGCGGTGGTGGTCAGCCAAGCACCGGGGTTGGGGGGTACGCCGTCGGCCGGCCACCGCTCGACCGCGGTCGCGTACGCCTCGGCCGCCGCCTCCTCGGCGAGGTCGAGATCTCCGAAACGCCTGGTCAGGGAGGCGACCACCCGGGCCCACTCCTCGTGGTGGGCCCGGGTGATCGCCTCCCGCAGGTCGGCCACGCTCACAGGAACGGCCGCACCTCGAGCTTCCGGTTGCAGGCCTTCGACCCCTCAGCGGCGAGCTTGAGCGCCGCGTCGAGGTCGGCGGCCTCCATGATCCAGAAGCCGGCGAGGTATTCCTTGGACTCCAGGAATGGCCCGTCGGTGATCATCGCCTCGTCGCCCCGGTTGTCGATGACGGTGGCCGAGCTCGGCGCCGCGAGGCCACCGGCGAAGACCCAGTGACCCTCCGCCTGGAGCCGGCCGTTGAACACGTCGATGGCCGCCATCTCCTCCGGGGTGGCCAGGCCGGCCGTGTCGTCGATCACGGAAACCAGGTACTGCATCTCAGATCATCTCCTGCGGTCCAGGGACGCCCCCACGGGGCGCCGCTCACCCCTGCTACGAACACCTCTGCCCCGATCCGACACCGCCCCCCGGATTTTTTCGAGGACTTTCTGGCTGGGGCGCCGGTCAGCGGCTTGTGCGGCGGCGGCTCGTTGCCTGGCGGTGTGCGAGGCCGTCGATCATCAGGCCGATGGTGAAGTCGAAGCGGTCGTGGCCGGTTCCGGCGGTGAGCTCGGCAGCGTGGCGCTTGGTGTGGGGGAAGGTGCCGGGCAGCGCGGCGAACCGGCGCAGCAGTTCGTCGCGGCTGACCACCCAGCCGCCGTCGCCGTCGCGGCGCTGCTGGTTCACCAGGGAGGCCTCGAGGCTGTAGGCGCTGACGTAGAGCAGCAGGGAGTCGATTGCCCAGGCAGCGACCTGCGGGCCGGTGCCTCCGGCGAGCAGGATGGCGAGCATTCCCTCGCTGACGCGCAGCGTGTCCAGATTGGACGGGGCGACGGCGAAGGCCGCCCGGGAGATACCGGGGTAGCGCAGATACTGGTCGCGCAGCTGGCTGCAGACGCTGGTGATCTGCCGCCGCCAGCTGGCGGGGTCGGGCTCGGGCAGCTCGATGGCGGCGCACAGGCGGCCGATGAGCAGCTCGTCCAGGTCTTCTTTGTTGACCACATGGGCGTAGAGCGATGACGGGCCGGTCTCCAGCGCATCGGCCACCCGTCGCATCGTCAGGGCCTGGTAGCCGTTTTTTTCCACGATGCCGAACGCGGTGCTGATGATGGCCTCGACCGTGATCGGCTTCTTGGTGCCACCGGACGGGCCGCGCCGGGCCGAGGTCGTGCTCGCTTCACCGGGCCCGGAGTGTCGCGCGGTGCGCCGTTGCTGCGGGGTCATACGGGCAGTATAGCGAGCAAAGCGAACGATGTTCTAACTCATGGCGAACAGAGTTCGTTTTGATAAGAACACTATGTTGGTGTAGAACAATGTTCGTATGGATTGACCAGGAGAGAGGAAAACCAGATGCCCACGCAGATTGACTACGACGTGCTGGTGGCAGGCGCCGGGCCGGTTGGCTTGATGCTCGCCACTGAACTGCGGTTGGCGGGGGTCCGAGTGCTGGTCGTCGAGCGGCGGACCGAGCTCGACACCGCGCTCAAGGCGGGGGCGATCAACACCGCCGCCGCCGAGGCCTTCGAGCGGCGCGGGTTGCTCCCCGCGATGGAGGCGATGGAAGTGACGATGAAGGCGGGCGCGGCGGTGGGTCCGGCCGGGGGGCAGCGGCGGCCGTCTTCCGTCGGGCACTTCGGCGGGATCCAGGTCCCGGCCGAGCCTGTCGACCAGGCGGATCCCACCCTGCGCGGCCGTGGCCCGGCCTGGTACGTGCAGGTCCCGCAGGTCGAGGTGGAGCGGATCCTCGGTGAGCGCGCGGCCGAGCTCGGCGTCGAGGTCCGGCGCGGCATCGAGGTGAGCGGCTTCGACGCCGAGGAGGCCGGTGTCACCGTCCACCTGCAAGGCAGCGACGACGTCCGGGTGGCGTGGCTGGTCGGCTGCGACGGAGGCCGCAGCCTGGTGCGCAGGCAAGCGGGCTTCGAGTTCCCTGGCACGGACCCGTCGATCACGTTCCGCCAGGCGGTGGGCACGATGGAGGGGACTGAGCGGCTGGGACAAGGAGGCTGGCAGCACACCCCCACCGGCGTCTATGTCTACGGGCCGATGCCGGGTCGTGTCCGCACCGTGGAGTTGGATGGTCCCCCGGCGGACCGGGATGCGCCGGTCACCGCGGCCGAGATGGAGGCCAGCCTGCGGCGCGTCAGCGGCGTCGACGTCCGCGTCACCGAGGTCACAAGCGGCACCCGCTTCACGGACAATGCGCGTCAGGCGACGACTTACCGGCGCGGTCGCGTGCTGTTGTGCGGCGACGCCGCCCACGTGCACTCGCCGTTCAGCGGCCAGGGCCTGAACCTGGGGATCGGCGACGCCGTCAATCTGGGCTGGAAGCTCGCCGCCACCGTGCAGGGGTGGGCGCCCGAGGGCCTGCTTGACACCTACACCAGCGAACGGCACCCGATCGGCGCCTGGGTGCTCGATTGGACGCGCGCGCAGGTGGCCGTGATGCGCGGTGACGACTACAGCCGGGCTCTGCGGGGCGTGGTCACCGATTTCCTCGGCACCCGAGACGGGGCGACCTACTACGTGCAGCGGATCTCCGGTCTGTGGCAGCGCTACGACCTGGGGAACGGCCATCCGCTGGTCGGCGCGACGATGCCCGACCTGCGGCTCGACGATGGCACGCGGCTCTCCGAGCATGCCCATGCGGGCAGGACCCTGCTCGTCGATCTCGCCGGGGACGACCGGCTGGCAACTCTGGCCAAGCAGTACGCCGGGCGGGTGGAGCTGGTCCGGGGCCGTTCGGACGGCGCCGGGACCGGCGGCTTGCTGGTGCGCCCCGACGGCTTCGTGGCGTGGGCGTCGGCCGACGGCGCCAGTGACCCGGCCGGCCTGGAAGCCGCGCTGACACGCTGGCTGGGGGATGACACGGGTGCCGATGGTGACTCGCGCGCTACGTTTACGGCATGAACGTGTCGCCCGAAGTCATCTACATCATCCGGCACGCGGAGAAGCCGCTGAAGCCGCCGCTGTCTGGCGTTGACTACGCGGGCGGCCAGAACGAGCATTCGCTGCTGCCGCGCGGCTGGCAGCGCTCCGGTGCCCTCGCTGCCCTGTTCCATCCGGAATTCGATCCGCTGCGGGCCGACTTGCGCACGCCGACTGCGCTGGTGGCCCCCTCCTGGGGACATCCGGGCAAGACCGCCGCGCATCGGTCGTACCAGACCATCCAGGGTCTGAGCGAGCAGCTGGGGCTGCCGATAACGTCCGAGTTCGCCCAGGGACAGGAACAGGAGCTGGCCGACAGCCTGCTGCGCGGCCACTCCGGAGTCGTGCTCATCTGCTGGGAGCACAAGCACATTCCGGTGATCGCATCCTCGTTGCCGGTCGTCAGCGGGACCGTCATCCCGCGCAAGTGGCCCGGCGACCGGTACGACGTCATCTGGTCGTTCACCCTCGTCCCGGCGCCCGGTCCGATCAGTTATACCTTCAGCCAGATACCGCAGCGGCTGCTAGCCGGAGACGTTGGCACCGTCTTCTCATAGTTCTTGAAACGGGATCACGACCTGGACGCGGCATCCGTGCGGCGCGTCAGCGACACTGATGTCCCCGCCGTGCAACTCGACGGCCCAGCGAGCGATCGCCAAAAGGAGTCAGAGTTATGCCGCAAACCCCCTCGGCGTCATGCTGCGCAACCGGCGTGCCGGCCATCACACCCTGGTCTGGGCTCGCCTCGATCTGCAGGCACCGGAGAACTTCACCCTGGCCAGCTCCGCCTTCGAGCACGGGGCGCCCATCCCGGAAAAACACCGCGGCAGGCTGCGCGGCCCGAACATCTCGCCCGCCCTCGACCGGACCCTCGACCAGGCCCCCGGCTTGCCAGACAGCTTCACCCTCGATGACGTGATCGCCGCCAGCAAAGGCCACGTAATCGGCCGAGCGCGGCTAGACGGAACCTACGAAATCCGCTAGCACCCAGAACAAGGGCCGAACGCGCCGCCGCCGGGCGTCCTGCCCGAAATATCACTATAAATTTACCAAGATCGAATAAATCCGTGGCGAAACCGCCACCATAGAGGCAGGTTCGCCACGGATTTCAAATAGATGATCATTAGCTGCTAATAAAGGATTGCTCTTTATCGCGCTAGGGCAACTGGACCACCTCCAGTGCCAGATCGGACGGGCTTCGCCCGCGATGCCAGGTAATGCGCCCCGGCCGCAGTGGGGTTAACCCCACCGGGGAATGGGGGTTCTTCCGGATGGCTAGACGCGATACATCGCTTCTAGCGTGGTGCCATGATGGTGATGATCGCCACCGCGCTAGCTGCCGCCGTCCTCTACGGGGCCGGGGCGGCGGTGGAGCAGCGGCAGGCGGCTGCGGCGCCGCAGTCGGCCGCGGGACGGCCCCGGCTGCTGTTCCTGCTGGCACGCCAGCCCTTGTGGCTGCTGGGAATCGCGCTGCAGATCGGCGGGTTCGCGGCGCACTCGGTCGCACTTCGGTTCGGACCGCTGGCGACCGTGCAGATGCTGGTGTCGGCTGAGTTCGTCGTCGCGGTCGTCATCGTGCGCATCTGGTCGGGCCGTCCGCTCAGCCGGGCCTCGTGGGCCGCGGCGCTGACGGTCGTCGCGGCCGTTTCTGCGTTCCTGGCGCTGACATCGCTGCGTCACGGTCACGCGGTCGGTCAGCCGGATTACGCCGTGGCGACGGCCCTGGGCGCCGCCGCCACCGGGGCGGCCGCACTGACGGCCGCCGCCTTCGGCCTGCGCGCGGCGGGACGCCGCCGCGCGGTCCTGCTGGCGCTGGCGGCGGGGCTGGCGGATTCCTGCTCGGCCGTGCTGACCATGGCGTTCGCCCACCTGGCGGGTCACGGCCCGGCGGCGCTCTACACCTCGTGGACCGTCTACGCCTTGGTCGTGTGCGGGGCGGCTAACGTGCTGCTGACCCAGACTGCCTACCAGACCGGCCGGCCGATGCTCACGCTGCCGATCATCGCTGCGGTCACCCCGATGGCCAGCGTGGCGGTCGGCATCGGACTGCTCGGCGAAACGCCCAGGATCGGCCTGGCGGGCGGCGTCGCCGTCGGCTTCGCCGTGCTCGTCACCAGCCTCGCGCTGGCCTGGCTGGCCCGCTCCGCCCCCCACCCCGAGCCCTGGGGCCAACGGCCGACGGACGGCGAACCTGCCGGCCTTTCGGCATTGCCCGCAGCGGTTCCGTTACGCGTAGGTCCGGACTACGCGCAGGGCGGCAGCGCCGTGCGGGCCGGTGGCGCGCAACCCGGAGGCCGCTGGGTCAAGGCGCTGAGCGGCCACGCGGCAGAATGCGGCGGCCGTTCCCTCGATCTCGGACTCGGCGTCGTCCGGCCCGAACGTCCAGGTGGTTACCCCATCCGGCGCCGTTAGCGAGCAGCGCACCGGGGCCGACGGCTCGCCTGCCCGGATGAGCGCGTACGGCAGCGTGCGGTGCGCCAGCCACGCGATGTGCCGCAGTCGGCTGGTGTCGGGGAAGTCGATGCCGAGCGGCTCGGTGATGTCCAGGCCATGCGCCCAGTACTCGGCTAGCCGGGTCGTCGTCAGCGTGGCCGGTTTCACCTGCCCGCCCACCCACTGCAGCGGCAGCTGCTGATCGGCGTCGCGGAGCGCTTCCACCGCGGCGTCGCGCGCCTCTCGCCACCGCGCGAAGACTAGGTTGGGCGTGGTCCGCTCCGCATCCACCATGCGGGCCGCCCAGTCATCAACCGTGCCCGCTGCCGCGACGCCCCCTCGGGGATAAGCGCCGGCCGCGCTGTCGGCAACGTTCTCGTCGGACTGCGCCAGGTGCAGCACCACGTCGGCGACCGACCAGCCGTCGGCGCCCGACTCCGCCAGCCACTGCGCCTCGGTCAGCAGGCCAAGGATGCCCTGCAGCCGCGACGCCTCCACGACAAAATCGTCAATGACCGTCAAGGCCGTCCTCCAAGCTCGGCATCGCATCCAGGCACAGTCAATATGCCGCACACGTGCCGTGCAAGATAGCCCCCTATTGGTAACTTCTTTTTTGGCTTATCGGCAACTCCCCGGTTCGGGGCGTAGTGTCCCAGCTATGGGCGACGCGAATGCCCGGGGGTGGCGCTATAAGGCCAGCTACGGCTGGAATTGGCGGTCTGCCAGGGCGATCAGCGGGGCGCTTGGCAGCCTCGCGCTGCCGATGCCGCCCTGGTTCCGCCCGGTGGTGGTGCGCTGCCTGCTCACTCGAACCGCGCTGCAGGCCGACGCCGAGGGCATCCGGGGGAGCGCCGGGCCGCTGCCGACGGGGTCGGCCGGCCCGTGCCCGTGGAAGGACGTCGCGGACATCGTCGTCTGGGATTACGACCACCTGAGGATCATCGGCCTCGCCCGCCGCGGCGAGGCAGTCGGCGGCGGTCCGGCGGCCAGGCCGCCGGCGCCCCGCGCGCCCCGGCAGTCGCGCCCGACCCGGCGCAGGGCCTTTCGGCGGCATCCGTCCTATCCGGCGTTCATCGCACCCGACGGATCGCCCTACGACGTCGCGAATGTGGTGACGGCGAACGGCTGGTGCGTTGACATTGCCCAATTGCAGGCCACCGTGCGGCACTTCGCTCCGCACGCGCGGTTCGTCGACTTGTCGCGCGTCAGCGTCGAGCCGGAATCCGGTGGGCCGTTCGGTTTCGCCTTCGAAGTTCTGGCCGGCTTGACCGAACTCATCGGGTGGCGCCGCTTCGGCTGGCTGCTCGGCGTCGCCGCCGCCGCCGTCGTGCTGGCCGTCGCGGCCGCCAATCTCGGTACCCAGAGCCACGCCCCGATCGGCGTTGCCGTCGGCGCGGTGGCACTCGCCCTGCTCGGCTGGCGCGCGGCGGCCGTCCGCCGTCGGCGGCGCCGCTCTGCGCACCCGGAGAGCTGGCTTGAGTCCGGCCGTGAGGAAGCGGAAGGCTCGCTGCTGACAGGGCTGCGCCGGGGCCGCCTCGGTGCCTGGGCGGTGCGCGCGGGGTGGCGCGGTCGGCAGCGCACGCGTACTCCTGGCCGCCGCTCCCCGTCCGCCATCAGGCGAGGGCGATAGGCGCTGTGGCAAGACGCCACGGCCCGTTCAATATAAAAAGACTTTTTATTTTGAACGGACCGTGGCCCTCCCCTCTACGCAGCGCAGCCCCCTGCCTCGGGAAAGCCCAGCTGGGGGCCTGGAACCTGGATCTGCGCGACGGGCTTGGCGTTACCCGGGCCGTCGGCATCGGGCAGCGGCGGACGGGCCGGGAATTATGCGCCCCCCGACGCGTTATGATCGGCAGGGACTCGATAGCCTTTCCCCATGTGTCATGGCCGCCAGCTACCCGGCGGCGGCCCCGGGTCCGCGTGAGAACCTTGCCGTGGCCAGCTGCGTTGATCCTCGGAGATCCGCAAGTCGGCCCGGCGCCGAAGTACCAGGCCCTGTGCCCGGGACGTTTCATCGCCCCGTTCATGGGCCTTAGCTGCATGCCGCCGCGGCCACCGCGCCGCGGCGGTCCAGAAGGAGGAGTTCTTGGCTCGACCAGGCCAGCGCCAGCAGGGCGCTCGCCGCACCGCCGCGACTAAGCAGCGGCGCGTCGCCCCCCACCGCGCCGACGTCGTCTCGGTGCTATCCCAAACCGTCCGTGAGGTCGAGGCGGCTGCTCAGCGCGGCCGCGTGACGCCTGCCGTGCGCACGAAGTTCCAGGCCGCCGCCATGCTGCTGCGGGACGAGCGTGCCCGCATCCAGGCGGCGGACCTAAGCGACCGTCGCCGAGCCGAGCAGCTCAGGCGGCTGGACGACATCGCGGCCGTCCTCGCGGCGACCGCCGTCCGGGATGCCGCGCTGCTCGCGCTGCTCGCTGAGGACGCCGGCATCTCCGACGCTGCCCGGTCGCTGATGCGGGAGATGGTGCGGGACCTAGGCATCAAGCCGGCCCCGGAAAAGATCGCGCCAGCGGAGACCGCGACCGCTCCCGCTCGCGCTCCCGCCCGCACCGAGTCGCAGATCGTGCCGCAGGCGGTGGTCTCCAGGCAGCTGGCGAACCCCTTCCTCGCCCCCGACTTCTCCCTGGCGCCGCAACGGATGCCCCGGCCGCGCCGCCTAGCCGGCTGGGAACTGCTCGGCCCGCTGCTGAGTTCCTTCGAGCGGGCCGGCGGAGGAACCCCGGCGTGCATGGCGCTGCCGGCGCCGACGGCACGGTTCACCCCGGCCGGCCTGGAACTGATGCCGCATCAGGGGCAGCTGGTCGCGGCGGTCGCTGCCGGTCACCGGACGTTTCTGCTGGCCGATGAGCCCGGTCTGGGCAAGACGGCGCAGGCGCTGCTGGCCGCGGAAGCGGCGAACGCCTACCCACTGCTCGTCGTCGTGCCGAACGTCGTCAAGACCAACTGGGCTCGTGAGGCTGCTCGCTGGACGCCGCACCGCCCGGCCACCGTGGTGCAGGGCGACGGCGAGACCGTCGACGGCTTCGCCGACATCGTCGTGCTCAACTACGAAGTACTCGACCGCCACCTGGGGTGGCTGGGCGATTTCCGCTTCCGCGGCATGGTCGTGGACGAGGCGCACTTCATCAAGAACAAGACCTCACAGCGCTCGCAGCACGTCCTCGCGCTCTCGACGCGCATCCGGTCCCGTACGGCGCGGCCGCTGCTGATGGCGCTGACCGGCACCCCGCTGATCAACGACATTGACGACTTCCGCGCGATCTGGCAGTTCCTCGGCTGGATCGACGACAGCAAGCCACTCGACGAGCTGGCGGACGCGCTTGAAGACGTCGGGCTGACGCCGGCTGACCGGGGCTTCTACCCGGCGGCGCGGCAATCCGTGATCGACCTCGGCATCGTGCGCCGACGCAAGCTTGACGTGGCCGCCGACATCCCCGCCCGCCGTATCGCCGACCTCCCGGTCGAGCTGGACGGGGCGGCGGGCCGGTCGATCCGGGCGGCAGAGCGGGATCTCGCCCGCCGGATGGTGACGCGGTACGAGACAGCGCTCGCGAACCGGTCTTCTTCCGAAGTCGGCGACGATGGCGTCGACCACGACCTCGTCCGCCGCGTGGCCCGGGCGGAGCTCAAGGACGCGACGGCCCTGCAGTCCGGCGAGAACGTGTTCACCATGATGCGTCGGATCGGCCAGGCCAAGGCCGAGCTGGCCGCGGACTACACGGCGCAGCTGGCCCGCAGCACCGGCAAGGTCGTCTTCTTCGCCAAGCACATCGACGTGATGGACGCGGCGGAGGAGACCTTCTCTCGGGCGGGTGTTCGGTTCTCCTCGATCCGCGGCGACCAGACGCCCACGGTGCGGCAGGCGAACGTCGACGCCTTCGTGAACGACCCGGACGTCGCGGTCGCGGTGTGCTCGCTGACCTCGGCCGGGGTGGGCCTCAACTTGCAGGTCGCATCGAACATCGTGCTGGCCGAGCTGTCCTGGACCAACGCAGAGCAGACCCAGGCGATCGATCGCAGCCACCGCATCGGGCAGACCGAACCGGTCACCGCATGGCGCATCATCGCCGCGCAGACCATCGACACCCGGATCGCCGAGCTGATCGACGGCAAGGCCGGGCTTGCCGCCCGGGCGCTTGACGGTTCGGACGAGGAGGTCTCCTCGGCCGCCAGCGTGCAGCTCGAAGCGCTGGCCGCGTTGCTGACGGACGCGCTGCTGGCGTCTTCCTGACGAGCGGCGCGCGGAACCTTCGGGCCGAGAACCATTAGGCCGGGAGCTGGTCGAGCACCTCGGTCTTGATCTTGGCCAGGGTGTCGGTCAGCTTGTCCGCGTCGAGGTTCCAGTCGGGCAGGATGAACTCGTCGAAGCCGAGTTCGGCGTACTGCCCGAGCTGATCGACTAGGGCGGATGCCGGGCCAGAGAGCGTGGCCCGGCCGTTCGGCGGCGCCGTGCCGTCAAGGTCGATGAAGGCGTTGACCGAGGTCCGCATGGTGGCCGGATCGCGGTCGGCCTTGGCGCAGGCCGCCAGCAGCGCTGCCCGGTGGACTGCGGCCTGCTCCGGGGTACCCCAGGTGTTCCACTCGTCCGCGTGGCGTGCGGTGATGCGGAGCATGCGCGGTCCGCGGGTGCCGACCAGGATCGGCAGCGGCGACTGGACCGGCTTGGGGTCGCAGGGGGCGTCGGTGAGTTGGTAGAACTCGCCCTGGAAGGTGGTCCAGTCTTGCGCGAGCATCGAGCGGACGATGGTGATCGACTCCTCGAACCGGCTCACCCGCTTGCCCGGTTCCGCGAGCTCGATGCCATAGGCGAGGTGCTCGTTGACCTGCCAGCCGGCACCGAGCCCGAGGACCATCCGGCCACCGGAGAGCCGGTCGATCGTGGCCGCCCGCTTGGCCAGCAGAGCGGGGTGGTGGACCGAGGTGGGCGAGACCAGCGTCCCTATCCGGATCCGCTCGGTCACCGCCGCGAAGGCGGGCAGCAGCCCCCAGCACTCATAGGCGTCGCCGCGCGCGGGCGTCGCGTCGCCGGTGTTCGGCATGTAGTGATCGGCTATCCAGACGCCGTACCATCCTGCGGCGTCGGCGTAGCGCGCAACGTCCATGAGGTCGGCGGTCGGTCGGTCGTTAGCT
>Ga0302314_10016002_pt1 | contig 12705 bp, 8 predicted proteins | sample III_Palsa_N2_3_FD_200533 | JGI IMG/M metagenome (GOLD analysis project Ga0302314, IMG submission 200533) | Peat permafrost microbial communities from Stordalen Mire near Abisko, Sweden - III_Palsa_N2_3 | ecosystem: Environmental > Terrestrial > Soil > Palsa > Peat permafrost | place: Sweden...
CTAGCCCCGGCCCTGCCGATCCGAGCGGTGGCAGACCGGGCGGCGTTGGCCTGGTACGAGCCGGGCGGCAGCGGATGGCTGGCCGCATTCCCGTTCGGCGAGTGATCTGCCGAACCCGCACTGCCGGAGGGTAGGAATGCCAACCACGGGCGCCGAGGAGACCTGGTTCACTGAAGCCGCTGAGGCGCTCGCTGAAGGGGCAAAGCCGCAACCGTCCACCGAGCAGACCACGCCGGACGAGCCGACTGACCTGCGGCCCCGCGCCGGCGACACTGCCGCCGCAGGAGGGTCCCCTGCCAAAGGGATGACGCGCCCCCGCTCCGCCGGTGCATTGTGGAGGATGCGCCGGGCGCAGCGCGGCACCCCGCTCGAAGCCTCCTTCGCCCAGCAGCGCCTGTGGTACCTGGAGCAGTTGGCCCCGCACAGTGCGAGGTACCTCAGTCCGGTCGTGCTGCAGATCGACGGCCCACTGGACGCCGAGGCCCTGCGTGAGGCGCTCGACGAGCTTGTGCGGCGTCACGAGGCCCTGCGTACCGCGATACGCGCGGTCAAAGGCGCTCCGATGCAATTCGTCGAGCCGGTCACCCGTATCCCCTTCACAACCGTCGACTACGGCCACCTGCCGCTCGATCAGGCGCAGCGCCGAGTCGCGGACGATGTGCTGGTCGAGGCCTCCACCGGCTTCGACCTGTCGAGCGCGCCGTTGACGCGGGCGTGGCTGGGACGGGTAACGGACGACCGCCACGTGCTGTGCTGGACCGTGCACCACGTGGCCACCGATGGATGGTCGTTCTCCGTTCTGGCCCGCGAACTCGGGACGCTGTACGAGGCATACAGCTCAGGGCACCCTGCCGGGCTGGCGGCGCCTTCATGGCAGTACGCTGATTATGCTGTCTCCCAGCGCGAATACCTCTCCGGACCGCTGTGGGAGCGCCAGGAGGCATTCTGGCGCGACGCCCTCGCAGAGCTGGAACCGATGGTCCTGCCCCAGGGCCGACCGGAACCGAGCTCGGCCCTGACATCCGATGTCGGCGCAGCCGGCCGCGTAGTGCGGCAGGTGCCGCTAGAAACGGCCGACCTGGTGAGGATACTGGCGCGCAGCGAACATGCGTCCGTGTTCATGGTGCTGCTGGCAGCCTTCGAAGTCCTTCTGGGGCGATACGCGGGAAGCGACGACGTCACGGTGGCGACCCCGGTGGCCAACCGTCACCACCCGGGTCTGGAGGGCATCGTGGGGTTCTTCGCGAACACGCTGGTCATCCGCGGGGATCTGACCGGCAGGCCTGGCTTTCGTGAGTTGCTCGGCCGCGTGCGCGGCCGAGCGCTGGACGCGTTCGCCCACCAGGACCTTCCCTTCGAGGTCGTCACTCGCATCGCCGCGCCGGCCCGTTCCGAGGACGGCAACGCCTTGACTTCCGCGATGTTCAGCCTGCACACCGCTGACGCCGAGGCCTGGCACCTACCTGGACTACGCGTGCAACGCATCACAGGCGCGAACCGGGCTGCCCGCTTCGATCTCAGCCTGCTGGCTCGCGAGGCATCCGACGGCAGCCTCGCCCTCACTCTCACCCACGCGGGCGACACGTACGACCGCGAGACGGCCGAGCGTCTGCTGAAGCACTACGTCACACTGCTGGGCCACGCCGTCAGGGTACCTGACACGCCGGTACACGCCCTGGCCCTGCTCACCGCCGCCGAACGGGCCCAGCTGGCCGCCGGCCAACCCGCAGGATACCCGTCGGACACGGACGCTCCGCCTGCGACGGCAACGGTCCACGCCCTGATCGAGGCTCAGGCCGCCCGCACCCCGGACCTGCCCGCCCTGCTGTGCGGCATGACCACCCTGACGTACCGGGAGCTCAACGTGCGAGCCGACCGTCTGGCCCGCCGCATCGTCCGGCACCACCGGCTCGGGCCCGACTGCGTTGTCGGTGTGCATCTCAAGCGCGGCCCTGACCTACTGGTCGCGTTGCTCGCCGTGCTCAAGTCCGGCGTCGCTTATACGCCGTTGGAACCCTCGCAGCCCACCGCCCGACTGCGCCATATCCTGCTCGACAGCCGGGCCTCGCTACTGATCACGAGCAGTACACTGACACCGTTGGCACCCGATGTAGCCGCACTGTTCATCGACGACGCGGTGCCCGGCGACACCGGCTGCTCCGGCACCAGCACCGAGCAGCTACCGCGTCCGTCCGCAGCCGCTGATCCCGACCGGCTCGCCTATGTGATCTATACGTCAGGATCCACCGGCACGCCCAAAGGAGTGGCGGTCACTCACCGCTCGGCGGTCAACCACCTGGCGTGGGCCTGCCGCGAGTACTGCCTCGGCCCCGGGGACACCGTCGTCGGCCTCACCTCGCTCATGTTCGACGCCTCGGTCCGTGCCCTGTTCGCCCCCCTGTGCGCCGGGGCTACGGTGCTGCTGCCCACCGACGACTGGTACCTGAACCCTGCGGCCCTGACGCGTCAGATCCTCGACGGCACGGTCACCGTCGTCGGCGGGTCCACTCCGTCGATCTGGCGGTATTTGCTGCCTGAGCTCACGGACCGACCGCACGATCACATGCGTCTGCGGCTGACGATGGTGGGCGGGGAGAGCTTCCGTTTGATGCCGACCGAAGGGCTGGAACTGCTGGGCGAGATCTACAACGAGTACGGCCCAACCGAGTGCACGATCACCGCCCTGTTCCATCCGATGAGCGCTCAGGAGGTGGTGCGCACAGCGCGCGGGCTTGAGCCGGATGACGTCATCGGCACCCCGACGGCGAACGTGCGCGCCTACGTTTTGGACCGGTTCGGCGAACCGGTTCCACCCGGTGTGCTCGGGGAGTTGTACCTGGCTGGCCCGGGCGTGGCCCGCGGATACCTGAACCAGCCGGAGCTCACTGCGCGGAGCTTCGTACCGTGCCCGTTCGGGCCGCCCGGAGACCGCATGTACCGCACCGGCGATCTGGCGCGGCTACGAAGTGACGGCAAGCTGGTCTTCGCCGGGCGGAACGATGATCAGGTCAAGATCCGCGGCTTCCGAATCGAGCCGGGGGAGATCGCCGCAGCACTCCGGCGCGACCCCGAGGTAACAGACGCGGTCGTCGTCCCATACGAGACCGGCATCGGTGAAACCTGCCTGGCCGCCTATGTGGTTACGCCCTCGCCTGGCCAACTCGACCAGGGCCCGCTGCGCGATCGGATCCGCCAGTGGCTCCCGGACTACATGGTGCCGGCGGTCATCCTACAGATCCCGACGATTCCGGTCACCTCTCAAGGCAAGGTCGACCGCCGGGCCCTGCCGGCACCGCAGTCGGCCCCTCGTACAGCAGCCGACTGGCAGACCGCACCAACGACACCGGATGAACAGACGATCGCCGCCATCTGGCGTGGAGCGCTGGGCGTGGACGTGCTGGGCCTCGATGACGACTTCTTCTCCCTCGGCGGCCACTCCCTGCTGGCCACCCGCGTCATCGCACGGCTGCAGGAGCGGTTCGGCGTTGACTTCCCGCTTCGCGCGTTCCTTCGGGCCCCGACCATCAGAGGGGCAGTCAGCGAGTTGGATCGTGCGAGGCAGGCTGTCGGGTCATCCGCAAGCGGGCCCGCGTACAGCAACGCAGTCGGCGGCAACGACCCGGCTTCGGCGGGCACCAGTACCTCCCACCCGTCCGATGCCGACCCCGGTGTCCTGCGCTTGAAGCGTGCCGACCGCAGCGTGCCGTTGGAGCTCTCCTTCGCCCAGCAACGCCTCTGGTTCCTCGACCAACTGTCCCCGATGAGTCCTGAGTACGTGGTCCCCCTGGTACTCGACCTGCGCGGGCCGCTCGACCCCGATGCGCTGCAAGCCTCACTCGACGCCCTTGTGCAGCGGCACGAAGCGCTGCGGACGGCGTTTCGTGCCATCGCGGGCAGGCCAGTCCAGCAAGTCGAGTCGGCTGACCTGACACTCAACCGACGCGACTTCACGGCCCTACCGTCCGACCAGGCCGAAGCAGCCGCGCTGGCCGAGATCCGCACCCGCGTCGTGACCGGCTTCGACCTGGGATCCTCACCGCTGACGCGTGCCTGGCTGGGGCGGGTCTCGGCGGATCGCCATCTGCTGTGCTGGACCGTGCACCACGTGGCAACCGACGGGTGGTCGTCCACGATCCTGGCTCGCGAGCTCGCCACGATCTACACAGCACACAAGTCGGGCCGCCCGCCCGAGCTGGCACCAGCATCGTGGCAGTACGCCGACTATGCGATCTCCCAGCGCGAATACCTCACCGGACCACGATGGGAGCACGAGACACAGTTCTGGCGTGAGGCGCTCGCCGGCCTGGTCCCCCTGAGACTGCCGACGGACTACGCGCGCCCGGGCGCCGACGTGCGCACAGCGGGCCGGGTGGCCTCGATACTCCCGGCCCACTTGGCTGAGAAGGTCAGGATGCTGGCACGCGGCGAACGTGCGTCGATGTTCATGGTCCTCATGGCAGCGTTCGCAGTGGTACTCGGACGGTATGCGGAGGTCGACGACGTGTCGGTGGCGACGCCCGTCGCCAACCGCCATCATCCGGGCCTCGAGGACATCGTCGGCCTCTTCACGAACACGCTGGTGATCCGCACAGGATTGGAAGGCGATCCCGACTTCCGTCGACTGGTCGGCCAGGTCCGAGACCATGCCCTGGACGCATACGCACATCAGGACCTCCCCTTCGAGGTAGTGACACGTAACGCGGCACCCTCCCGGTCGGCCGACGGCGATGCCGTGACATCCGTTATGTTCGACCTACAAACCCCTGAGACACAGACGTGGCACCTCCCCGGAGTACAGGCACAGAGAATGTCCGGCTTCAGTACGACCACGCACTTCGACCTCACGCTGACCGCGCAACCGGGCGAGACGGGGATCACCTTCACGCTGACCTATGCGACGGCTCTCTTCAAGCACGAGACCGCCAAGCGCCTGATCGACTACTACACAGCCCTACTCACCAGCGCGATCACCAAACCCGATGCGCCAACCAGCACTCTCATGCCGGGCCCTGTCGTGCGGCCGCCCCATCTGCCGCCCTCAGCACCCTCTCCTTCGGACGGCACGAGCACCGGCGGCGACCGCAACCAGATTGCTGACACCGGCCGTTCAGCGACTGAGACCGTCCTACGCGAACTGATGGAAGCGCTCCTCGGCCTACCGGTCGCAGCCGATGAGTCCTTCATCGCTCGAGGCGGCCACTCCCTGATGACCGTGCGACTCGCCAGCATGATCGCGACGCGGCTGGGCACTGTCCTCAATCCGCGCGATATCTTCGAGCATCCGACCCCAGCCTCGCTCGCCATCCGGATCGACGACGCCAGATCAACCCCGGCCGCCGAGCACGATCCGCAGCAATCCGCCGAACTCGACCACGACGCCCGAGCACCGCTGGACCTGACGCTCAACCCCGCAATCGCCGGCCCCGCAAGCGGCGTACCTGATCCACAGAACGTGCTGCTCACCGGCGCTACCGGATACTTCGGCGCCTTCTTACTCAGGAACCTGCTGGACCGCACCCGAGCGCGCGTGTGGTGCCTAGTCCGGGCGCAGAACTCAGAGCAGGCCGCAGCCCGCCTGCGCGAGAACCTCGTCCGATACGGCCTGACGCCCACGGACATCCACGAGCGAGTCAGGATCGTACGCGGGGACCTCTGCGCCCCAAGGCTCGGTCTGCCCACCAGCCGGTACACCGAACTCGCCAGAACCCTGGACGTGATCTACCACGGCGCCGCCCACGTCAACCACCTCGAACCGTACCGGCTGCTACGTCCCGCCAATGTGGATGGAACGCGGGAAATCCTGCGACTGGCCGCAGCCGCCGACCGGACCGTTCCAGTGCACTACGTCTCCACCCTCGGCGCCGCCCTCGGCCGCAGCGAGTGGAGCGGTACCGTGCCCGAAGACCAGCGGGCGTCCCCAGCAGCGCTCGTCGGCAACGGATACACCGCGTCCAAATGGGTGGGCGAAGCATTGGTACTGCGCGCTGGTGCCGCCGGACTGCACACGACGGTACACCGCCCGTCACGCATCATCGGCTCGGCAGCGAACGGAGCTTGCGCTGACAGCGATACGCTCTGGAACTACGTCAAGGCGGTGATCACCCTAGGCGCGACCCCGAGTTGGCCGCCGTCCGACCCACCTGGCACCACGACCGATGCCAGCGACGACCCGGCGGGCAGCTCCCCACTGCTCGACCTGGTCCCGGCCGACTACGCCGCCGCTGCCGTCGTTGAGATCTCCCTACGCCCGGCTCCATCCGGACGGATCCTCCCCCTCGTCGCGGAGCCCACGACGCTCGAGGGCCTACACGAACGCCTGCGTGCCCGCGGTTACCAGCTCGCGGCGCTGCCCCACCAGCAGTGGCGCGAGACACTCGCCGCAGCCTACGCCCCGGCACCCGCCCACCGGGACACCACAGCAGACGCGCTTATCCGCACCGCCATGCTCGGCGCAAGTGGACCAGGCCGGCGTAGATCGTCCCTACGCTATTCGCAGGACACAACGCTGCACGCCCTCGCGGGCACCGGACTGGGCCGACCAATGGTCGACTACGCCGTGACCGACAGCTGTATCAACTACCTGATCGCCACAGGCTTCCTGCCGCCACCCGCGTGAAGGGGCATTTCCCCCTATCGGGGGACATCACGGACACTGGATCTCGTGGATTCAGAGGAAGAGATGGCACCGATAGTGCACAAGTACTACTCAGCGGAGTTTCGTGCTGGCGCTGTGGCGCTGTACTGCTCCGATCCGGCGTTGACGTACGCGCAGGTCGCGCGTGATCTGGGGCTGATCACCGCGCGTGAGCTGCACCTTTTCTTCTCGCCGGGCCGGGAGGAGGCGGAGTGGGTCGCTGAGCGGGCCGACACGAATGAGCATCAGCTCGCGCTGTTGCTGATGTTGAAGTCGTACCAGCGGATGGGGTGCTTCCCGAAGCGGGAGGAGATCCCGGACATGGTGGTCGACTTCGTCCGGCGGGCGGTGGACCTGCCCGAGGGAACGACGGTGACCTATGCCTCGGAGCGGACGGCCGAGCAGCATCGGGCCCTGGTGCGGCGGCACCAGGCGTGGCTGACCGCCCAGGCTCGGTATCAGTTCGGAACGACGGAACCGGGCCAGATCAACTGAGACGGCACCCGCCATCCGCCCTTCCGGGACCAGATCAACTGAGATTCCCGGCGTCTCGGCGTCTCAACTGATCTGGTCGCCGCAGGTCACAGCGCCGTCAACGGACCAGATCATTTGAGACGGGACACCTTCACGGGTGCGCAGCGGTCCCGGAAGATCCGGGCGAGGCCGTCCGGAAGCTCACGTGTGTCCAGGAACTCGCTGAGGAGTCGGTAGAGAGTGATCACAGCGTCGGTTTCGGCTCGCGGCGTGAGCGGGTGGATCCAGCCTCCTGGTGCGAGGTGGCGGACCAGGGCGGTCCAGTTCATGTTGTGACCTCGACCGAGGCGGACCACGAGCCATTCCTGGAAGCCGGTGAGCATGTGCCAGGAAGTGCCAGCGTCCAGGCCGAGGATGTAGGCGGTGGCCGTGACGAAGGTGCCGTCGAGGCCATGCCTGGCGGGGTCCCGGCGAATGGCAGCAAGCAGGGTCTGGTGCTGCTTGAAGACACCCGGCTGGAAGGTCTGCCGGGATGCTGCGAGGGAGTTTCCCGAAGTGCGTTCTCGATGGCTGGTCAAGGCGTCCGGGTTCATGAGTGGATGGCTGGACATGTAGCGGTGAACGGTGCCGTAGGACGCGTTGGCGTCGTGCTCGTCGAGTAGCCGCTCCCAGACGAGCCTCACGGTTGGGAGTTGGCCCGCGTGCGTGGCGTTGTGCTCGTTGAGGATGGCGTCGATCATGGGACCGACGCGGCCCTTCGCAGGGCCTTCGATGGCCGGGCGCTGTTTGCGGGGCGGGGGTGTGGGCGAGGCCAGGGCTTGACGGACAAGGTACTTGCTGACGTGATGCCGCGTCGCCAGCTTCTGGACCGACCTCTCTCCAGCGGCAACGTCCTCACGAATCGCTGCGAAGAGTGCGGGCTTGTCCGCACTGGTCGTGACCCGACGCTTGGGCCTGTCCGGTTCCTTTCGCTTCCGTCTCACCAGATCGGCCAGCGCCCTTTCCAGAGCTTGTTGCTGACGGCCAGTGACAGCGGCGAGCCGGTCGGCCCTGGGGCGCTTTCCTTCACCGTAGTCCGGTGGACCGACGAGATATCCGCGCAGGTAGCTGGGCTTGAGATGGTTGGCGCGAGCCAGGCGGCGAATGTAGGAGTCGGTGGTCTCACCGGTCTTCGGCCGGGGACGCGCCGGTAGCAGGCGGAGGCGCTCGCCGTCGTCGGCGCCAACGGTCATGAGGCGGGCTTGGTCTTGCGGGTCTGGGCGGCGCGGTCGAGTTTGACGCGTTCCAGCGACTTCCGAGTGATCTTCTCGGTGCCGTCGAGAATCGCGTCGATGGCGGCCCCGCGGATGAGGTGGGACAGGCTGCCGATCATGCCGCCAGTGCGCTGGTGAAGGTAGCGTGCCAGCCCTTCCAGGGTCTTCGGCTGGTGCTCGTGCAGCCGCAGAGCTTCCTCGAAGGTGCTGACCAGGCCGGTCCATTCCGTGGTGCGCGGGAAGGGAACGGTGTCGATGACTGCGAAGCGCCCAGCGATCTGCCGCCCGCTGGTGCCGTTGAACAATCCGTTCGCCTCCAGGTCCACCCCCTCATAGACGAAAGTGGCCGGGATCCGCTCCGAGAAGTACTTCAGCGTGTCCGAGACCTCGGCACCGTTCCTGGTCGCCAGTAAGAGATTGTGCAGCTCGTCGACTTTACCGACCGCAGGAGCTCGGATACCGGCTCTGAACTGCGACTATCCACAGACTACATGTCCGTGACGAGGTCTCACTACTGCTTGATGTCGTCCGTTGGAGTGGTTCGCTACTGCATCGCTCTGATCTTCGGATCCCGCGCCGACCGTCGTAGTCGGGATTGTGGCTGGTCAAGCTGGGTGCCGACATCGACGGTCGGGGCGAGTCAGTTGAGGCCCAGGTGGATCACTTCATCGTTGACGGGCATGAGGCATGTGGTTTCGCTGCAGGCCCCGTAACTGACGATCACCTCAGCCTGGTGGCTGCTGGTTTGCCGGACGGGCAGAGTGAACGTCACAGAGCCGTCTGGATAGACGGGGATCTCGGTCGGTAGACCCGCTGGTCGCAGGAGTCGGGTCGCGAGGTTCGCCGTCGGTTTGCCGACCGCGGTGAGACTGCCTTGAACTGACAGCCTGGTGGGGATGCCCAGTCCGTCGATGCCTTGTGCGGGGAGGTCGATGCTGTAGATGTGGAAGCCGGGCCGTTGCGGGCTGAAGGTCGCCCGCAGCTCGCGCTGACCCTCGGAGGCAGGCAACAGCGTGACGGTGACCGTGACTCCGTCGGCCGTGGCGTGGCCTGTCGGATCAGGAGCCCGGTTTGTCCCACATCCGCTGAGGATGAGGACCGCTACCGCGGTGGAGCCCAGGACAGCGCCCCACGAACGCGCGATGGTCACTGGCTTCCGCTGGGCGCCCAGCGGGTCAGGAACGCGCTGACCTGGCTGGGTTCCATGGTTCGGGCGTTAGAGAAGGACCCGTCGCTGGTGGCGGTCCGCAGGGTGCCGTTGGACGTCAGGACGACCAGGGCCGGGATCCCGCTGGTCTGCAGGTTGACGTACTGTTCGGCGAGGTCGATGTTGTGGTTCCACTGGCCCACGTCGACGGCGACAACGAGATAGTCCTTCTGCAGCAGCGGTTCGACTTGGGGCGAGTGGAACATCACGTCCAGTGCCCTGCAGTCCGGACACCAGTTGGCGCCGAAGTCGATCAGTACTTCCCGGTGTTCCTTCACTGCCGTCGCGAGGGCGGCCTGGATGTCGGCCTTCGCGTTTCGGGTGGCGTCGTATGCGTCAGGCAGACCTTGAGCGGTTGCCGATGTCGCCACCGGGCTGGGGCTGCTGCTGTGCGTGGGCACGGCGGTTGCGGTGGGCGTCGCCGCCGTGGCAACCGGAGCCTGCGCGGCGGTGGTGGTACTGCTGGATGCACAGCCTGCGGTCAGCGCGACGGCTGATATCGCGGCCGCCAGGCCAAGGTGTATTCGGCGCATGGGGTTCCCCTCCCGTAAGTAATCAGTCGCAGGAGGATAGCGGTAGCCAGTTGCCAGCTCACACCCAGGTTGACGATGGTCGGATCACAGCGCCGCCTGGGGTGGCTCTGGCCATGGGGGTGCGGGCCGGACGCGGCAGCAGCGGGCCAGAGACGCGGCAGCCCAGCCGGGCCGAACGCGGAACAGCGAACGCGGACACCAGCGGAACGGGCCGGAACGGGCCGGAACAGGACAGCGGAACAGACAGCCCGGCGGACGGCAACAGCGGCAGCCGAAACACACAGACCCGCACACCCGGACAGAGGCGCACCAGCACAGCGGCCCGGGCCGGAGACGCAGAGCGGGACCGCGGCCCGGGGCCGGGCAGCACGGCGGCAACCGGACGCACAGCCGAACGAACAGCGACCCAAGCGCGAAGCGGGACGGGCGGAGCAGGGGCCGGAGGCGGGACGGAGGCCCAACAGCACCGCTGGCCCGGGCCTACACCACCTACGGAGACGACGCGACAGCCAGACGGCGGCCGTCTATCTTCGGCCCAGAACGAGGCGGGGGTTAGAGCGCTGATTCAGCGCATCAACCACGTGCCGCGCTTATGATCCGCAGGCGTAGCGGTCAACGTAGCACCCGACGGGCTCGCGGCACCGAGGTCGCCGGCCGCCAGGCCGTCGACCGTCGCTCACTCGCCCGGCTCGACTGCTTGACCGCAAGGTCGACACGGGGGTCTGGGAGCCCGTCTGCGTCGAAGCGACCGTCGCCTGACGGGAGACACCGGAGCATCGAGCCGGTGACCCGTTTCCCGGCTTTTGCCAGTGGCCGCGACCACCTTGCGGTTCACTTGATGTGCACCCGCCGCATGCTCCTCTCGCAACTAGCAGTCGGAGGAACCGAGATGACAGACCCGCAGCTGGCATCGCGTCCTGCCCCGTGGGGCCTGGGCCGGATGAGGCCGTTCCCGCCCGCGGCCGTGCTCCCGTACACCGAGGTGGTGCTCGACCCCGCCACGCAGCAGGGTCTGTGGATCGGGCCGGACGGGCTGCCCGTGGTGGACGCGAAGCACAAGCGCTCCGAGACCTCCAAGGAGACCTCGAAGCAGACCAGCCTGGACGGCAACTCCGACGCGGGCAGCGACCAGGAAGGCGACACCGACTGATGTCCGCCGACAGCGACGCGGACCCGGTCCTGGTCGTCACCCGCCTGGACGACTCCACCGCCGACGTCGTGATCGCCGAACTCCGTGCCCGATCGGTACCCGTCGTGCGCCTGGATCCCGGCGACTTCCCCGAGCAGGTCACGCTCAGCGCCTCCTTCACCGGCCAGGGGCTGTCCGGCAGCCTGCGGACCGCAACCCGCACGGTCGACCTGGACACGGTCCGCTCGGTGTACTGGCGCCGCCCCAGCCCCTACAGTGCCGGCGAAGGCGTCGCCGGACCCGACGCCCAGTGGTGCGCCGAACAAGCCCGGTACGGTCTCGGCGGGGTCCTGGCTGCGCTCCCCGGCGCCCACTACGTCAACCACCCCCACCGCAACCGGGCAGCGGAACGGAAACCGGCCCAACTGGCCGCCGCCGCGCGGTTCGGGCTGAGCGTCCCACCGACGCTGGTCACCAACGACCCCGACCAGGCCCGCCGGTTCGCCGAAGAATTCGGGCCGGTGGTCTACAAGCCCCTGTGGAACAGCGACTACGCGGACAGCGACGGCCGGGCGCTGACGGTGTGGGTGGAGGAGCTGGATCCCGACACCCTGGACGCCGGAGTCCGGCACACCGCTCACCTGTTCCAGAAGCTGGTCGACAAGCAGGCCGACCTTCGGGTCACCGTCGTCGGCGAGGAACTGTTCGCGGTGCGGATCGACGGCGCGGCGGGCCTGGACTGGCGGCGTTCCTACGAAACCCTCTCCTACACTCTCGTCCAGGCGCCCCCCGACGTCGCCAAGGCGATCCACGGCTTCATGGACGCCTTCGGCCTGGTCTACGGCGCGTTCGACTTCGGCCTCGACAAGACCGGCCGCTGGGAGCTGTACGAACTGAATCCGAACGGGCAGTTCGCGTGGTTCCCCGAACCGATCACCGCCCGCATCACCGCCGCCATCGCCGACCAGCTCCAGCACGGAGGCCGAGATGACCGCTGACCCCCAGGCACTGCGGCGCGCACTCGCCGACCAGATCGCCGCCCAGGGCTCGCTGACCGACCCCGCCTGGCGCAGCGCGGTCGAAGCCGTCCCCCGCGAGGCGTTCCTCGGCCCCGCGCTCTACCGTCCCAACGGCTCGACCTGGGAACCGGTCCGCCGCGCGGAGGTCGGTGAGGAGGAGTGGCTGCGGCTGGCGAACACGAACAGCACCTGGGTCACGCAGGTCGAGGGCCTGCACGCCACCGACGCCACCGCCCCGCTGTCCGGCGCCCCCACCTCCTCCTCCACGCTGCCGTCGCTGGTCGTGCGGATGCTGGAGGTCGCCGGTGTCCGCGAGGGCGACCGGGTCCTGGAGATCGGCACCGGCACCGGCTACTCGACCGCCGTCCTGTGCCACCGCCTGGGCGAGGCCAACGTCACCTCGGTCGAGTACGACCCCGCGCTGGCCGCGCTGGCCGCCGAACGCCTCCGTGCCGC
>Ga0302314_10016004_pt1 | contig 12704 bp, 11 predicted proteins | sample III_Palsa_N2_3_FD_200533 | JGI IMG/M metagenome (GOLD analysis project Ga0302314, IMG submission 200533) | Peat permafrost microbial communities from Stordalen Mire near Abisko, Sweden - III_Palsa_N2_3 | ecosystem: Environmental > Terrestrial > Soil > Palsa > Peat permafrost | place: Sweden...
TCCTCCGCCACTTCATCGAAATTGAGGGTCCCGTTCTCCGATATGTCGCGCTGCCATGCCTCTAAATAGGTTGAGGCCACGAGCGGCATCAAAGCGACCGAGGCTGAGTTCAGATAGGTCGATTTCTGGGACGCGGGAAATTCATCTGTGATGCGCATCGCTCGATCTTCGCTGGTTTGGGGAGAGATGATCTATCACGCCCCCCAAAAGCCTTACGTGGCGAAACTAGAAAGTTCAGTTTCCCAGCAGCGCTTGTTTTCTCGCCGGCCCTAAGCCTTGCCGCCAGATAACTGGTCGAGAAAATTCTTGATGATGGCATTTCCGCTAATTCGCTGATGCGCGATGGCAGTGACCGTTGTTCGCTTGTTTATGTGTCTGGCGAGAATCGGTTTGATCTCCCCTCGTTTCTCCCAGAGATCCGCATAATGCGTGGGTAAAAAACCCAAATATTGACCAGATAGAATCAGAAACAGGACGCCCTCGGTGACGTGTGAAATCGATTTTGGCGCCAATTTGAATTTTTCGGCCAATAACCGTTCCGCCTCCGAATATCCGTGCTGAACGAAAGGGAAATCGGCGATGAGTTCAGGCGTAAGATCCAGGTCCGTCACCTCGAAGAGCGGGTGCCGGGCGCCGCAATACAGATTGCTCACTTCGTCGAATAGGGGGATCGAAACGGTGTTGTCGAGAGATGACTCCATCACCGTGATTCCTACATGAAGCCGCATGTCCTGCACCGACCGTCTTATTTCAGGTGCCGACGCAGAAATTATTTTCAGCGATACGCCACGATGTTCGGCGGTATAGCGCGCAATAGCCCGATGCAGGGACGAATTGGCCTGAGTGACCAAAGTATCGATGATGCCTAAATATAGCGTGCCCGAGATGTCGCCAAGGATGTCGTTCAGTTCTGACCGAAAGACTTCGAGCGAGGCGAAGAGTTGTGTCGCCGCCGCATAGACCTTTTCACCATCTGGAGTAAGGCTAAACCCAGAGCGCCCCCGACTGCATAGGCGCACCCCGAGCCTTAGTTCGAGGTCGGTCATTTGCTTACTGATTGCAGATTTAGATGCGCCGAGCTCGACTTCCGCCATAGAAAAGCCGCCGCGCTCAGTTATCGTCCTAAACACTTTGAGCAGCTTAAGCTCGTAGTCACTGATCTCGCCCGTAAAAAGGCGGTGTGGCCAAGTCACTTCTGTGCCTCGATTATCCAGGGTGAGTATCCGCAGTTCGTCCGAATGTCCGCAATCGAGAACGCGACGACCTAATCATGTCCTTCGGAAAGATCAGTGCCAAATCCAAAATGTTTCACAGATGGCGCGCCGGTCTGGACCGCGCATGCAGGCGCTCCCTCCTGGAGCCAGATAGGCCCGGAGATCCTAGATCTCCGGGCCTTTTCCTTTCTGTGATCCGTCCACGGCTTCAACATGACCAAAAACTCGGAACAGCGCAGAGCTCCACCGTTTTCTCGGGGGCGGGGCTGCCCTGCGCGTCGGTTTAGCCGGTATTGCTCCTGAACACCCCTCGGCGCCGGTGTAACCGTGCTACCCTGCGCGCATGATGAAACATTTGTCGCACCCCATAGCGCTGAACGACCGCTTCATGAAATCTGGGGATCCACCGGGAAGGGTATGGGTTGTCGTCCGGCTTTGGACGACGTCCGATGGCCTGCCTCATGCTAGGCTGGAAATCGAAGGGCGCCACAATGAGACCCGAATCATGTCGGTCTCCGCCTTGGCCGACCGCCATTTCTATTCGCCGGCGCCGCCGCGGCCTTGATCTTTTCGGCCTCTGCCGCATTTGTTCTTAAGGCATCCCGCCAGAAGAACGGAGCGCGTCATGAAAATCCTGATGGTCCTCACCTCCCACGACCGGCTCGGTGACACCGGCAAGAAGACCGGCTTCTGGCTGGAGGAATTCGCCGCGCCCTATTACGCCTTCAAGGATGCCGGGGCCGAGATCGTCGTCGCGTCTCCCGCCGGCGGCCAGCCGCCGCTCGATCCGAAGAGCAACGAGCCCGATTTCCAGACCGACTCTACCCATCGCTTCAACGCCGACACCGAAGCCCAGGCCCAACTCGCCTCGACGGTACGGCTCGACTCCCTGCAGGCGGCGGAATTCGACGCGGTGTTCTATCCCGGCGGGCACGGCCCGCTGTGGGATCTCGCGCAGGATCCCGATTCGATCGCGCTGATCGAATCCTTCGCGGCGGCCAACAAACCCATCGCCTTCGTCTGTCATGCGCCGGGCGTGCTGCGCGCGGTCAAGCGGGCCGACGGAAAGCCCTTCGTCGAAGGCCGCAAGGTCACCGGCTTCACCAATAGCGAGGAAGAGGCGGTCGGACTGACCAAGATCGTTCCCTTTCTGGTCGAGACCGCGCTGAAGGAGAACGGCGGCGTTTTCTCGAATACCGCCGATTGGGGCGTTCATGTCGTCACTGACGGTCTGCTCGTCACGGGCCAGAACCCGGCCTCGTCCGCGCCCGCCGCCGAGAAACTGCTCTCGCTGCTGAGATAGGACCGGGCTTTTCATTTTCCGCGCGGGCGGCGACACTCTGCCCATGACCGACGATCCTTCGGTCCTGTTCGCCCAGGGCCGCTTCGAAGACGCCATCCGCGCCTGGACGCGCGCCCTGCGCCAGAACCCCGAGCTTCTCCCGGCCTATGCCGGGATCGGCGAGGCTTATCTGCGCCTCGGCCTGCCGCGTCCGGCCTCGATGGCCTTCGCCGACCTGGTGAAACGGACGCCGACCAGTCCCGAGGCGCAGTACAATCTCGGCGTCGCGGCGGCCGGCGCCGGCAAGTTGGACCAGGCGGTCGCCGCCTATCGCGAGGCGGCGCGGCTGCGGCCCGATTTCTTCGAGGCCTGGACCAATCTCGGCATCCCGCTCTACCATCTCAAACGCTTCGAGGAGGCGCTGGCGGCGCAGGATAGCGCGCTGTGGCTGCGGCCTGACGATGCCGGCGCCCATGGCAATCGCGGCAACGCCCTGTTCGCGCTGGGCCGGCTGGACGCCGCGGCGCGGGCCTATCGGACCGCCCTCGCCCTGGCCCCTTCGCTGGCCGAGGCGGCCACCAGCCTCGGCAATCTATGGAAGGAACAGGGACGGCACGCCGAAGCGCTGACCGCCTATCGCTTCGCCCGGCACGCCGCGCCCTGGCATGCGGCGGCGGGGTCCAACCTGATCCTCGGACTGCATTATGCCGAAGACGTATCGCAAGCCGAGATCCTGGCCGAGGCGCGCGATTATGCGAGGCGGTTCGAGCCGCCAGTCGCCGCGCCCTTGTTCGCAGCACCCGCGGATCCTTTCAAGCGGCTGCGCGTCGGCTATGTCTCAGGCGATCTGCGGCGCCATCCGGTCGACTATTTCCTCTCGCCGGTGCTGGCCAGCCATGATCGGGGCGGGTTCGAGATCGTCTGCTACAGCGCAAATCCCATCGTCGACGATATGACCCGCCATCTGCATGGCCTGTCCGACCATTGGCGCAGCCTGGCCGGCCTCTCGGACGAGGCGGCGGCGCGGCAGATCGCCGAGGACCGTATCGACATTCTGGTGGATCTGTCGGGCCATACCGCCTTCAACCGCTTGCCGGTCTTCGCTCGGCGGCCCGCGCCGGTGCAGCTCTCCTGGCTCGGCTTCTGGGGCACGACCGGCCTTTCGGCGATCGATGCTGTGCTGTCCGACGACACGACCATCGTCGCCGGCGACGATCGTTTCCATAGCGAAACAGTGATCCGCCTGCCGCACGGCCGCTTCTGCTACGCGCCGCCCGATTACGCGCCGGTGCCGGTTCCTCGCACGGAGCCGATCACCTTCGGCAGCTTCAACAATCTCTCCAAGGTCGGACCGGCGGTGCGCAAGCTTTGGGCCGCCATCCTGCACGACGTGCCGGACTCCCGCCTCGCGCTGAAATGGAGCACCCTGGCGGATCCCGCCCTGCGCGCCGCATTGGGCGCGGAATTCGCCGCGGCCGGCATCGATCCCGCCCGCCTCGATCTGCGCGGTCCCTCGGCCCACCCTGACATGCTGGCCGAGTATGGCGACATCGACATCGCTCTCGATCCCTTCCCCTTCGGCGGTGGCGTCACCAGTTGCGAAGCGTTGTGGATGGGGGTGCCGGTGGTGACCCTGCCGGGATCCAATCCGGCCTCACGCCAGACCTTGGGGTTCCTGCGCGCCATCGGCCATGAGGCGTGGGTGGCCGGATCGTCGGAAGAGTATCGGCGGATCGCGGCGGAGCTGGCGGGGGACCGCGGCCGCCTGGCCGAGTTGCGCCGGAGCCTGCGCCCGGCCATGGCCGCATCGTCCCTGTGCGACGGGCCCGGTTTCACCCGGGCCCTGGAACAGGTTTACCGCACCCTATGGCGGGGAAAGGTCAGCGCGCGTCGCTGAGAATCATCTCCGACGCCTTTTCGGCGATCATGATGGTCGGCGAATTGGTGTTGCCGGAGGTGATGGACGGCATCACAGAGGCATCGGCGACGCGGAGATTTTCGATCCCCCGCACCCGCAGCCGCTCATCGACCACCGCCGTGGGATCGCTGGCGACGCCCATCTTCGCCGTTCCCACCGGATGGAAGATGGTGGTGCCGAGCCGAGCCGCCGCGTCCCGCAACGCCACATCATCCTCGACGGAAGGACCGGGCAGAAATTCCTCCGGCGTGAAACGCCGCAAGGCCGGCTGGGCCATCAGGCGACGGGCCAGACGCAAGCTTTCCACCGCCACCTCCTTATCCTCCTCGGTCGAGAGGTAGCGCGGCGCTATCTTCGGCGCCGCCAGCGGATCGGCGCTGGCGATCCGTACCGAGCCCCGGCTGGTCGGACGCAGATTGCAGACGCTCACGGTGATGGCCGGAAAATCATGCATCCCCTCGCCGAATTTCGGCAGGGACAAAGGCTGGATGTGAAACTGCACATTGGCCCGGTCGAACCGGTCCGACGAGCGGGCGAAGATGCCGAGCTGCGACGGCGCCATGGTCATCGGTCCCCGCCGCGCCAGGGCATAGTGCGCCGCCATCAGCCCGCGCTTCCACAGACTGCGATACTCCATATTGAGGGTACGGGTGCCGCTCACTTTATAAATCGGGCGCAGCTGCAGATGGTCCTGCAGATTGGCCCCGACGCCAGGCAAGTCCGCCGCCACGTCGATGCCGAGATCCTGCAACAGCGCTCCCGGCCCGATGCCGGAATGTTGCAATAGCGCGGGCGAACCGACCGCGCCCGACGACAGGATCACCTCCCCGGCGCGCGCTACCCTGGGCCCGTCGCCGAGATCATACTCGACGCCGACCGCCCGCCCCTGTTCGACCAGAATCCGGCGCACCCTGGCCCCGGTTTCCAGCTTGAGATTGGGCCGCTTCAACGCCGGCTTGAGGAAGCCGCGCGCCGCGCTCCAGCGCCGGCCGCCACGCTGATTGACCTGGAAATAGGAGGACCCGAAATTGTCGCCCCGGTTGAAATCGTCCACCTTGGGAATGCCCAGCTCCGCCGCCGCCGCCTGAACGGCGTCGAGGATCTCCCAGCGCATGCGCGGATAATCGACGCTCCATTCGCCGCCCGAGCGGTGCAACTCGTTGGGCGGGGATATGTGATCTTCGTGTTTGAGGAAATAGGGCAGCACATCGTCCCAGCCCCAGCCGGTCAGCCCCATCTGACGCCACTGGTCATAATCCTGCGCCTGGCCGCGCATATAGATCATCGCATTGATCGCCGAGCAGCCGCCGATCACCTTGCCGCGCGGATAGTTCAATGCGCGCCCGGCCAGCCCCTCCTCCGCCTCGGTGACGAACATCCAATCGGCGCGCGGATTGCCGATCGCAAACAGATAGCCGACCGGAATGTGGAACCAGATCCAATCGTCGCGCCCGCCGGCTTCCAGCAGCAGCACCTTGCGGCGCGGGTCCGCCGACAGGCGGTTGGCCAGGACGCAACCCGCCGAACCGGCGCCTACCACGACGTAATCGAATTCCATTGCGAGGACCTCTTACACGGACGTTCCAACACGGCCCCTGTGACAAAGGCTGTGATCGGTTTGGGACAGCGCGACCTTTGATGTGAGCCGGAATTGGGTTGAGGCAAAGACAAAATACCGGAGGGAAAATCATGACTACTTATACGGAATATGATCTGTCGACTTCATTCTCCAATGGGGCCACCGTCGATTGGGGTAATAAATCACTATGGTCGACCGGCACTGTCCCCACCAATGATCCAACCGCGTTGGTCGTCTTCCAGGCGATGACCAATGCCGATGGCAGCGCCAAATCCTACAATGTCGATATCGCCTGCGGCGAGAGCTTCAGCATCTGCACCCTCGACATGGCGGGCAGCGATCTGACCGTGGCCGGCAAGCTGACCCTGCAGACGGGCGTAAACGTCATCTCGGACACCGCGGAAGTGATCATGGCCGGCGGCACCATCAATGCCGGCGACCTGCATCTGGCCGGGACGCCCTCGGTGCATGGCATCGTCGGCACGGGGACCATTACGGCCAGCGACTATCTCTACATCCAAAGCTCGATCATCAGCTCCACCACCGCCAACTCCAACACCGGCGGCAGCTGCTGGAACATCTGCAATCCCTGCGGCGGCAGCAACAGCGCCACCTTGACCCTGAGTGGCGCCGAACTGGTCAATTCCGGCCTGCTGCAGGCCAATTCGGGCACTATTCTTTTGGTCAATTTCACCGATTTCACCAATTTTTCCGCCGGCATCCTGTCGGGCGGGTCCTATGAGGCCAATGGTGGCACCCTCGAGCTGCACACCACCGGCGTGATCACCACCGACGCCGCCGACATCGTGCTGAACGGCTTCAACTGCGGTGGGATCGACTCACTCAATGCCGGCACCGGCAAATATGTCGCGCTGCAATCGAGCCTGACCACCATCGCCGCCGGGGGAACGCTCGACCTGGAATCATCGCCCTATGTGACCAGCCTGTCGGTGACCGACCAGGGGGCCCTGACCGTCAATGGCGCCCTGGCCTCGTTCACCGCCCCAAGCCTGACAATCGCCGCCGGCGGATCGGCGACGCTCGACGGCGACACGCCCCTGCTCAACGACGTGCTCAACGTCAAGACGCTGATCAATAACGGCACCATCACCATCGATGCCGGCTCGGCCGGTGCCGACATCATCGCCGCCACCTCCGTCACCGGCGCCGGCACCATCGTGATCGGCAGCAAGGCCGCGGCGGAACTGACCGGCTCGGTCGCCAACATCATCCATTTCACCGATGGCACCGGCGCCGTCACCCTCGATACGCCCGGCAGCATGACGGGCGCTATTTCCGGCTTCACCGCCGGCGACAAGATCACCCTGGAGGGCGGCGGTGGCTCGTCGGGCCTGCTCAGCGCGGTCCTCAGCTTCTTCGGCCTCGGCGGAAGCAGCTCGGCCGTCACCGACAGCTATAGCGGCACCAGCACGGCCGGCATCCTGACCATCCATGAGGGATCCAGCACGCTCAAGCTGGCCTTCGACGGCAACTACACCGCCTCGAACTTCTCGGTAACCTCGGATTCACACGGGATCGAGATCGTCGGCGTCACCCATATCTGACCGCGGCCTAGCGCCTGCTTGACGGGTGGAAGCTAGTCACTGTTAAACTCGACTAGCTTCCACCTCCCGCGGAAAATAGTTCTTGCGCGCCTCGCTGCCCACACCTGAACAACGCATCGCCAAGCGCAAGGTCGAGCTGCTTTTCGAGAATGTGCTGGTCAGCCAGGCCTTCTCGGTGGTCAACGCCACGATCGTCGCCCTGCTGCGCTATGACGAGCAGCCCGGCGAGATGATCGTCTGGTGGTCGCTCGTGATGGCCGCGGCCTCTCTGCGCTTGACCGCGGCCTATATGTTCCGCGCCCGCCGCGCCGATATGTCCGACCGCCAGTGGATCCGCCTCAAGGGCGGCCTGGCGCTGCTGTCCGGCTTGATCTGGGGCGCGGGCGGCGCGATGATCCTGCGCACCGGCTCGCCCTGGGCGGTGATGGTCTCGGCCTTCACCATCGCCGGCATGTCGGCCGCCGCCGTGCCGCTTCTGTCGGCCGAACTCAGGATCTACGTCCTCTATTCGACGGCGATGCTGGCGCCCTGCCTGATCGCGCTGCTGACCCTGCCCCTCACCAAATGGACCGCCACCGTCATCCTGATGACCGTGATGTTCTGGGTGACGCTGATGTCGAGCGCGCGCCGCTTCGCCAACGCGCTGCGGCGCGAGGTCGAGCGAGAGGCCGAACTGGCGGTGGCCCGCGACCTGGCCGAGGAGGCGTCGCGCGCCAAAAGCGCGTTCCTGGCCAATATGAGCCACGAAATCCGCACGCCGATGAACGGGCTGCTCGGCATCACCGAGGTGCTGAGCCTGATGGAGCTCAGCAAGAAGGAAAGTGAGCTGATCGACGTACTGGGCCGCGCCGGCCGCTCGATGATGGCCGTGCTGAACCAGATTCTCAATTTCTCGCAGCTGGAAAGCGGCCAATATGAAATGGCCCGGCAGCGCTGCTCGCCGATCGAGCTGGTGCGCGACGTGGTGCAGATGCACGAGGCCGCCGCCCATCTCAAGGGGCTGACGCTGCATCACGACGTGGCGGCCGACGTGCCTGAGCACGTTTTGAGTTCGCCCCAGGACATTTCCAACGTGATGACCATCCTGGTCGGCAACGCGGTCAAATTCACCGACCGCGGCTCGATCGACCTCGCCGTCTGGACCGGTCGGCACCAGGACCAGGCCATGCTCTATGTCAGTGTCGCCGACACCGGGCCGGGCATTCCCGAGATGGCGCAGCCCAAATTGTTCCGTGCCTTTTCCCAGGCCGACGACAGCCTGACCCGCAATTTCGGCGGGGTGGGCCTGGGCCTCGCCACGGCGCGCCGCATTGCCGAGCTGATGGGCGGCACCATCGAGGTCGAAAGCACGCCCGGACAGGGCAGCCGCTTCTTCTTCTCCGCGCCGATCACGCCGCTTTAGACCTGCGGATCCCGTTCGCCGCTCGTCGCAATTGACAGCCCGCCCCACCGGCGCGATCCTCCTTGCGGGGGAACTTCATGACGCTGAGAGTCTCAAGGATATTGGGGCTGTTCGCGACGTTGCTGGTTTTGGCGACGGGCTGCGACGACCCGAAGCCGATCGAGGTCGGCTTCATAGGGGGCCTGTCCGGCCGCGTCGCCGATCTCGGCGTCGCCGGGCTGGACGGGGTGCGCCTCGCCATCGAGGAACAGAACCGCAGGGGCGGCATCCACGGCCATCCGATCGAGCTGACCGCCGAGGATGACAAGCAGGACGCCGAAACGGCCAAGACGGCCTTCGACACCCTGGCCCAGCGCCCGGTCGAGGCGATCGTCGGCCCCATGACGAGCGCCATTGCCGTGGTGCTGGCGCCGATCGCCGACGAGCGTCACATCGCCTTGATCAGCCCGACCGTCACCACCCGCGACCTGGCCGGCCAGGACGATCAATTCCTGCGCGTCATCGCCGATACCCGCCAATATGCCGAAGCCTCGGCCAAGTTCCATTGGCAGCAGCGCAACATCAAAAGCTTCGTCATTCTCACCGACCAGCTTAACCGCTCCTACACCGAGAGCTGGGCCCAGGATTTCCACGCCGCCTACGAAGCGTTGGGCGGCAAGGTGGTCCAGACCCTGCCCTTTCATTCCGGTCAGGTCGGCGATTTCGCATCCCTGGCCCGCCAGGCGGTGGCGTCTCATGCCGAGGGCGTGCTGATCCTCGCCAACGCCGCCGACGCCGCGCAGATCTGCCAGCAGATCCGGCTGGTCGACCAGCACATCCCGCTGGTGACCTCGGAATGGGCTGCAACCGAGCGCTTCGTCGAGTTGGCCGGCCCGGCCGCCGAAGGAGTGTTCACCGCCCAGTTCGTGGATCGGGAGAGCGATCAGGAGCCCTATCTTTCCTTTCGCCATCTGTTCCTCGACCGCTTCGAGCAGGAGCCCGGCTTCGCCGGCATCGCCGGCTATGACGCGGCGACCGTGCTGATCACCGCGCTTAAGCAGCGCGAAGGCGGCGAAAGCGTCCGCGACGCGGTGCTGCGGATCGGCGATTTCCAGGGGCTTCAGGGGCCGATCCATATCGACCGTTTCGGCGATTCCTGGCGGCCCACCTACATAACCGTGATCAAGGGCGGTAAATATATGCGGACCAATTAACCCATCCCTCATGATTTCTGCGACACTCTGCGCATAATAGCGTGACGCCTCTGGTGAAAGGGTACGGCCATGGCCGATGATAAATTGCTGGGCGAGATCCTGAGCGGCGATGGCCGCGAAGCCGCCTACGACATCAAGGTCGAGGTCTCAGCGGTGCTGGGCTCGGCCCAGGTGCAGGTCAAGCAGCTGCTCAAGCTGGGCCGCGGCGCCGTGGTCGAGTTGGACCGCAAGATCAACGAACCGATCGATCTGGTGGTCAACAAGACCCTGGTCGGGCGTGGCGAGGTGGTGGTGGTCGATGACCGCCTCGGCGTCACCGTCACCGACATGATCAAAGGACAAAGCGGCGACTGATAGAATAGAGGTCGCCGCTACATTGGGCGACCTCCCCCTTTTTCTTGCCGATCCCACAATTATGCCGCACTATGCGGCGGTTTAGGGTTTACTGAGAGAAAAGGTACTGCGGGCAATGTCCCTTCCCACGATCCTGGGCTTCATCGTCGGTATCGCCTTCTTTCTCTTCTCGATTGTCATCAGCACTGACAATTACGCGATCTTCTTCCACCTGACCGGCATCATGATGGTGATCGGCGGCACGGGGGCCGCCACCTTCGTCGCCTTCGAGCCGCGTTACGTGCTGCAGGCGATACGGTCGGCCGGATCGATCTTCTTTCAGCACAAGGTGGGCCGCGCCATCCTGACCGGCGAGGTCGGGCGCATGATCCGCTGGGGCTATATGGTGCAGAAATCGGGCCTGCCCGCGCTGGAGGCCGACGCCAAGAAGCTCAAGGAGCAGGACAAGTTCCTCGGCTTCGGCATCGATCTGGTGATCTCCGGCTATACCGGTCCGGAAGTGCGCGAGATCCTCACCAACACCATCGAAACCACCTATCACCGGCATCTGGTGCCGGCTGAGATCCTGCGCAGCATGGCCAGCAACGCCCCGGCGTTCGGTATGATCGCCACCCTGGTGGGTCTCGTGATCATGCTCGATCATATGACCGATCCGTCCAAGATCGGCCCCGGCATGGCGGTCGGTCTGATGGGCACCCTCTATGGCGTGCTGTTCGCCCGCATTCTGCTGATGCCCACCGCCAGCAAGGTGCAGCAGCGCGAGGAGATCGTGCGCTTCCGCAAGTTTCTGGTCGCCGAGGGCCTCGCCCTGCTGGCCGAGCGCCGAAATCCGCGTTACATCCAGGACAAGATGAACAGCTTCCTCGACCCCGCGCTGCATTTCGATATCGATAAAATGGCGCGCGAGAAGCGGTAAGGAATCCGGCCGATGATGCCCCAGCCCCCTCCCAAGAAGGAAGAAGCCGAAGATTGGCTGATGTCCTATGCGGACATGATCACCCTGCTGATGGCCTTCTTCGTGATGCTGATCTCTATGTCGCATCTCGATCCGGTGCGCTACGAGCAGATGCAGGGCGGACTGGCCAAGGATATCGGCAAGCACGAGACCGCCCAGCCGATGCAATCCCTGAAGACCGAGATGGCCTCGGCCATGCGCGGCCTCAAGGTCGACGACACCCAGGTCGCCATCGGCCAGGACGATCGAGGGCTGGTGCTCGATCTCGACGCCGGAACCTTCTTCGACCCGAATTCGGCGGCGCTCAAGGACCAGTTCGTACCCGCCTTGGCCAAGATCGCCGAGACGCTGAACTCGGACAAATACTCCGCCTTCCAGATCGAGATCCAGGGCCATACCGACGACGAGAAACCGACCAATCCGGCCTATCCCTCGAACTGGGAATTGTCGGCGGCGCGCGCCACCGCCGTGGTGCGCAAGCTGATCGAGGATAAAGTGCCCGCCGACCGCCTGGGCGCGGTGGGTTACGCCGATACCCGTCCGAGAGTCGCCAACCGCGACGTCAACGGCAATGCGCTGAGCATCAACCAAGCCATCAACCGCCGGGTCTCGATCCACATCTTCCCGCGCTGACCCTTGACGCGCGCCGCGAGAACGGCCAGCTTATGCAAGCGCTTTTAGCGGAGGTTTGACGATGACCAAGACCGTCGCGTCCGTCTCGTTCCACAGCAATCACAATCTTTCCATGGATGTCGACGAGGTCCAGGGCATCAGCATCGGCACGCCGATGAAGGTCGCCGAGGGTCAGTGGTTCTGCGAGATGATCGTGCGCTCGGCCAATGGCACCCTGGCAATCAACATGCTGGCCGACGAGCCGTCCAAATTCGCCTTCGAACTGCCCGACTTCTCGGGAAAGCAGGAATAGACGGAACCTCATTACCGAGCGAAAACCGTCATGGCCGTGCTTGACACACGGCCATCCACGTCTCTCCACTCCAAAACTGCCTGCAAGCGCCACTTTGAGGCCTCATCCCGGCACGTGGATACGCGGGTTGATCCCCGGGTCATTGCCCGGGGACGCGCATGACGAAATTGGGACGGCTCACAAAAGAAAACCCCGCCGAAGCGCATAGGCGCTAACTTAAGGTGGGGCTGGTATGAATGAAGGCCTGGCCGTATCGCTGGCGTGGTGGCTCTCGCAGATGCCGGGCGAGGGCATGCTGAGCGCGGCTCCACTGTCGG